>HHCFC01400__coassemble_1164_pt1 | contig 89330 bp, 61 predicted proteins | sample HHCFC01400__metabat2_high_PE_041 | metagenome-assembled genome bin HHCFC01400
CGAGTTGGCCGCCGCGTGGCTCGCCCGTCGCGTCGACGCGGAGGCGCAGGGCACGAGCGGGGGCGACGGGGCCGCGGCCTCGCAGGGGGAAGGCGCGGACGCGGCTGCGCGGAAAGACGCTGCGGGCGCGGCTGCGCATGGCGAACGTGCGGGTGAACGCGGCCTCGACGTGCGGCTGCTGCGCCCTACCGAAGAATCCCTCGCCGCCGCCCGCAAAGAGCTTTCGACGAAGGAGTACTACACCTTCGCAACCCTGCTGGGCCTGTCCCTTGCTGCCACTGCGCCTGCCGTGTCTTTCCCTGCGTCCAACGCCGCGGCGGGCACCATCCAGCTGCTGCTGCCCTCGTCGGAGGGGGCAGAGGCGGACGGGCAGTACGACCGCGTCATCCGCAGCATTTTGGAGCGCACGGGGCGGCGCGACGTGCGCATCGTGGCACCCAGCCTGGAGAAGCTGCCGTGGGCGGTGAACGATGCAGCCGGCCTGTTCACGGCGCTGTTGGCGGGCGATGTCTGCCTCGCCGCCCCGCAGGAAGAGCGCGCTTCCCTTCTGCGGGATCTGCTGTCCGAATCCCTCACGCCCAAGCGCGTGCGCGAGGCGGCCGTTGACGTGGGCCGGCGGGCGGATGTTTCACGTGAAACATCCGCGGCGCGCACGCTCGCGGTGGTGGGCGAGTGGCCGTGCGTGTGCGGCGACGAACTGACGGGCGGCTTGTGGGAGCGCCTTGAGCGCGAGGGCTTTCGCTTGCTGCGGATGCCGCTGGCCGAGTACCTGCTGTTCCTCTGGCGCGACGCCGCGGACGAGGACGCGCGCGAGCGCTCGCGCAAGCAGTTCTTCCTCGATCAGGTGTCGCCGAAAGCGGTGCTGGACATGCCGTCGCTCGACTCCTGCGACTGTGCCGCTCGCGGCTCCTGCGATGCTTCGTGCGGGGCGTCCGGGGTTGGCGAGCGCGCGACGTCCGGGGTTGGCGAGCATGCGGCGTTCGAAGAGGTTTCACGTGAAACATCCGAAAGCGCCGCGCTCCTTTCTGCCTCCGCCCCTGCCCCCATCCCCGCAAAGCCCGCCGAGCCGCCCTACGAGGAAAAACTCGCGGTCCTCGACGCCTACGAGCGGCAGCTGCGCGAAGTCCACCGCCTCCTTGGGAGCGCGTCGCCGTACAGCGAGGGCATCGACGCGCTGCGCGAGGCCGCCGAAAAGGCGCTCGGCAGCTACCGCGGCGCGAACGGCCGCTACCGGGCTGCGAAGGAGCGCCTGATGGCGCCGCGCGTGAACGGCATCATCACCGCCGCGTCGATGTACGAGAACACCGACATCGTCCTCAAGCTGCTGGAAGATCCCGCCGGCGCCCCCGTCCTGCGCCTCTCCTTCGACGGCACCTTGGACCAGTCCGTGGAAGAGAAGCTGCGCTCCTTCCTCTACTACCTGTGAGCGTGCGAGCGCCATCTGGCCGAATGGCGCCCGCACCTCATCGGCGGGAACCGGTGCGCTCGATCTTGGCGGCAAGCGCGACCGCCGCAACGGCGCCGAGGGCCGCCAGGGCGAGCGCGGCAAGCGCGGCGGTCCATTGGATGGCCGGGTCGCCGAGGGGCGCGAGGGGGCTGCCCGCGCCCGTCCCGTCCCCTGCGTTGCCGGACGCGTTGTCGCCCCCGTTTCCCGCCCCGCCATCGGCGGGCGGTTGCGGTTCGGGCTCCGGCTCGGGGGTGGGCTCGGGACCCGGCCCCGGGCCCGGCTCTGGGTCGGGCTGCGTGTAGCTGTTGTGGAACACCACGCGGTTTTGAAGGGCGTCCTCCCCGGTCGGGTACTCCACGATGGCGGCCATCCTGTGCCCGCCGCTCGCATCCTCCTCCCGTACGACATGCACCATGATGGTCTGCACGCGCGCGTCGTAGGTCATCCCGTCAAGCGTGGCTGTGGCTCCGTCCTCGCTGTAGCGAGCGCCCTCGGGGATGTTCTGCCGTACCTCGTAGGCGAACGTCTGGCCCGCCAGATCGTCGTCGTGCGCGATCTCGGCCGACCCGAACGTGAACAGCCCGCCCGCGTTGCCCGCTTCCGAGAGCTTGGGCCGCGGCGCACGGTCGGCATTGTCGCCCACGGCTTCGATGCGGAACGTGAACAGGTCGTTTTCCAAAGGCCGCGTGCCGCTCTCGTCGGTGTAGTCCACCGCGCCGTCGAAGGAGGCGAACGCGGAATCCGCGTAGGCGTTGCCGAAGCGCGCGGCCAGCCCGCTTCCACCCACGCCTTCGGCGGGCTCGCCCGCGTCGTCGGTGACGGCGGTAAGCGTGGGCGAGGCGACGAGGTGTCCCTGCCCGTCGGAGGCAACGGCCACCGTGAGCGTGTAGAGCGCGCTCGAGTAGTCGATGCCGCTCGCCGCGTTGCCGCCCGTGTCCGCGGTCTGCTCGAACAGGCTGTACTCGTAGGTGCCGGGTTCGGTGAACGCGATGTCGCCGAACGCCTTCTCCACGGTGCTGCCCGCGGCGACAGCCTTTTGCGCGGCCGCATCGAACGCGTTGATGGAAACCGTGCTGGACGGCGGCAGCGGCGCGCCCGCCGCAAGGGGCTTGCCCTCCGCGTCCACGGCGCGCACGCCGCGCAGCGCGAACGTGAACGCGTCGTCCTCCTGCCAGTCGCGCCCGGTGAGGACCTTCTGCACGGTGAGGCCGGACAGCACGGCGGCCTCGTCGTCGTAGCTGTTTTGGAACGTCGGCCCCTCGCTGACCGCGAACGCGAGCGTGCCCGTGCCGTCCGCGTCGGTGCCCACCACGTCCACGCGGTGCTGGCCGGTGTCGTAGGTCACGCCGCCCGCGGAAAAGCCGGTGTCGGCCGTGGCGTTCTCGGGGATGCTCTCGCTCACGATGAACGACCGCCGCACCTCGCCGCCCAGCGGCACGCTCGCGCTGAGGGCGGGGAAGGCGACGGTGCCGTCCGCGGCGTTGCGGGCGACGATCTCCTGCCCGATGGGGGCCTCCGTGGCGGGGTCGATCTCCTGCGCGATGAACGTGAACGCGCCGGCTTCGAGCGCCGCTCCCGCGAGGCTTTTGTGCGCGACGAGCGCGAAGGTGCCCGATGACGTGCGGTATTCGTTCACGAACGCGATGCCGGGCGCGGATTGGCCGTCCACCCAGTACGCGATGGACGAGATGGACAGCTGCCCGCGCGCGTCCTGCGCCACGGCGACGGTCACCTCGAAAGCGCGCTCGTCGTAGGTGACGCCCGGCAGCGGTTCGGTGCTGTCGGGCACATGCTCCCGCACCACGTAGGTGTAGGTGCCCGGCTTGCTTACCTGCAGCCCGCGCAGCGTGAAGCCGGTGGCCACGCCCGCGCTCGCGGCGCGGTTCACGGCCGTGATGGGATTGCCGTCCGCATCGAGGACGGGCGTGGCGCCGTCGGCCTCGTACAGCTGGAACGCGAACTCGCCGGCCGCCTCGTTGCGGCCGCGCAGCACCTCCGTGCCCGCAAGCTCGATGGCGGCGGGCGCGTACTCCTTGCGGTTGGTGAAGGTGGCGACGGCGGTTTCGTCGGCCGCGACGGTTCCTTCCGCGCCGATGGCCTCCGTGGCGTACCCCTCGGCTGCAAGGCTCTGCTCGCTTGCCGTGTAGGTGGTTCGCGCGGGCAGGCCCTTTATGGTGAGCGTGGCGGGGGCGGGCAGCTCCACGCGCGCGATGCCGTTCTCGAACGCGACGGTTTGCGGGGAGGATGCGCCGTCCGGGCCCTCGAGCGCGGCCTCGAACGTGCCCGTCAAAGGCGCGCCCTGCCCGTCGCGCGCGGCGATGGAGAACGCGAACGTGCGGCCCGCCGCGGCCTCGTCCTCGGCGGCGTTGCCGGCGATCTGCTTCGTGATCGCGAGGCTGCCGAACGCGTCCTTCGCGTTCGCGAAGTACACGCCCACGGCGGCCTCGGAGGCGAGCGTGCCCTCGTGCACGTACCCCTCCTGCAAGCTGCCGCTCTGGTCGCTGCCGGAGTAGATGGTGTAGCCGTCCGCGATGAGGGCTTCCGCGCCGATCTCGGTGACGGTGAACGCGGCATCGGAATCCAGCCCTTCGATGAGCAGACCCTCGTTGTGGTGGAGCGTTACCTCGGCGGTGCCCGCGGCGCTGTTGGCCGCCGCGCCGGGGTTGTTTGCGGCGTCGGCTTCCGCACCGGGGTCGCCTGTGGCGCTGTTGGTCACGCCGGGGTTGCCCGTGCTGCCGCTGTCTGCGTCAACGCCTTCATCCGCAGGGCCGCTTGCATCCGCATTGTCGTATGCAGCTTCCGCGTCGGGGTCGCCCGCGGTGTGGGGCGTGCCGTCGTTCGCGTCCGCGTTCCCATCTGCGGCCGCCGCGCGGGTGAACGTGACGCGTTCTGTGGCGGTGGAGCCGTCGGGCAGGTAGCGCACGGCGTTGAATACGCGCTCTTGCTCCTCGGCCCGCTGCTTGCGAACAGGCCCTCCACGTCCACGGTGAAGGTGTAGGCGGCTTGCTTGTCGCCCGCGTTGCCGCCCACGAGTTTCGCGATGCCCAGCGAGCCGGGCTGCTTCACGTTGGTGAAGCGCGCCGCGGCCGGTTCGGGGCCGATCACGCCCTCGGCGTTCTCCCGCTTCACGATGTAGTGGTCGGGCGCGTAGTCGGCCTCCTCGATGGCGTAGCGGGTACCCTGCAGAAGCCCGTCTGCGGAAAGCGTCTGGCCGCCCTTCAGCGCCACGGTGAAGCGGCCCTGCTTGTCGAGCGCGGCTTGACCGGGGGTGGAGCTTCCGTCCGCGTCGGTCACCGTGTAGTCCACGGTGCCGGAAAGGGGCGCGCCCGCGCCGTCTTGAAGCGTCACGGTGAAGTCGAACGCCTTGTCCGCGTCGGCCTGCGTGCCCGACACCTGCTTGGCGAGGGTCAGCGTGCCGTAGAGCCAGCGCGCGTTCGTGAACGTGAGCGCGTCGGACTGCTCGGCCGCCTCGATGCGGCCGGTGCCGTCGCTCTCCGCGGCCGCGCCGCCGTCCGTCGCCTTCTGGATGGCCGTCTCGTATCCGTCCGCGTCGGTTTCCCGCACGGCGTAGGCGGTGCCCACCGGCAGCCCGCTTACGGTGATGGACTGGCCGGATGCGAGGAACAGTGGCGCGCCGCCCTCCAGGGTGAGGTCGCCGTTCTCGTCAGCCGTGGCGGTGCCGGTAGCGTCCGCGCCTCCCGCGCTGCCGCCCAGCGCCAACGTGTAGGGGAAGTCGCCCGAAAGCGGCGCGCCGTCCGCGTCCGTCAGCTTCACTGCGAACGCGAAGGTGTGCGCGGGCTCGGCACCGTTGCCCGCCACCTGCTTCGACAGCGTGAGCGCGCCCGCCTGCTTCGTGTTGGTGAACGCCGCCTCGGTGCGCGTGTCGGCCGCGATGGAGCCGCTTGCCATGTTGCCGTCCGCGCGTTGGTTGTCGTCGGCGGGCGTGTCGGCGCTCGCGTCCGTCTCGCCGCTTGCGCGCTGTCTTCCCTCGTTTGCACCCTCGTCCTCGCTCGCGCCGTTCGCGCTTCCGTCCGTCTCGCCGTCCGCGCGCTGGCCATCTGTGTCGGCGCTCGCGCCGTCCGCGTCGCCAACCGCCTCGCCGCCCGCCTCCGTCTGCACGACGACCGACGGCTTGAAGCCACCCGCCTCCGCATCCAGCTCCTCCACGGTGAAGCGGGTGTTCTCGGGCAGGTCGGCCAGCGTCAGGGACTGCCCGTCCGCAAGGCTCACCTGCGAGGACCCTTGCGCGTCCAGCGTCAGAAGCCCGCTTTCCGCGCCGTTTGCGCCCTGCAAAGCAACCGCGCCGGAAAGCGGCGAGCCCGCCTCGTCGGCCAGCGTGATGCGGAAGGCGAATTCCCGCGTGCGGTCGGCGGCGGTGATCTGCGAGGACGCGCCGCCCGACGCCAGCGTCTTCGACACGGCCAGCGAGCCGGTCTTCTGCGCAGGCGCGAGCGTCAGCACGCCGTTGTTGCCGAGGTGCGCCGAGAGCAGCGTGCGGTCTGCCGCCTGGTACTCCGAGACGGAGATAGTCTTCACGTAGGGCGCGGTGGCGGTGGCGTTCGGGTGCTTCGCGTAGTCGGCCAGCACGGCCGACACCTTGAACTTCGGCGTGCCCGCCAGCACGAGGTAGTTTCCCTGCGCATCGGCGTGGAAGTGGCGCGCCAGCTCGTCGCCGGAGAACGGCACCTCGTAGGGGTCGAACGCGCGCACGGCCTCAGCGGGTGCGCCCGCGGTGCCGGACAAGCCGCTTGCCGTGTAGTACGTGTCGGGGAAGTAGTAGGTCGCGCCCGTCTGCGGTGGTGAGGCCAGCGGTTCGAGCTGGCTTTCGGCGGGATGCCCGTCGGCGGGTGCCGCCTCGCCGGGCTTCAGCTGGTACAGCGGCGTGTCCTTCGTGAACGTGTAGTAGGAGTTCGCGACGTTCACGAGGGAGTTCATGGTCGATTCGGCTACGATGCCGCCCGCCCCCGCGCCGTCTTCGTGGAACGCGCCTACGTACAGCGCGAAGTTGCCGGAGGCGTCGGTGGGCGCGTCGTCGCCCAGCACCGTGCGCAGTTCCTCGGCGCTCACCTCCTCGCCCGCGGCCAACCGGTCGGCGAGCGCGGCCACGTCGTCGCGCGGGCCCACCTCGTACACGAGGCGCAGCGGGTAGGTGTCAAGCGCATCCTCGTCAAGTTCCATCTGCGCCCCTCCGTCGGCGCGCTCGGTCACGAACGCCTCGCGTGCGGGGATGCTGTCGGGCGGGATGCTGAACAGCACGCGCTGGCTTCCGTCGTCAAGGCTCGTCTCCACCATGACCATGAAGTCGTACAGGGGCACGTCGGAGCCGGTGTACTGGTTTTCGAGGTTTCCGATGTAGAAGTAGGTTTGGCATACGGCCGCCGCTCCGGCCGCGCGGGCGGCCTCGATGCGCTGCCGCGTGGAGGCGTCCACGCTCTCGGACGTTTGCCACTTCCCGGTTTCCACGGCGGCCACCTCCGCGTTTTTGGCGAAGCGGTAGGGGTCGCGTTCGCCCGCCACCAGCTGGTGGTCGGCGTCCACGTAGTAGGCGGCGAAGTTCGAGAAGTCGTCCTCGCCGGACCACGCCACCTGACCCTCGGCCCGCGCGTCGTTCATAAGGTAGTACGCCGACCACCAGTCGATGCCGTAGCGCAGCTGCAGAAAGCGCAGCACGAGCGAGAGCCGTTCGGACGCCTCGAGATCCCACGGGTCGGCCAGCGCGGTCGTCACCGCGCGGGCGGCCTTCGAGCCGTCGATCAGCCGCCCGTCGAACAGGATGCCCTCCACACGCTCCACGTTCATGAACGCGCCCAGGTCATCCTCCATGTTGAAGCGGTCGGCGGGGTCGTCGGGCGTCGCGGCGTTCTCGTTGACGGGGGAGTGGTACTCGAAGCTGAGGATGGTGTCCACCGCGCCGTCGAACGCGCCGGCGAGCGAGCTGGCGTCGAGGGCGGGAAACGACCGGTCCACTGCGGTGAACGCGTAATCGTTCTGAATGCTCACAAGGCCGTTTTGAGGATTGGGGAAGGCGATGTCCAGCTCGCGCAAGCTGCCCAGCCCCGCGCCGTAGAGCCCAAGGGTGACGCTCGGCGCGCCCTGCGCGGCGGCTTCGGCGTAGCGCGCGCGGGCCTCCTCGATGTTTTGGCGCAGGTTCACGGTGGCCCCGCCCGCAGTGTCCTCCACTGTCATCGACTTCTGCACGGAGGCCGGCTCCAGCACGTAGTCGCTGATCCCCGACGTGCGAAAGCCCACGGTGTAGAAGTTCAGGCTTTGGCCGGAGGGTTGGTAGGCGACGTTTGCGCGCGCGGCCTCGTTCTGCATGGTGAGCAGCTGGGCCAGCGCGGTGTCGGATCCGAATCCCACCACATGGTCGTCGCTGGGAAACGCGCCCAGAAAGCCGTTCGCCTCGGGGCTCTCGCCGGTGAACGCGGGCGGGTTCGCGATGTTCGTGTTCGCCGTAGTGGCGGTGGCGGTGCCCATGAACACGAGGTCGGGCACGCGCGGGACGCTCGCGGTGGACTGCGCGGCGGCTTCTTCCAGCAGCCCGCCCGCCGTGTGTAGCGCCAGCTGCGGGTAGGAATAGCTGGCGAAGCGGCCGTCGGCGGTTTGGATGCCGGGCGTTTCGGGCGTGGCGGCGATGGCGAGGCCGTTGCCGCCGCCGGGCAGCCCGCGGACGAACTTCACGTAGCGGCCCTCGGCGTCGGGCGCGTAGGTGTCGAGCGGCAGCATCACCGTGGTGTGCAGGTTGTAGCCGATCACGGCCACGCGGTTTTCGCCGTTTCTCGCCTCCTCTTCCATGAGGTGGCCGATGGCGCTGTTCAGCGCGTCGGCAAGATGCTCGGCGTGCGTTTTGCCGTCGTAGGTGAGCGAATCGAGCGTGGAGCCGAGGGGGATGACGAACACGATGTCGTGCGGGTTCACCTGCTCGGCGCGCACGGTGGAGGCCGACGACATGGTGGAAAGGCTCACGAGGAAGTTGCGGTCGGGGTTCTCGAGCGTGGCGCCCGCAAGCCCCGCCGCTTCGGCTTCGGCTGCGCTCGCGTACACCGACTTGTCCACCCAGAGGCGTCCGGACTCCTCGGTGGAGTAGGCGGGGCCGCCCGCTGCGTCCTGCACATCGAAGATGTCCATCCAGCTGTTGGCGGTGGAGGGGTCGGCCACTTTCGCAAGCGGTTGGGATGCGCGGGCGCCGCTAGCGCGGAGGCGGGGAGGAGCGTGGCCGCCAGCAGGCATGCGCAGACGATGCGGGCAAGCTTCGAGAGGGGAGTTTCCATGATGCCTCGTTTCCACGCCCCTTTCAGGGGGCGTTCGTTGGCGAGAGGGTTTTCATCAGTGTAGCAGTCGATTTCCCTTCGCCTCCGTTTCGGAACCGTCCCGACATCTCCTGTTTGCCAATCGCGGCTCAAGGAGGCGAAGGGCGCGGCGGTCGTCGACGGGAGCCCGCATCTCGTGGGGCTTCCCTGCTTTGTTTTCCTTCGATGCTGTGTCGCAGGTGCGCGGACGGGGGAATTGCTCTATTATATTCTCGGACGAGAAGGGAGCGCTTCCCATGAAGGACATCCATGGTCGCACCATCGACTATCTGCGCATATCGCTGACGGATCGCTGCAACTTCCGCTGCATCTACTGCATGCCGGAGGAGGGCGTCTGCCAGCTTTCGCACGACGACATCCTGCGCATCGAGGAGATCGCGCGCGTCGTGCGCGTGGCGGCGGGCCTCGGCGTCAGGAGCGTGCGCCTCACCGGCGGCGAGCCGCTTGTGCGCAAAGGGGTCGCCGACCTCGTGCGCGAGATCGCGCGCACGCCCGGCATCGAGAACGTGTCGATGACCACGAACGGCGTGCTGCTGCCGAAGATGGCAGACGAGCTCAAGCGGGCCGGCCTCTCGCGCGTGAACATCTCGCTCGACACGCTCGACCCGGCGCAGTTCAAGCAGATCACGCGCCGCGGGGAACTGCGCCAGACGCTCGACGGCATCGAGGCGGCGCTTGCGGCGGGCTTCGACCCGGTGAAGGTCAATGCCGTCGTCGTGCGCAGCCTGGATCAGGACTGCCTTGCGTTCGCGAGGATGTCTGTCGATCGGCCGCTGCACGTGCGCTTCATCGAGTACATGCCAGTGGGGGAGAGCTCCGGCGGCTGCGGCTGCGGCTGGGGGCCCGAGGACGTCGTGCCGAGCGAGGAGCTGTTCGAGGCCATCAACGAGCGCGCCCGCGCCGAGGGCATGGACGGGCTCGTGCCCGCCGGCGACGACCGTCCGCTCGGCTGGGGTCCGGCGCGCTATTTCGAGTTCCCCGGCGCGCAAGGCACGGTGGGCTTCATCAGCCCGCTGTCGCGCCACTTCTGCGGCGAGTGCAACCGCGTGCGCCTCACGGCCGACGGCAAGCTGCGCCCGTGTCTGTTCTCCGATGACGAGTACGACGTGCGCGCGGCGTTGCGCGGGCAGGTAGGCGCGGACGTCGACGGGGCCGTGCGCGCCGTGTTCGCCGCCGCCCTGGGCGCCAAGCCCGACGAGCACCACGACAAGGTGGGCACCGAGCGCGGCATGTCGCAGATCGGAGGCTAGGGAGGTTCCGCCGGTCTGACGACTTGCGGAACCGGCCGACGCTGCGGTCGTCTGCGGTGCCCGATCTCGCGGCGATCCCGCAGGCTCGCGTACTAAAGGGTTCCGCAGGTCTGACGACCTGCAGAACCGGCCGACGCTGCGAAGGGCCGAGGTACGTCGCCTTCGCGCGATCGCAAGGCCTCGCGTACCGAAGTACGCTTCGCCCTTGCGATCCCCCGAATTCGACGCACCTCAGCCCTTCTCGCTGACTGACTACGCCAACCTGTGCGCTTTCAACTGCTGTAGATTTTCGGTATGATCTTCGGCATATGCATGTTTTCCATCGGCCCGGAAGGCCGTCGTTCGAAAGGAAGGGCCTCATGACCGACCGGCAGCTCACCCATATCGACGAGAAGGGCGACGTCCGCATGGTGGACGTGTCGCAGAAGGCCGACACGGAGCGCGTCGCCGTGGCCGAGGGGTTCATCTCCATGAGGCCCGAGACGCTCGCGCTCATCGTCGAGGGTGCCGCCGCGAAAGGCGATGTGCTGGCCTGCGCGCGCGTGGCCGGCGTCATGGCGGCCAAGCGGACGAGCGACCTCATCCCCATGTGCCATCCCCTCAACATCACGAAGGCGAAGGTGGACTGCGAGCCGGTGGCCGAGGGTGTCCGCGCCGATGGCCGCGTGGGCATCCACGTTACCGTGACCTGCGGCGTCACCGGCAAGACGGGCATCGAGATGGAGGCGCTCACCGCCGCGAGCGTGGCGTGCCTCACCGTCTACGACATGTGCAAGGCCGTCGATCGCGGCATGGAGATCACCGACGTGCGCCTGCTCAAGAAAGACGGCGGCAAAACCGGCCTTTGGGAGCGGTAGCTGCCGCGTCCGTGCCGCGCATTGGCTTGCGGAAGGGGGGGAGGCTATCGGCGTTCGCCGCCCTCTCGTGCGTCGTGGCCTCTGAGGCGGTCGCGAGCTTTCCACTTGGGTTCGTAGCGGGCTTCCTGGGCTTGCTCGGACTGCCGGCATGGATCCTTTGCAGAGGCTTTCGCGCGCAGGAGCACCTGCTCGTCTTCATCCGGCCCGTCTTTGATGAAGCTGCGAGTGGCGCAGAGGGCGGCGCCGGCTATGGCCGCTATGCCGACTATGGCGCTTCCGGCAAAAGGATCCCCTGTTTGGGCCAACGCACCCGCTCGCATGGCGGGGTCTGGCTCGTCGGCTTCGGGTGCGAAAGAATCCGGATCCGACTCGGGGCCGGGGCCGGGATCGGGCGTGGAGCCGGGGCCGGGATCGGGATCGGCGGTTGCTGCAGCCACGATCAGTTCGAACGAAGGGCGTTGAGCGTATCCGGCGGCGTACGTCACCGTATGGGCGCCTTCGGTTGTGGGCGTGAATCGATAGACCTTTGCGGCATCTGCCCCTTCGCCCGTCTCCGATCTTTCGATCTTCGCCGACGCTCCGTCAGGGCCGACGACCGACGGGATGCCTTGCAGATGTTGTCCGCTCGCGTCTTCGAACAAGAGAGGGGGAATGACGTATACCTCGCTTACGGTTGCCGATCCGACGGCGTCTGCGCTTGGAGGCTCAACCACGCCCGAGACGGGGGCCGATGCCACGTACAGGTCGGCGGCCTGCGCGGCCGTCGCCACACCCGGCGTCAGCTTTGCGAACGCGATCTTTCCCACCATGGGCTTTTCCATCTCGCCGTCGGAGTTGACGTCGGCCCCCACGAACCAGCGTGTGGCGGCGGCGGTGGGAGCGGGAATGGCCCCGGCGTTATCCAACGTCGATACGAGATTGCCGTTCAAATAGTAGCTCATGGTGACGCCGTCGTAGGTGGTGAGCACATGCGTCCAGGCGTTCAGCGGCACGGGGGCTTCGGTGCACTGGTAGCCCGATCCCGTGTTGATGTAATGCTGCAGTTGGGGCGCGTAATAGCTGAGATCCTGCCCAGCGACCTGGGCGCTGGAGAATAAGTCGAAGTACCCATTTGTCGGATTCGCCGTGAACTGGAACAGAACCTCGATCGTCTCGGACTGCGCGATGGCGGCATAATCCTCTGCGGCGAAGTCGTAACCAACGGCCGACGATCCGTCGAACACGGCCACGGGCACGCCGAACGTGTCGCTCTCGTAGGCCAGAGAGCCAACGGGGATGGCGTTGTGGGGTGCTGACGAGGCGTCTGCATGGCTTCCCGCTGAGAAGTCGACGGACAGCAGCGGATCACCTAAGGGGATTGCGACGCGGGCAGACGTGCGGAAGGAGGTCTCGCCGACAAGTGTCTCTTTTTCGAAGGGGTTCGCTGCGAACACGCGCAACGTGTACGTCGTCTCCTCTGCGAGGGCGGCACCGAACAAGGGGCGTTCGAATATTTCCGACCGGTTGGATTCGGCCTTGTAGTAGTCGGACATGAAGCGGGCATCGTAGACGATATCGCCGGGCGAGCCCTCTTCGCTCACTTCTGCTCGGTAGGAGATGACGATGTCGCTCTCAAGCCCCGAGGTGTCAGGAGCCACGCGGGAGGCCGTCACGCTGAACGACGCGCCATCTGCCGTGATAGATTCTTCGGGAACCGTCACCGCAGCGCCTTCGGCCACGAGTGGCGGCTTGCTGCGTTCGGCCATTCCGGCATGCGTGTAGCGAAAACCGGCCACTCCTTTCGAGGGCTCGATGATCCAAGGTTCCCCCAGGGCGCGGCCGCTGCGGAAATCCAGACGATACACCGACACCGCGTGCGTTTCCGGGTCGATCTCCACGAGCTCGCACTGGTTTGCGTCCTGTCCGGCGCTTGGATGGCCGTTCGCATCCCCATCCTCGTCGTATCCGCCGTCTGCCATCCAGAAGTTGTTCGCGAACGTGGCGGTTTGGATGAGCGTGAAGCCGCCGTCTTGGTAGATGGAGCGTGGGTCGGCCATGGGGATATGCGTATGGCCCGAAAAATGGATGATCTGCGGATATTGCTCGCACAAAGAGCGATAGAACGCGCCGGACTGCTCTATGTTCGCGTTCTCGTCGAACTGACCGTCCCAGCTATTCGAGCCCGAGTGCCATACGGTGTTCGGAAAGGGATGGTGCGTGAGCAGGAAAATGGGCTTGTTTCGATCCTCTGTCGCCGCTTTCGCGCAGCGTTCGAGAATCCAGTCGCGCTTTCCTCCGTACCAGCTGTTGTCGTATCCACCAGGCTCGGGCGAGACTGCCAGAACATGGTATCCACCCACAACAAAGTCGGCATCTATCTGGCCTTCGTTTGCTCCACCTGGAGTCTGGAACGAGTCTGCCACGCTCAGCCCTGAGGAAAGGAACGACCGAAACGCGTCTTGGGCTTTTTGCTTGTTGCCGCCCCAATTGTAGTATTCGTGGTTTCCCATGACGATCCCTACCGGCTTACGTACGTTGGCGTTGAGCAGCTGCGCGAGCTCGTCGTACTGGTCGGGGTGTCCGGCATCGGCTGAGTCGCCTACGAAGAAGTGCGCGTTGATGTCGGGCGCCATTGCGTATATGGCCGAGAATGCGGTGGGGATCTTATCTCGGTAGTTGTTGTTTTGGTCCGCCCCCACATGGGTGTCGCTGTGCACGGTGAAGCGGATCTTGTCTCCCGTGAGGGAGGGCCAGTGCGGATCTTCCGGTTTTGTGAATGCCGCTTCGGCCTCTCGTTCGGGGAAGACGAGCATTCCGCTGACCGCCGTCACGCCTGCAACGGCGGCCATCTTGATGAAATCGCGGCGTGACACACCGAATGTGTTGCGGCTGTAGGCAGAAGCGAGTTGTCGAGTGTCCATGGTGTCCTTTCTGCTGACGACGGGGTTGGTGCCTCTTGAGCGTGACAGCGTGCCTCATTGTAGGCGCGCGACGTAAAGACCGTGCAAGGGGCGGGTCATGCCAAGGAAAGAATCGTGTAAGGTTTTGCTTCGGTCGCCGTCCGGCATCTCTGTTGCCTGTAGCTCGAAAAAAGTTCTTCTCTCCAGCGTTTCATGCGGAAGATCCCGCGTCCTTTGCTCTCGAGCCTCCCGCTGCTTTCGTGCGTTCGCTATACTGGGCGAAAACGCGAAAGGAGAGTGCGTCATGCTGCATGCGGTCGAGGTCAAGCCCGACGTGTACTGGGTCGGCGGTGTGGATTGGAACGAGCGGAACTTCCACGGCTACACGACGGACAGGGGGTCCACCTACAACGCCTACCTCATTATGGACGAGCACCCTACGCTCATCGACACGTGCAAGCCCGAGTTCGCCGACGAGCTGATCGAGCGGGTGCGCGAGGTGGTGGATCCCGCACGCATCGAATACATCATCGCGAACCATGTGGAGCAGGATCATTCCGGCGGGCTGCCCGCCGTGTGCGCCCTCGCGCCGAACGCCCGCATCGTGGCCAGCGTGCCGTACGGCGTGAGCGGTCTGACCGCGCACTACGGCGAGCGCGGCTATCTGCCGGTGAAGACCGGCGACACGCTCTGCATCGGCAGACGCACGCTCGCGTTCACCCAGACGGTCATGGTGCACTGGCCGGACAACATGGTCACGTATTCCGACGCCGACCGCATCCTGTTCAGCAACGACGCGTTCGGCCAGCATTTCGCCTCGTCGAAGCATTTCGACGACGAGGTGGGCCTGCCCGAGGTGCTGGCTCAGGCGAAGAAGTACTACGCGAACATCGTCATGCCCTACTCGCGCCATGTGACCCGCGCGCTCGACGCGCTGTCCGGCCTGGACGTCGACATGATCGCGCCGAGCCACGGGGTGATCTGGCGCAGCCACGTCGACGAGATCGTGCGCACGTACGGGCGCTGGAGTTCGCTTGCGCCCGACGACTACGCCATCGTCGTGTACGACTCCATGTGGCACACCACCGAGGCCATGGCGCGCCAAATCCTCGAGGCGTTCATCGAGTGCGGCGTGCCTGCGCGCCTGTTCGACCTCAAGGCGAACCACATCTCCGACATCATGACCGAGGCGTTGACGGCGAAGTACGTGGCGGTGGGCTCGCCCACGCTCAACAACGGCATGCTGCCCACGGTGGCGGCGTTTCTGTGCTACCTCAAGGGCCTCTCTCCGAAGGGCGGCTGGGAGGGCCGCGTGGGCATTCCGTTCGGCTCGTTCGGCTGGGGGCCGAACGGCCCGGAGGAAGTCGCCGCAGCGCTCGAGGGTTGCGGGTTCGACCTGGCGCTCGGCACGCTCGCGCATCAATGGACCGAGGACGAGGAGCACCTGGCGCAGCTGCACGAGACGGTGAAGGCCGGGGTGCGGGCGTAGGCGGCAAGAAGGCAGGGGATCGAGGCGGCTGAGGCGAAAGGGGCCGGCATGTCCATCCGCGAAGGAAAAGTCCTGCTCATCGCGAACCCCGCTGCCCAGAACGGCGCGGGGGCCGCTGCGGCCGACCGCGCGGCGACGCTCTTGCGCGCGGCGCTCGGGCCGGATGCGGTGGTGCTCGCGAAGACGGCGGGGCCGCGGCACGCCTCCGAGATCGCCGAGCGGGCCGAAGGGTGCGCGACCGTGCTCGCGCTCGGCGGCGACGGCATCATCCACGAGGCGGCGTCGGGCCTCATGCGGCGTCCTGCCAACGCGCGTCCGGTCTTCGGCATCGTGCCGGCAGGGTCGGGCAACGACTATGCGCGCACGCTCGGCATGTCGCGCAAGGTGGACGAGGCGTGCGAGCAGCTGCTGGCGGCCGAGCCGCACGCAGTCGATCTCGGTCGGGTGAACGGCCATTGGTTCGTGGAGACGCTTTCGTTCGGCCTCGATGCCGCCATCGCGCTCGACACGGTGGAGCGCCGCAAGCGCACGGGTCGCACTGGTGCCGTCCTCTATGCGGAGGCCGGCGTCGACCAGCTGCTCCACCACCTCGACGCGCGGCGCTACACGGCGTCGTTCGACGGCGGCGAGCCGACGAGCGGGGAGTCCATCACGTTCGCCGTGCAGGTCGGCCCCTCTTATGGCGGCGGCTTCAAGATCTGTCCCGATGCGCGCATCGACGACGGGTTGCTCGACGTCTGCATCGCCCATCCTCCCATCGGTGTGGCGGGCGCGGCGTTCGTCTTCGCGCTGGCGAAGAGCGGAAGGCACACGCGATTCAGACAGATGGAGCTTCGCCGTGCCTCCTCGCTATGCGTGCGTTTCGACGCCCCCGTTCCCGCTCAGATAGACGGCGAGCCGCTGGAGGCCGAAGCCTACGTCATCGACGCCGTCCCCCAAGCCCTTGACGTTCTGATGCCTGCCTAACTCCGTCCGCAGACGCATCCGCTTGCGTTCGCCAATCGCTTTCAGGCGAGGTGCCCGCCTGTCGAATCGGTCAGCCAATCCAACGCGTTGACCTGCCATATCCCCTCATGGGAGCGCGGGCTGACGTCATCGAGCGTGATGAGGAGTTTGGGTTGGTTGTCACGCAGGGCCTGTAGGGGCGCCAGTTCCCGCGCGAGGGTGCCGGCATCGGCGACCGTTTCTGCCACTTGATAGTACGCTCTGCCCTCGGGGCCTTCCGTTACGAAATCTATCTCGGCTTCGCCGATGCGGCCTATGCAGACGGAGCTCTCCCGGCGCATCAGCTCCAGATACACGACGTTCTCGAGGACGCGCCCGGTGTCGCGCAGCTGCCCGGAGAGCGCCATCCTCCGCAACCCCATATCGACGGCGTAGTACTTCTCGTGCAGTTTGAGCAGCCGTTTCCCCCGGATGTCGTAGCGTTTCACCGGGTAGAAGATATAGCTGTTGACAAGCCCCGACAGGTATTCCGCCACCGTGTTGGGCGCTATGCGAAGCCCTTGGGAGGTCATGGCGTCGCTGATGCGCTTTGCCGACGCGAGGTTTCCCACGTTGTCGAACATGAAGGAGGCGAGGGCGTCAAGCGCCAGCGAGTTGGCGATGTTGAGCCGCTGCGCCACGTCTTTGAACAGGACGGTGCTCAGTATCCCTTCGAGGTAGTCATGGAGGGAGAGATCGTCGGAGGCGAAATCGAAGGTGGCGGGGAAGGCCCCGTTGCGGATGTAGCGGTCGTAGAGGCGCTGCGGAGAGAGCGCCTCCTTCGCCTGGGCAGAGGCGGTGCGGTACTCCGAGAAGGAAAGCGGCGTCATCTTCACCTCCACGTAGCGGCCGGAGAGCAGGGTCGCCAAGGTGCCGCCGAGCAGAAGGGCGTTCGATCCGGTGAGGTACAGGTCGATGTTCGGCCGCGTGTAGAGGCTGTCGACGGCCTTTTGGAAGTCTGGGGCGTTTTGCACCTCGTCGATGAACACGTAGTTCATGGCATTGGGTTGCGCGCGCGAGAGCACCTCGTCGTGCAGGGCGCGGTAGTCGATGAGTCGTTCGTTCTCAAGTTGCTCCAAATTGATGGTGATGATGCGGTTCGGAGGGACGCCCTCCTTCTCCAGCTCGGTGGCGAACAGGCGCAGCAGCGTCGATTTTCCGCAGCGCCGCACGCCGGTGACTACTTTGATGAGGTCCCGATCCTTCCAGCGGCGCAGCTGCGCGAGGTAATGCGGCCTGTCGATCATGGGTCTTCCCTTCGGCAGAAACTTTTCATTCGATTGAAAAGTATAGAAGAAATCGAGAAACTTTTCAATCGAATGAAAAGTTTTGCCAATTACTGGAAAAGATTTCATTTAGTTGAAAAGTTTTTGGATCGGCGCTGCTTCGGGCGAGATGAGATCATGCGATCCGATCGCCCGTCATCTTGTCGTTGCCGGAGCCGGGTTTTTCATCGATCGAAGGAGAGGGCGCTACGGCTGCGACGAAGTGCGTCTGGGAGGACGCGGGGCTTCGGAATTCCACCTGTCGGAACAAAGATGCGCGGAGGTGGTCGACCACGCCCCTCTGCTTTCTGGGTTGTGTTTGGCGCGATGCTCCCATTTCCCCGAGGGGCTGCGCAGCTTCGTCGCCCGCTTCGCGCGACCGGAGGAGCCGTGGGTGCCGGCACGGCGTCCGGCTGCGGTGGACGGAAAGCGAACAAGCGAAGCGGCTTTCTCGCCATGCGACGGTTAGCGCGACGGCGCAGGGGATGCCCTGCCGAGCACGTTCGGCGAAAAACGAGAAAAACGAAGGCCGACGCCTCCGGGGCATCGGCCTTCGGGCGGTTGCGCAACGACGGGAAGCCGCTACTTCACCACGCGCACCCTGCGCACGCCCTCGAGGGCGGCGAGGCGCCGGACGGCGTCATCGGGCCATCCCGCCGCGCCCGCGTCGAGGTCGAGCAGCGTATAGGCCGCCTCTCCGCGCGACTTGTTCGCCATGTTCTCGATGTTCACGCCCGCGTCGCCGAACACGTTGGTGATGCGGGCGAGGGCGTTCGGAACGTTTTCGTGCAGCACGGCCACGCGGCGCAGACCCTCTGGCACGGGACCCAGGTCGCAGGCGGGGTAGTTCACGGAGTTTGCGATCGTGCCGTTGTCCAGGTAGTCCATGAGCTCGCGCACGGCCATCACCGCGCAGTTGTCCTCGGCCTCGGCCGTCGAGGCACCCAGGTGGGGCAGCACGACGGCATGCTCCATGCGCATGACGGCGGGGTTGGCGAAGTCGGTGACGTAGACGGCCACCTTGCCCGAGGAAAGCGCAGCGGCCATGGCCTCGTCGTCCACGAGCGAATCGCGCGAGAAGTTGAGGAACACGGCCCCGTCCTTCATGAGCGAGCAAGCGCGCGCGTCGATCATGCCCTTCGTGGAGTCCGTGGCGGGCACGTGGATGGTGAGGTAGTCGCAGACGCGCAGCACGTCGTCGAGGTTCGCGACGTGGTGCACGGCGCTCGAGATGCGCCAGGCCGCCCCCACCGACACGTACGGGTCATAGCCGTAGACGTCCATCCCCAGGCCGACGGCGGCGTTGGCCACCTCCGCGCCGATGGCCCCCAGCCCGATCACGCCGAGCTTCTTGCCCGCGATCTCGCGCCCGGAAAACGCCTTCTTCGCCTTCTCGGCCGCTTTGGCGATGTTCTCGTCGCCGGCGTTGTCGCGGCACCACGCGATGCCGCCCGCGATGTCGCGGCTGCCCAGCAAAAGCGCGCAGATGACGAGCTCCTTTACGGCATTCGCGTTCGCTCCGGGGGTGTTGAACACCACGATGCCCGCCTCGGCGCAGCGCTCGAGCGGGATGTTGTTCACGCCCGCGCCCGCGCGGGCGATGGCGAGCAGGCTTTCGGGCAGCTCGACATCGTGCAAAGACGCGCTGCGCACGAGCGCCCCGTCGGCGCCCTCGAGCGTGTCGGACAGCGCGTAGCCTTCGGTGAGGAGGGCGGTGCCCAGGGGCGAGATGTTGTTGAGGCAGTGGATGCGGCGCATGGGGGTCTCCTCTCGTGCGGGCCGCGATCGTCGGGATTGCGGCCACGTGCGGTGCGTTCTCTCATGGTGGGTTCGCAAGGGGCGGTTGTCAACGAGAGTTCAGCGTGCGACCTGTTTTCTCGGCAAGGCGCGCCGGCTCGCGCCTTCCGCGCGTTCGCGCGATCTTCGCGGTCTGCATGCCCTGCCCCCCGACGCGTTTCGCCGGCTAGGTTCTGCGTGCCAAGTCGGGATGAATCGACATGGCCCGAAAGCGTTCGGCCATGAAGTCGTCGCCGTAATGCTCGGCGAAGTACGCCGGCACCGGCTCCTCCGCAGGACGGCCCGCCTGACGGTCGAACCAACATTCGAACGCGACGACGGTCATAGCTGCGTCCGCGACGAGAAAGGCGAGCAGCGCGTTGACGAGCGGGCGACGGATCCGCACGGGGATGCGGTCGGCGAGGCGCACGGCGAGCGGCAGCCCCAATCTCATCCATGCGAGTCCGGCGATGCCCCACACAAGGGCGATCCCCAGGCACGTGCGTCCGTCCAAGTTGAAGGGGACGTCGGCGTAGCTCCAGGCCACGATGCCGAACGCGTGCTCCCAAAACCAGCTTGCCGCATATTCGAACGCGCCCCCGAGCAGCGCTGCCGCTGCGAACAGGACCCCGGGCCTTGCGGCTGCGAGGCGGTTGAGCGCCACGGTCATCAGCATGCCTCCTGCGCCGTATATGGGCGAGAAGGGGCCCCAGAGAAGCCCCGCGCGATTCTTCCACACGCCGTCGATGGGATAGCTCGCTATCGTTTCGACGGCCAGGCCGACGACGCTGCACAGCGCGAACACCCAAACGAGGAGGGGCAACGAGAGCTCGACGAACCTTCCCGGCCCTGCGGTTTCGCCGCGGGATGCTCGCCGTGTCGACCCTCTGCTCATGGGAGCATGGCTCGAGAGACGCGGCTGGCCGTTTGGAGGCGGGCGAGTGCCTCTTCGGGGGAGACGCCCTCCGCATCCCCGAGGGCGTCGATCAGAAAGGAGGCGGCCCGGCGAAGCAGCTCGGACACGTCGTCTTGAGGCAGCCCTCCGTGGGCGCGGGAGCGGGTGTGGCGCGCCAAGAGGGCGACAACGCCGCTGATGTGGTATTCGAGCAGCATGTGCGTGGCGGGCTGCAGCGGAACCCCTTCGGGGCGAAGCGCCGCTTGCCACATCCTCGCGACGATGTCCTTGATCTTCGCGGAGACGAGTTCGATCCCTCCTTGCTCGATGGCAAGTCCGAGCCGGCGGAAGGACGGGGTGTCCATAAGGGCCGTCGGCGAGGCGGTTCCAGTGCCCAGCACGAGATCGTACACCGCGCTGATCACGGAGCCGTCGCCGACCAGCTCGCGCTCGATGGCGCTGTACACGAGGGCGTCGAGGTCCGCATGGTGGTAGTACAGCGTGCCGCGGTTGCAGCCCGCTTTCGCCGTCACCATGCCCACCGTCAGATCGTTCAGGCGGTTGCTTTCGAGCAGCAGCCACAAGGCGTCGACGAGGCGCTGCTGGGCGTCTGGTTCGCCCGATCGCTTTCGGGGCCTAGCCATGGCACTCGCCTCCCACGCATGCCGCTTGTCGCCGTTTGGGGTCGTCCCATGGGGAGAGGCCGCGATTTCCGCCCTCGTCATGCCGTCGCCCGAGGCGAGGCGGAGGCGACCCCGCCGTGCCCTCCTGATCGGCACCGGATGCGCGTCCCTTGCCCCGCTGGGATATTCCGCAGACGCCGGGCGCGGCATCGCGGGCGTTCATGATGAGCATCTGCAAGCGGTTCTCGATGTTCGCGAAGCTCACGTCAGGGTCGTAGTCCAGCGCGAGTATCTGCGCGTCGGGGTAGAGCTCGCGCAGCTGGCCTGCGATGCCTCGTCCCACCACGTGGTTGGGCAAGCATCCGAAAGGCTGCAAGATGGCGAAGGCGCGGCAGCCGCGCGCGGCGTGGTGCAGGATCTCCGCCGGGATGAGGATGCCCTCTCCCGCATCGAAGGTGTGGTGGACGATGGGATCGCTCGCCCGTGCGAGATCGGGCAGACGGCACGGCGGCTCGTAAAGCGGATGGGCCGCCGCTATGCGGTCGGTCGCGTCGTGCGCGGCATCGAACAGGCGGTTTGCCATGCCGAACTGCGCTTTCTGCGCAAACGGGCGATCAACGTCGAACTCCCTTATCTGCGCATCCTGGTAGAAGTAGGTCTTGCGGATGACGTCGGTCATTCGCGCCTCCACCACCTCCATGCCGTTGCGCTCGAGGTACGCCTCGATGTCGCGGTTGGCGCCGGGGTGGAAGTTCAGCAGGTACTCGCCCACGATGAGCACGCGCGGGCGCGGACGGGAGCGGTCGTAGCGCACGCCGGCCATGATGTCGATGGCGCGCTTGAAGCCCCGCCTCGCCCCGTGCGTCCCGCGCCGCTCCAAGCCCTCCACCACCGCATCGAGCGCCTCGTCGAAGGCGCGGTTCGCGCTTCCGGGCTCAAGTTCGTAGGGCCGCATCTTGCGCAGGAGCTCTTCCAGGGCGTCTATCATGGGCAGGGCCATGGCGATGCGGACGCTCGAGGTCAGGCTGAGCTTGAAGCCGGGGTGCAAGCGGTGCTCGTCGGCGTCATCGTTGGTGATGATGGGCACGTGGGCGTAGCCCGCGTCGTCGAGCGCCTTTCGCAGGAGCGCGCAGTAGTGCGTCAGGCGGCAGTCGCCCACGTACTTGCCCGTGCCGATGGCCACCTCCGCATCGTCGTAGCGTCCGCTTCGAAGCGCGGCCAACGCCTCGCCCACCGTCATCTGGGCGGGGAAGCAGATGTCGTTGTGCACGTACTTCTTGCCCAGGGCGATAGCCTCTTCGCGGCCCACCTCCAAAGGCTCGGCGGCGATGCCCTGCTTGCGCATGGCGGCGCTCATCAGCCGGCAGAACGCGTGCGACGTGTTGGGCACGAGCACCACCTTGCGCTTGCGGTCGGCACGCACGTACTTCGCGGGATAGGGGTCGGGTAGCCCCCGCGTGGCCGAGGCGATCCGCCGCTCGCGGCGCATGCCCACCGTCTCGATGAACGAACGCGTGCGGATGCGCAGCGGGCCCGCTGCGTCGCTCTCGTCCACTTTGAGGACGAGCGGCACCTTGTCCGAGCGCTCCTTCATGAGCCGCACGATTTCGTCGGAGAGGTAGGCGTCGTGGCCGCAGCCGAAGCTTACGAGCTGCACGAGCTCGAGGGAGGGGCTTTCGGCGCATGCGAGCGCGCAGCCCAGCATGCGCGCGTGGAAGTTGTTCACGATGTCCAAGCGGCTGCGCGAGAGGTCCGCCTCGTTCGCTGCGGGCACGGCGTCGGGCGGCAGCACGGCTATGCCCTGCTCGGCGAACATCCGCGGCAGGTCGTGGTTGACCAGCGGGTCGTTGTGGTAGGGGCGCGAGGCCAGCACCACCGCCCAGCTTCCGGAGCGCTCCGTCTGCGCTATCGTCTCTGCGCCGCGGGCCAGCAGGTCGCTTCTGAACGCGGCCAGCGCCGCATCGGCTTGGGCGATGGCGGTTTGCGCCGCTTTCTCGTCCACTTCGAAGCGCTCGCAAAGGTAGGACGCGAGCTGCCGGTTGCGGTCGGCTTCGGTGTACCAGTGGAACAGCGGCGTGTCGAAGGGAATGCCGCCGCGCCCCTCGGGGTCGTCGGAAGTGCGCACCACCAAAGGGTAGCCCTTCACTACGGCGCAGCGCGACACGCTCGTTTCGGCGCGGTTCTCCGTAGGCGCGGTGGTGACGATGGGCATGAAGATGCGGTCGACTCCTGCGTCCATCAGGCTTTGCACGTGCCCGTGGGCCAGCTTGGCGGGGAAGCACACGGTGTCCGAGGCAACGGAGGGCAATCCGCGTTCGTAAAGCTTGCGCGTGCTGGGTCCCGACACGCGCACCTTGCAGCCGATCGAGCGGAACAGCGCCGACCAGAACGGAAGCGAGTCCCAAAACGCCAGCACGAGCGGGATGCCCACGGTCAAGCCCCGATCGGGCGCCGCCGGCGTTACGGGAGATTCGCGTAAGAGCAGGCGCTCGCGCTCGGCGAACAGGTTCGCCGCCGCCCGCTTCGCCGTCGCGCGCACGAAGCTTCGCGTCTTCGCGTTCTTCGGGTCCCCCGTCGCCTCGCCGCGCTCGCAGCGGTTGCCCGTCACCCAGGAGGTGCCGTCGGAGAACTCGACGACGGTGCGGTTGCAATGGTTTTCGCAGAAGGGGCAGGGCAGGTTCGCCCGCCGCTCGTATGAGAAGGCCTCGAGCGCGTCCAGGCCGATGAAGGAGGAGGGGCGGCTTTCGCCGGCCTCGGCGGCTGCCTCGGCGCGCTCTTTGGCCAGAAGCGCCGTGCCGAGCGCCCCCATAAGGCCCGGATACGGAGCGCGCGTCACCCTGCGTCCCAGGTGGAGCTCGAGCGCGCGCAATACGGCGTCGTTCTCGAACGTGCCGCCTTGCACTACGACGCGCTGTCCCAAGCTGTCCAGGTTCGCCACGCGCACCACCTTCGTGAACACGTTCTCCACGATGGAGCGCACGAGTCCCGCCACGATGTCGTCGGGCGTGCGGCCGTTGCGTTGCTCGCTTACGATGGAGCTGTTCATGAACACGGTGCAGCGGCTGCCGAGCGAGGCCGGGCGCCTTGAGCGAAACGCCGCTTCGGCTATGCCCTCGGCGGGGATGCCCAGCGATGCGGCGAGGTTCTCCAGAAACGATCCGCAGCCGCTCGAACATGCCTCGTTCACCACGATGTCGGTGATCACGCCGTCCTTCAGCCAGATGGCCTTCATGTCCTGCCCTCCGATGTCCAAGACGAACGTGGCGTCGGGCGCGTAGCGCGTTGCCGCGCGGGCGTGGGCGACCGTCTCCACCGCGTGGCAGTCGGCGTGGAGGGCGCGATGGAGCAGGAGCTCTCCGTAGCCGGTGGTGCCGCACGCGGCCACGTCCAGCTCCACGCCGCGGCTGCGAAACGCGTCGCGCGTGGCCAGAAGCGCGTCCCGCGCGATATCGAGGGGCTTTCCGTCGTTGCGGGCGTAGAAGCTGTGAACGAGCGCGCCGTCATCGTCCACGAGCGCGAGCTTGGTGGTGGTGCTTCCGGAGTCGATGCCCAGGTAGCAGCGCAACGTGCCTCCTCGCTTGCGCGCCTGCGCCGCCACGTGGTCCGGATCGGGCAGCGGCGGCAGCGCGCAGCGTGCGAGGAAGCCCTCGCGTTGCGCGTCCGTGGCGAATAGGGGGGCGGGCGCGAGGGCGGATGCGCCCTCGTCCGAAAACCCCTTCAGAGCCTGTGCGGCCTCGCGGGGATCGAGGAGCGGAGCCGTGCCCGAGAGCATGCCGGAAAGCGTGATCGCCGCGCCTTGCGCCACGACGGTTTCGGGATGCTCGGGCAGGATCGCCTCGTCGTCTGCGAGCCCCAGCCGTTCGACGAACACGCGCACGAGCGTGGGGTTGAACGTGAGCGGTCCGCCCTCGAACACGACGGGCGCCTCCACGGCAAGGCCCTGCGCAAGGCCTCCGAGCGTCTGCTTGGCTACGGCGTGAAGCGCCGAGAGCGCCAGATCCTCGCGTGCCGCCCCTTGGTTGAGCAAGGGCTGGATGTCGGTTTTGGCGTACACGCCGCAGCGTCCCGAGATGTCGTAGACCGTCGAGCCCTTGGCGGCCAGCGCGTCGAACTCCTCCACGGGGATTTTGAGGACGGCGGCCATCTCGTCGAGGAACGCGCCCGTGCCGCCCGCGCAGCTGCCGTTCATGCGCATGTCGACGGATTCGAGCTGGCCGGTGCCTTCGTTCGTGCGGAAGAACACCATCTTGGCGTCTTGGCCGCCCAGCTCGATGGCGCAACGCGCTTGGGGATGCAGCCTTTGCACGGCTGCGGCGCCCGCCACCACCTCTTGGACGAACGGCATGCCCAGCCGTTCGGCGATGCCGCTGCCGCCCGATCCGCTCATAGCCGCCTTCATGCGCGCGTCGGGGAAGCGCGCTGCCGTTTCCTCGAGGGCGTCGAGGACGCTTTGCGCCTGCCGTGCGCCGTGGCGGGCGTAGCGGGAGAAGAGCACGTCGCCCGTTTTCGAATCGATGGCGACCACCTTGGTCGTTGTTGACCCCACGTCGATGCCTACGTGCACGGTTCGGGGGGATGCGCTCGCGCGACGCGCCATCGAGTCCATGGTCCTGCCTGCTTTCAATCCGCGAAAAAAACAAAACGTTCCCTTTGATTGTATGCATCTCCGTGTTCGATTAAAACGAGCAATCTGGCCGGTTTGTACAATTATCCGTCCGTGCCGAGAAGCCTGCCCGGCGGTTTTGCTACGGTTTCGAGAGGGTGGGGGGGGGGTGGGGTGGCGGTCGGCCGGATGTCGCCGCGCAGGGGCGTCGCGCGAGGAATCGTGCTCGGGGTCGCGGACGGCCTTTTCGTTGTTCTTGCGCCCGAAGCGCCCCGACGCGCGGTGGGCCGCCGACCTTTCGCGCGGATCGGCGGCCCGTCCTGCTGCGGCAAGGAGCGCGTGCGGCTAGTTCTGCGTGGAGAGGAACACCTGAAGCGACATCTGCTCGATCTGGTCTTGCAGCTCCTCGAGCTCGTCGACGTGTTTGTCCTCGTCTTCGAGGATGTCCATGAGGACGTCGCGCGTAGCGTAGTCGAGCACCTTGCCGGCTAGGACGATGGCCTCGTTGTAGTCGCGCACGGTGTCCACCTCGAGCGCGTGGTCGAGGTCCACCTGCTCGGGGACCATCGCCCCGATGCGGATCTCGTTAAGGTGCGACACGATGGGCGTCCCCTCGAGGAACAGGATGCGCTCGATGAGCTTCTCGGCGTGCTTCATTTCGGTGATGGCGCGGTGCTCGAAGCTGTCGTGCAGTTTCGTGTAGCCCCAGTCCTCGCACATCTCGGCATGCACCATGTACTGGTTGATGGCGGTCAGCTCGCCGGACAGCAGGTCGTTCAGCGTGTCGATGAGTTCCTGGTTTCCCTTCATGGGGGCGCTCCTTCCGAAATACTGGCGATGGGCGGCGGGCCGCCTCGGCCCGTCCGCACGATTGTAGGGGCGCGGCGGGGCGGGAGGGCGCGGTGTGGCGAACCGTCGCCACGGCGTCGCCATGCCGTCAGAAAGCGCGAGGGGCGCTTGCTCGTCTCGAGCCGTCTGCCCCGCATCATGCGGCGTCGTCTGTGCCGGCTTTGGCTCTTTCTCTTGGCTGAATCGCAAAGCCATCTGAACGCTTTAGCGGAAGGGGGCAGTTAGCCGAACGCCCTGCGGTTGGGGAGGAGATGCGCGACCTGCGGATTCTCGCCGGGCCGCGCCCCTTTTCCGAGCGTCCGGATGATCTTGGGGCATGGTTTCGCCCTGCCCGCCCGAGTCCTTTCTCTTCAAACGCCTTTTTGAAGACCGTGCGAAAGCGACCGAGGGGTGTGACGCATGTGCTAAAATAACCGGTCGGCAAGTGCAACATCGGAAGGGACGTCTATGTCTGGGCATTCGAAGTGGGCAACCACGAAACATCGCAAGGCGGCGCAGGACGCGAAGCGCTCGGCCTTGTTCTCCAAGCTGTCGCGCAACATCACGGTGGCCGCGAAGGAAGGCGGCGACCCCAACCCCGACAACAACGCGTCGCTTGCGGCCGCCATCGAGAAGGCCAAGGGCTACTCCCTGCCGAAGGACAAGATCAAGACTGCCATCGATAAGGCGTTCGGCTCCGGCAAGGACGCGGCGAACTACGAGACGGTGGTCTACGAGGGCTACGGCCCCTGCGGCGTGGCCATCTACTGCGAGGCGCTCACCGACAACCGCAACCGCACCGCCGCCGACGTGCGCGCGGCGTTCAACCACCACGGCGGCAACCTCGGCACCTCCGGCTCCGTGGCGTTCATGTTCGAGCGCAAGGGCCAGGTCATGGTGGCCAAAGAGGTGGAGACGGGCGACAAGAAGAACCCCGTCGGCCCCAACGGCGCCGCCGCCGACGAGGACGAGTTCATGATGGCCGTGGCCGAGGCCGGCGGCCTTGACTACGAGGATGCCGAGGACGAGTGGATCGTCTACACCGCGCCCACCGACCTCATGGCCGTGAAGAAGGGCCTCGAGGGGCAGGGCATCGAGGTGAAGGGCGCCGAGCTCACGATGGAGGCTACTACGCCCGCTGCGGTGAGCGTGAGCGACGCGAAGAAGGTCATGCGCCTCGTGGACAAGCTCGAGGAGCTTGAGGACCTGCAAAACGTCTACCACACCATGGACATCACCGACGAGATCGCCGAGGCGCTTGACGAGTAGCCGGGTCTTCGGCGGTTTCCGCTGAGACGGAATCGTGATTCGAGCGGGGGCGCGGCACAGTCGCGCCCCCGTTTTTCATTCCCTTCTTTTTCGCGGTCGAGCGCTCGGTGGACGGTGACGTGGCTGAAATGCAGCCACGAAAGAGGGTGTGGCGGGATTCGAAGGCCGAAGCGTATCCGGATCGACGGCCTTCCTTCCGATCCCGATCATTCGCTCTTTCCGCCTGGGGTATTTGTTGGACGAAGCCCTATTGCGACCGTGCTCTTTGCTGGCTGCTGCGGTTCCTTTCGCGCCCGCGGGCCGACGCGCGGGGCGGCCCGCGTTCTTGGGCATGCAGAGGGGGTGCGATGCGCGCGGGATCCGGCATCTCGTGCGGCATCGGGCGGGAGGTGCGTCTTCTGGCGGGATCTTCCATCAGGGCTGTGAAAAAATGAAAAAACGCCGCTTCTTCGATCCGCTCCTCGAAACGATGTGATAGGATTATGACGAACAAACGTTTGTAACAAAGTCGCCGTGCGCAGGAAGCCGGCGGGCAGGGCAACGGGCAAGGGGGCTTACCACGGCCATCGAACGCACCATACTCGGAATCGATCCCGGCTTGGCGAACACCGGATGGGGCATCGTGTCCCAGCGCGGGCCGCGCTTGGCGTGCGTCGCCTACGGATGCGTCTCCACTTCCGCGGACATGCCGCTCGCGCATCGCCTGATGAAGGTGCAGAGGCAGATAGGGGCTGTCATCGCGCGGTTCGAGCCCTCGTGCGCAGGCGTCGAGACGGTGTGGTTCGGACAGAACGTCTCGGCCGCGTTCGCCACCGGCCAGGCGCGCGGCGCGGCGCTCGTGGCGTGCGCCGAGCGCGATCTGTACGTGGAGGAGTTCTCCCCCAACCAGATCAAGCTTTCCGTGGTGGGCGTGGGGACGGCGGACAAGGCCCAAGTCCAGTATATGGTGCGCCAAGTGCTCTCCTTAAGCGACGTTCCCCGGCCCGACCATGCGGCGGATGCGTTGGCGGCGGCCATCTGCTTTGCGACGCACGAGGGCTTCGCGCATGCGGAGGGCCGCTTCGACCACCTGGTCGCCCAGGCCGAGGCGCGCGACGCTGCGGCGCGGCGGGGGGCCTTCGGGGCGGCGCCGTCCGGACGTGCGGCGAAGGCCTGTCCGACGAAGGAAGGGGCGAGGATATGATCGCGTTTTTGAAGGGCGTCCTTGCGGGCAAGGACGCTTCGACGGCCTACCTGGAGGTGGGAGGAGTGGGCTACGCCGTGGGCATGTCGCAGACGGCGCTCTCGAAGTTGCCGGAAGTCGGATCCCCCGTGGAGGTCCACACCTACTTGCAGGTGCGCGAGGACGGGCTGTCGCTGTACGGCTTTCTCTCCTTGGAGGAGAAGGCGCTGTTCGAGCGCCTTATCGGCGTGAGCGGGGTGGGGCCGAAGGTGGCGCTCGCGGCGCTCTCGTCGTTCACGCCCGCCGCGCTCGTGGCCGCGGTGGCCGCGCAGGACGTGGTGGCGGTGCAGCGCGTGCCCGGCGTGGGGAAGAAGACAGCCTCGCGCATCATCCTCGAGTTGAAAGGATCGCTCGACCAGGGCCTCGAAGGGCTTTTCGGCGACGCTTCGCAGTCCGCCGCCCCCGCCGCCGAACGTCTGGCCGGCGCGCTCGAGGCGTTGCTGTCGATGGGCTTCACCTCTGCGGAGGCCGACGTGGCGCTCAAGGGCGCGCCCGAGGGCGGCGACGAGGGCGTGCTGCTACAATACGCCCTGAAGCGTTTGGGAGCGAACTCGTGAGGGCGTCGGACTGTCCGCGCCCGCTGACGGAGAGGCGGCCATGGCTGACAACGGCATCGAAATAGAGGGCCTTGTGTTCGAGGCCGATCCCGCCTTCGGCATCGGGGCACGGCAAAGCGCGTCCGAACGGGCGGTCGCGCCCACGCTCACCGAGGACGACCTCGCGCTCGACCGCAGCCTGCGCCCGAAGCGCCTGGGCGACTACCTGGGCCAGACGAAGATCAAAGAGTCGCTGGCCATCCTCATCGAGGCCGCGCGGGCGCGCGGCGACGTGGTGGACCACATCCTGTTCTCGGGCCCTCCGGGCCTCGGAAAGACGACGCTCGCCGCCGTCGTGGCCAACGAGCTGGGGGCGAACATCAAGACGACGAGCGGTCCGGCCATCGAGCGCACGGGCGACCTCGCGGCCATCCTCACGAATCTTGAAGAGGGCGACGTGCTGTTCATCGACGAGATCCACCGCTTGAACCGCATGGTGGAGGAGGTGCTGTACCCTGCGCTCGAGGACTTCGCGCTCGACATCGTGGTGGGCAAGGGGCCGGCGGCGCGCTCCATCCGCCTCGATCTGCCGCGCTTCACGCTCGTGGGCGCCACCACGCGCACGGGCCTTCTGACCGGGCCCTTGCGCGACCGCTTCGGCGTCGTGTTCCGTCTGCAGTACTACACGCCCGACGAGCTGGCCTCCATCGTGCGCCGCTCGGCCGCCATCCTGGGCGTGGACATCGCCGAAGACGGGGCGCTCGAGATCGCCCGCCGCAGCCGCGGAACGCCGCGTTTGGCGAACCGTCTGCTCAAGCGCGTGCGCGACTGGGCGCAGGTGCGCGGCGACGGCGCCATCGACGAGGACGTGGCGGCGCAGGCGCTGAGCTTCTTCGAGGTGGACGCGCTCGGCCTCGACGGCATGGACAACCGCATCCTCGAGCTGCTCGCGGTGCAGTTCGGCGGCCGTCCCGTGGGCCTGACCACGCTCGCCTCGGCGCTCTCGGAGGATCCCGACACCCTCGAGGACGTCTACGAGCCGTTCCTCATGCAGCAGGGCCTCATGGTGCGCACGCCAAAGGGCCGCGTCGCCACCGAGCGCGCTTACGACCACCTGGGAATACCGATGCCGCCGACCTGACGGCGCCGCGCACCGCGCGCCCGCCCGCCCTTCCTTTGCTAAAGGGCGCGCTTCGTCTGCCGTCGACGCGGTTCGCGAGAAAGGGTAAACATGCCCTCTGGCATGTTTAGTCCCCAACTGGGAGCGGGGCTTGTCCCCGCGACCCGCGCCGGGGCGCTTGTCGAACCGGCGCTGCACGAGAGAAAGGAGCCTCATGCTTGAGCAGGACTACCTTATGCGCATACTGCTCCAGTTCGCCGAGATCATCCGGCGCAGCTGGACGAAGGCCGAGGAAGAGCGCGACCCGCGCCGCGCCGCCGACATGCTCGAGGACGCCGTCGGCGAGGCCGTGGACATGGACGGAGCGGCTCTGCTGTCGCTCGCGCCAGACTCCGTCGCGAGCGTCGTGCAGGTGTCGGGCGTCGACCCGCGCGTCGTGGACTACGTCGCGCACAGCCTGCTGCTCGCGTCAGGCTACCTGCGCGACGCGGGCGAGCGCGATCTGGCCGATCTGCGCGAGCGGCAGGCCCGCGCCCTCGCCGACGCCTACGGCCTCGATTTGCCCGACGACCCCGAGGACGCGATGCGCCTGCTCGACGAGGTCGACGACGATGCGGCCGAGGAGGCGTCTTCGACGCTGGAGATGCTCGGCTTCGCGGCACCGCCCGAGGAAGCGGAGCCTCCGCTCGTTGAGACTTTGCCCTCCGACCGCTTCGGCGAGGGCGGCTGCGGCGCGCCCGCCGATCGTCCCGGCGCGATGGAGGGCCCTTCGCCTCAAAGGTGATTCCCGCTTTTCGCGTCCGTCGTCGGGAGGACGTCGCGTTTCTGGGGTACCGTGGAGCGGGCCGGACCGCGCGGGGGCGGATCGGCCCGAACCGAAGGGGAGGGGTTTCGTTGTCCGGTGCGAAAGCAAAAGCGTTGGTGTCGTCGCTGCGGTGGCATCATCTGGGATTCGCCTTCGTGTGGGCGGTCATGTTCGGCGGCTTGTCGGCGCCTGCGGGCATGGCCGGCTCGTCCGCGGGCGCGGCGGCCCTCGGAGTGTTCGAGGCCTGCCAGCAGGTTTGCGTCATCGCGGCGGTGGCGTTGTCCGCGCTCGCCGAGCGGCGCGTTCCGGCGTTCCCGCCGCGCCTCGCGTACGCGGCGGGCGCCGTGCTGGCCGCAGGGGCGCTCGCGTTCGGCGCGGCGCTTCCCTCCGGAGGGGAGCCCTCCGTCGTCGGCGCTGCGCTGGCCGGCGTGCTCGTCGGCGGCGCGGCCGGGTTCTTCTACGCGTCGTGGCAGCAGTTCTTCGCTTCGGAGGGCGCCTCGCGCACGGCCATCTGCATCCCTTTGTCGGCGGTGCTGTCCGTTGCCGTGAGCGCCGTGGTCGGCGCGCTGCCCGACGCCGTTCGGACGGTGTGCGTTGTCGGCGTGCTGCCGGCCGCGTCGGCCGCGACCTTGCGCCTGAGCCTGTCCGAGATCGTTCCCGCCGATCCCGCTTTGCGCATGACGCGCGCGCTTGCGGCGGCTGCGGCGCGGGATCTGTGGAAGCCCGTGTTCTGCACGTGCGCCATCGGGTTCGTGTGGCAGCTCGTGGCGGGCTTGTTCTCGGTTTCGGCCGACGCCTCGTCGGCGGCGGGGTTCGGCGGTTTGGCGCTCGCGTCCGCGGTGGTGCTGCTCATCGAGCTGTTCTCCGAGCGCGGCTTCGAGGCGCTGCGGGTGTACCAGGTACTGTTCCCGCTCGTGACGGGCGTGTTCATGCTGCCGTCTCTTCTGGGCGTGCAGTTCGCACCGCTTGTGGTGGGCATGCTGCTGTTCGGATTCGAGATATTGAACCTGCTGCTCATCGTGACGTGCGCGGTGTATTCAAGCGAGCGCGACGTGCCGGCGGCCCAGACGTACGCGTTGTGCGTGGGGCCGACGCTCGTGGCCATGTTCGCGGGGGACGCGATGGGCAAAAGGCTCGGACCCATCGTCGCATACGACTTCGCCTTGGGCGTGAACGTGCTGTTCTTGTGCGTGTACGCGCTGTCCATGGTGCTGTTCCTCGTGTCGTTTCGCCGTCGCAGGCGCCAAGCCGGCACGGACGAGGCCGGCGAAGGAGGCCGCATCGACGTCGCCGTGGTGGGCGGCAGCCGCCCTCTCGCCGCACCCGAGCGCGTTCGTGCCGATGCCGTCTCCGGGTCCGGTTTCGCATCCGGTTCGGACGCGGGGCGCGACCCCCGGGCCTCGCTCGACGCGCGCTTCGACGCGCTCGGGCTGGCCGATCCGTTCAGCAAGCGGGAGCGCGAGGTGGTGGCGCTTGTCCTGCGCGGCAACAACGTGCCAGCCGTCGCGCGTAAGCTCTACATCTCCGAGAACACGGTGCGCGACCATATGAAGAGCATCTACCGCAAAGCCGGCGTCCACTCCCGTCAAGAGCTCATCGACCTGCTCGATTGACCCCGGGCGCCCCCCGCAAAGTGGGGGATTTCCCTTCTTCCATCTGCCGCGATGCCGAACAACCCGAATCATGGGATGCGCTTTTCCCCGTCCGAGAATAAGCTGCGCTTCGAGCCGCTGCGAAAGGCGGCGGAAGAGGGTTGTTCGAGCAAGGAAGGATCGAAATGGGCGTATCGACGGAAATCTCAAGGAGGAACCTGCTCAAAGGGGCCGTTCTGAGCGCGGCAGGGGTCGCGGCGCTCGGCGTCGTGGGGTGCAGCCCCCAGTCTCCGGACGCTTCGGGCGATGCGGGCGCGGGCGCGACGGACGGGCAGGGCGCCCACACGTGGGAGGTCAAGCCCGAGCCCATCGCGGCCGACAAGATCAAGGAGACGGTTGACACCGAGGTGCTCGTCATCGGCGGCGGCTACTCCGGCACGTGCTGCGCGCTCAGCGCAGCCGAGAACGGCGCGAAGGTGATCCTCGTGGAGAAGGACGCCATGCTCAACGGCCACGGCGTGGGCGGCACGGGCGCCATCGGCTCGCGCGAGCTGGACAAGCTGGGCATCAGCTTCGACAAGCCCGTCGAGATGGAGCGCTGGGTGTCCACCTGCGGCAACCGCTGCCGCGAATCGCTCGTGGCGAAGTGGTTTCGCGAGTCCGAGCGCTGCATGAACTGGCTTCTCGACCTGGCCGAGAGAAACGGTGCGACCTGCATGGTCACCGTCGGATCGCGCAGCACGGTGCATCCCGAGATCGACTGCTACCACATGATCATGGGCGGCGAGATATTCGAGCAGCATTCGGCGGCCGATTTCGTGGAGTACCTGTTCGAGGCCGAAGCGCTCAAAAACGGCGCGGAGTTCGTCTACGAGATGCCGGCCGTGCAGCTCGTGCAGGACGACGCCGGCAAAGTGACAGGCGCCATCTGCGAGAACAAGGACGGCGAGTACGTGCAGTACAACGCCAGCAAGGGCGTGGTGCTGGCCACGGGCGACGTGAGCTACAACGACGAGTACCTCGAGGAGTTCGCGCCCATCGCCTTCAAGGTGATGACGCGCCTGTGCTCCGACCAGGGCAACGTGGGCGACGGCCACAACATGGCCGCCTGGGCCGGCGGCGCGTTCCAAGCCGCCCCGTGGCCGACCATGATGCACCCGCAGGCCGCAGCCGCGTTCCACGGGCCCTTCCTGTTTGTGAACCCCGAGGGTAAGCGCTTCATGAACGAGGCCACCTGGGTGCAGGGCAAATGCGTCGGGGTCATGGTGAACGGCGGTGCCGACCACGCGTGGTCCATCTTCGACGCCAATTGGCAGACCGACCTGCTCGACAGCCTGCAGTACGGCGGCGGCATGTTCTGGGACAGCTTCCGCGCCTTCGGCACCGACTACCAGACGGCGGTGGACGCCCATACCCAGACGGTCGAGACGGGCTTGGAGAGCGCTCCGTCCTACTACAAGCGAGCCGATACGCTCGAAGAGCTGGCAGAACTGATCGAAGTGGACAAAGACGCGCTCCTTTCGACGATCGAGCGGTACAACGAGCGCTGCGAAGCGGGCGAGGACGTGGACTTCTACAAGGAAAGCCATTTCCTGTACCCCATCAAGGAAAGTCCCTTCACGGCGTGCATGGTGGCGCCCGGTTTGCTGGGCGTGTGCGGCGGCATCCATATCTCGGATGACTTCGAGGTGCTCAACGACGCCGACGAGCCGGTGGGCGGCCTCTACGCCATCGGTAATTGCGCGGGCGACATCTACGCCTACGATTATCCCATCAACGTGCAGGGCAACAGCCACGGTCGCTGCCTTGTCGAGGGCAAGTGCCTGGGCGAGCAGTTGGCCGGCGTGTACGATCAGGTGAAAGCGTAGCGCGACCATGGATGCGGATGCCGCCTTCGCCCATTTGGAGGAATTGCTCGACGGGCTGCCCGCCATGCAAAAGCAAGGAGAGCGTCTTGCCCGGGCGCGCGAGGCGGCGCGTATCGCGGGCCTCGAATCCGAGCGGGCGACGCGCGCCGCGCTGCTCGCGGTTGCCGAGGAGCGTCAGCGCGCCGCCGAGGAAAGGCTCGCGCGCGCAAGCGAGAGGGCCCTTTCCGATGGCGGCGACAAGGAGGGGCGCGGCGTGGACGACGCACGTCGCGCCGTGCTCCAGGCGTCGTCGCTGCGCGGGTTTCGCGTCGGGCCTTACCGAAACGCAGAGCGCGCGTTGGAACGCGCCCTCGAGGAGGGGCCGTTCGATGCGGTGGACGATGCCCGTGCAGCGCTTGTGGACGATACGACCCTTTCCTCCCTTGAGGAAGAGGTGGCTGCGTATCAGCGAGACTACGCTCAGACGCTTGAGCGTTGCGAGCGGGCCATGGCCTTGCGATCGACCGAGCTTTAGTCGAAGGATGTCAAGCGGATGTCAACGGATCGGTAAAAAAGGCGCGAAAAGCAGAATCCCGCGCATTTTTCCCTCCGCATGGCGTATAGTGGACGAGTGCTCTCGAGGTGAGGGCGAGTGCTGCCGCCACGCAGCATGCAGTGTTACCTTCCCGAGGGATCGGGAAGAGGAAAGAGGATTTAAGATGGCGCAAGGTACTGTGAAGTGGTTCAATCCCGAGAAGGGCTACGGCTTCATCTCCCAGAACGACGGCGAGGATCTCTTCGTCCACTTCTCCGAGATCAAGATGGACGGGTTCAAGACCCTCGACGAGGGCGCAGCGGTCGAGTTCGACGTCACCACGGGCCAGAACGGCAAGCTCCAGGCGAGCAACGTGGTGAAGCTGTAAACACCTTTTGCCAACGCCGAAATGCCCTCGCCTCGCGCGGGGGCATTTTTTTGCGCGCAGAGCGAGGCTTTCGGCATCGGTCTCAGGAGAGGGCGGCGTGGTCGATCTTGCTGCGGGGCGCCACGGGCTTTCGGATGCGAAACGACGCGGCCTTTACCGGAATCGCGGCCTACCCGACGGATGCGTTGGCGGCGCTTTGCGTGGGCGTTGCCGCCATCTGCTCGCGTATCCAGCGCGGCGAGGCGCCCACGCTGCAAAGTCATGCGCTCTGCTTTTCGAGCCATGCGAGCGCCACGGCCGTATGCGCCGCCGCGCCGATGGGAAGGCAGTCTTCGTTGAAGCGCACCTGCGGATGATGCTGGCCGTAGATGTCTTCCGTGTCGGCCATCTTCGCCCCCACCATGAAGTACGTCGAAGGCAGTTCGCGGGCTATGTAGGAGAAATCCTCCGAACCCATTACGTGCAGCTTGTCGTCGAGCACTTGCGCGCCCGGAACCGCGCACTTGATGGCGTCGGAGGCGAGACGGCTCAGGTCGACGTCGCATACAAGCATCGGATCGTCCGATATGGATTCCACCACGGCAGAGACGCGATACGTCTGTGCGATGGCGGGCGCTATCTCTCCGATACGCTTGTAAAGAAAATCATGCACCTCGTCATCGAAGGTGCGCATGTTGCCCTTGAGCACCGCCGTCTGCGGGATGACGTTGGAGGCCTCGCCCGCTTGGAACGAGCCTATGGTTATCACGGCTTCGTCAGAGCCTTTTATCTCGCGCGTCAGGAGTTCCTGTAGGCCCAGATGGATGTAAGCGGCGGGAGTGATGGGGTCCACGCACATGTACGGCATCGATCCGTGGCCTCCCACGCCCGTTACGGTCACCTTGAAGTTGTGGGCGCGGGCAAGCGCTTTGCTCCCCCAGGCGAACACGCCCACTGGCACCTGGGAGGCCACGTGCAGCGCGAAGGCCACGTCGGGCGCAGGGTTTTCAAGAATGCCCTCTTCCACGCAGGTGGCGGCACCGTGGGCAGCCTCCTCGCCAGGTTGGAAGAACAGTTTCACGCGTCCTGCCAGCTGCGATTCGCGCTCTTTGAGCATCTTCGCCGCACCCAGCAACATGGCTGCGTGCATATCGTGGCCGCAAGCGTGCATGGCCTCGTTTTCGGAGGCGAAGGACTCGCCCGACATCTCCTTTATGGGAAGCGCATCGCAATCAGCTCGCAACATGATGCACGGCTCGCCCTGGCCTAGCGTCGCCGTGATGCACGATCCGTCTACGAGCGTGGTGTACTCGATGCCCATCTCTTCCAGGCGGGCTTTCAAGAAAGCGCTCGTCTTTGGCAGATGAAGGCCCACCTCTGGCTCGCGATGCAGTGCGCGGCGCCATCGAATCATCTGGTCTTTCAGCGCTAAGGCTTCTTTGTAGATGTTTGTCGCGAGAGGTTCGCTTTTCTCCGTCATGGCTTTGGGTTCCTTTCGTTGCGTCACGGTTCGCTCGCTTTGCGGACGAAGCGACGATGCGGGCCGGCCATTGCCCTCGCCGTCTTTCGTCCGGGAAGCAACCTGCTTCCTTGCGATTTCGAAATGTTTATATTCGCAATATTATGCATCGAATGGTATTATTCTTCCATTGTCGATTTCTGAATCGGCGGTAACCATCCCGAGACAGCGTTCCTCCACAACGACATACGCTCCTCGCAGTTTTCATGCGGCGTTTTCGGCTCGTCTTTGCGAGCGCTCTGGTGGGGTCTTGCGCCGATTCGTCCGGATGAAAGGACTAGCACATGGCCGAAACCCCTTCTGCCGTGCGTGCCTCCAAGCCGTTCTACGGCTGGTGGATCGTCGTCGGCAGCTTTCTCATTATGGCGACATGCTACGCCGTGTTCGTGAACACCGGATCGCTTTTCCAGCGCTACGTGGTGGCTGATTTGGGCATCACGGTGGGCCAGTATAACCTGGGCGTGACTATAAGATCCCTCACCGGCATCATCGGGTCGCTGCTCATCGGTCCTTTGATCGACCGTTGCAGCGCACGTGTTGTGACCATGGGTGTGGTGGCGGTGGCCGGGCTCGTGCTGTTCCTTTACTCCACTATGACAGCGGTTTGGCAGCTTTACATCTACCGCTTTCTGGCCGGGTTCATCATCGTGGCCGGGACGCGCCTGCTCGTCTCGGTGCTCATCACGAATTGGTTCAAGAAGAAGCAAGGATTCGCGTTGGCGCTGGCCTTGGCGGGCTCGGGGCTGGGTGGTGCGGTGCTTTCCCCCGTCATCACGGCATTGATCGGCGGTATCGGCTGGCGCTCCACCTATGTGGCGCTGGGCGTCATGTGCGTGGTGCTCACGCTGCCCATCGTGATCCCGTTTTTCACGTCGAAGCCGGCCGACAAGGGCATGGAACCCTATGGCGGCATCGACTACGTGGAAGTGAAGGCGAAGACGACGGCCGAGGCCACGGCAGACGAGAAGGCGCTCGAGGGCATCGGGTGGAAGGAGCTGAGGCGCAGCGCGCCATTTTGGCTCATGGTGTTCGGTTTCGTGGCGATGGGTTTGGTGAACGGATGCATTCTGACCAACCAGGTATCGAACATGACGTCTATCACCGTCAACGGCGTGGAGATCGTGACCGGCGGCCACAGCCCTGCCTGGGCGAGCGTCGTCCTGTCCGTGAACCTGGTCACCGTGGTGTTCGCGAAGCTGGTCACTGGTTTTCTGTACGATAGGTTTGGTATCGGAGTGGCCACGGTTGTCGGCACCGCTGCGTGCGTGGTGGCTTGCATCGGGCTGTGCTTTCCCGCCACCGACATCGGCCCCTATGTCGGCGGCATTGCTTACGGATTCGGCACCTGCATGGGGACAGTGGCTCCGCCCATCGTGGTGTCCCGGGCGTTTGGCAAGCGCGACTTGGGAACCGTCAACGGTATCGTCGTGGGCTTCCAGCTGCTTGGTGGCGCGGTGGGCACCGTGGTCTCGGGTATCGTTTTCGACGCGTGCTTGACGTTTGTTCCCGTGTGGATCGGATGCATCGCATGCTCGCTTGTTATGGGCTTCGCTATCTGCGCCTCTGCCTCATGGGCGCGCCGTCGTCGCTTGAGGGCGGTGCAGGCGTAGGAGCGGGGTCCGCCGGCCCTCCCCGGCGTCGCCGGTGGGCTCGGGCTTTCGCGCGGCGTCCGTTCGCGCTACGATGGACGCGCCCCCGCGTTGCGCGCCCGCGCGTGGGCCGCGGAGCCGTCGGGCGCTGAGAGGGGTCGTCATGGACGTATGGAGCGATCCGTGCGCGCAGCTTGTGGGAGCGGTGCGCCATCATCGGCACTTCGTCGAAGACGAAGCGGCGCGTCTGAGGCTCGCGGGATTTTGCGAGCGCATCCGCGGCGAGGGCGTGCGCGCGTTTTTCGATGCGGAGTACCCTTCGGGCGGGGGCAAGGCGATCATCGTGAACGAGGCGCAGGGGCGTCTCAACCTGGTGGACGGCAACGCGCACCTCGTCGCGCTCGTCGCGTGCGACGAGCATGTCACGCTGTCCGACCTCGTGCGTGAGGTCGGACGCGACAACTTCGTCCGCACATGGCGCGACGGCTGGGAGACGGGTTCGGGCCAGGAGGGCGCCTACGACGTGTACATCCCGATGGACGCGGACGCCTCGCGCATACCCGGTTGCCGAGAGGGCACGGACTGGTTCAAAAGCCCTCCGCAGCCCACCAAGATCATTTCCGCCGACATCGCCTTCGACAGCCCGCTGTTCGCGCCGGAGGACCGCGGTCGCCCGCTCGGCGAGACGGCTCGCGCCCTTGGGCTTTTGCCGGTGCGATAGGGGCGCGTCTGCCGCGCGCGGAGGGGGTGCGCCGTGCGCGCGGCCTCGAAAGGCCGCCTCCCTTGGCCTTCCCTCAGCCGATGAGCATCGCGTCGCCGAACGAGAGCATGCGGTAGCGCTCGGCGACGGCGTGGGCGTAGGCGGCCATGATGTTGTCGCGGGTGGAGAACGCCGAGACGAGCATCATGAGCGTGGAGCGCGGCACGTGGAAGTTCGTGACGAGGGCGTCCACCGCGTGAAACTCGTATCCGGGCAGGATGTAGAGCGAGGTGGCCTCGCGATCTTTCGGCATGAGGCGGCACGCTTCGGCGTCCCAGGCGCTCTCGAGGCTGCGAACGCTCGTCGTGCCCACGGCCACCACGCGCCCACCCCGCTCCCGCGCCTCGTTGACGGCGTCGGCGGTGCGTCTTGGCACGGTGTAGAACTCGGTGTGGATGACGTGGCGCTCGGGGTCGTCCTCGTCCACGATGCGGAACGTGTCGAGCCCCACCTCCAGCTCCACCGTCTCCCATCCCACGCCCTTCTCGCGCAGCCGGTCGATGAGTTCGGGCGTGAAATGCAGTCCCGCCGTGGGGGCCGCAGCCGAGCTTTCGCGACGGGAGTACACGGTTTGGTACAATTCCTCGTCGCCCGCGTAGTCCTTGATGTAGGGCGGCAGCGGCGTGCGGCCGACCGCGTGCAACGCCTCGTCGAGCGAGGGCAGCGTCGTCGAGAGCCGCGCGACGCGCTCGCCTTTCTGGGCGTTTCGCGCCCAGTCCACGACCTCTGCCGACAGCACCGTGTTGCCCGTGGCGTCCGCGAAGTCCACCACGGCCCCGCTTCCGGGCTTGAGGCGCTTTCCCGGTCGCACGAGCACTTCCCACAGGGCGCTTCTGTTTTGGGTGGGCGTGCCGTGCTGGCGCAGCAGGAACACCTCGGCCGCGCCTCCCGTGCCGCGCTTTTTTCCGATGAGGCGCGCCGGCATGACGCGCGTCTCGTTCGCCACGAGCACGTCACCCGGACGCAGGTAGTCGGCGATGTCGCGGAACACGCGGTCCTCGAGCGCGCCGGTTGCGCGATCCATGACGAGCAGGCGGCAGCCGTCGCGGTCGGGCGCGGGCTCTTGCGCGATGAGCTCGGGGGGCAGATCGTAGTCGAAGTCGCTCGTGAGCATATCGGTTCCTTCGTGCAGAGGCGGGGTTCGTTTGAATCCGACTATTATAGGCACTCGCGGCGCGGCGGGCTAGGGGCGGGTTGGGGCCGGCTGTGACGGGCTGCGGTTTGCGAGCCGGGGTCGGCTCCGATCCCGGCCCCAACTCCAACCCGCGTCCGACCCTCCGATTCGTCGCGCCGCCGCTCGGCGCTTTGCTTTGAGGGGGCGAACGCGCTTCGCGAGCCATGCCGCCAGAGGTCGTGCGGGCGGCGTTTCGAAGTGACGGTGCCCATCGCGCGGACCTTGCTGTTCGTGCTGCGCTCCGTCCCTCCCCGTCGGCCCATCGTGCGTCACGCGTCGCCTTGCGCGTTGCCCTCGCTTTCGCGCCTGCGCTCCCTCAATGCCTTCAGCACGGCGCGTTTTTTGGCCTGCTTGGCGTCGTAGGCTGCCCGCTCGGCCCGTCGCGCGGCGCGTTCGGCCTCGGCGGCAGCGCGTTCGGCTGCCTGCGCCTCGGTCCTGGCGGCACGCTCGGCCGCCCGCGCCGCCTTGCGCGCCTTCCGCTCGGCCTCGGCCTCGGCTTCGGAGAAGCGGCAGCCGCAGTAGTTCTGCCGGTACATGCCGAGCGCCCGGCTTCGGCGCACGGCCTCGTCGTAGAAAGGCCGGAAGTCCTCGAACACGGCGCGCACGCCCGCGCCCGCCGCCGCGCGCTCGAGCTCCTCGCCGATGATCTCGGTGAACTGATACGGGCTTACGGAGAGCGTCGTGCCCACGCCGTCGAAGCCGAGTTCGGCGGCCGTTCGCGCCGTCTCCGAGAGCCGAAGACGGTAGCAGGCGCGGCACCGGGCCTCGCGGGCGGAGGGTTCGGTCGCCGATCGCAGAACGTCGCCGCCGATTGCGGCGAGCGCCGCTGTGCCGACGCGTCCCGCGCACGCCTTCCAGGCCGCAGGGTCGTAAAGGCCCTCTATGACGGGCAGCCCTTCGCCGTCGGCCCATGTGCGCAGCGTGGCCAAGCGGCGCACATGCTCGTCGGCCGGCGCGATGTTCGAGTTCGCGTAGTAGATGGCGAGGTCGTGTCCTGCCGCGCGCAGGATGCGCGTCGGTTCGAGCGAGCACGGACCGCAGCAGGCGTGAAGTAGCAATTTCATCGGGTTTCGGCGCTCCTTTGCATTGTCTCGTATACTACCATGTTGAGCGAATTTCGAGCAGAACGCACGATGACGAGCAGGAGGGCGACGCCATGAACGATCACACCGCAGCGGTCGGGCCGTACCGCGCAATCTTCTTCGACCTCGACGGGACGCTGCTTCCTTTGGACGTGGACGAATTCATGCGTGGCTACTTCGCCGCGCTCGGCGCTTACGTCGCGCGCTTCGGCGTGTCGCCTGAGGCCTTCATGGCCGGCATGAAGGCCGGCATCAAGAACATGGCCGCCCACGACGACGGCCGCCCGAACGACGAGGCCTTCTGGGAGGGCTTCTTCGCCCACGTCGACGCCGACGCGTGCGATTGGGGCGACGAGCTGGCGCGTTTCTACGATCGCGAGTTCGGGCTGCTCGGCGCGAACGTCGTGCCGAACCCGGCTGCCGCGCGCGCTGTGGAGACGCTGGCGGCGAAGGGCTACCCCCTTGTGCTGGCCACGATGCCGATGTTCCCGGAGCGTGCCGTGCGCTGGCGGCTCGAATGGGCCGGCATCGACCCGGCGCGGTTCGCGCGCATCACGCACTTCGAGAACTCCTCGAGCGTGAAGCCGAAGCCCGCCTACTTCGCCGAGAGCATCGCGGCGGCGGGCCTTTCGGGCGCTGACGTGCTCATGGTGGGGAACAACACGGTGGAGGATCTCGCCGCGTGCGCGCTCGGCGCCGACGCGTTTTTGGTGACCGACCACTTGCTCGATCCGACGGGCGGCTTCGACGCGTTCTCGGTGCGCAGCGGCACGATGGAGGAGTTCGCGGCATGGGTCGAGAAGCTTCCCGTCTGCGCGAACCCGGCCTCGAACATCGGCATGGGGCTCGTGGACGCCGCCGCGTGCGAGCGCGTGATCGCCGAGAGCCGCAATGCGGTGCCCGTCGCAGACGGGAAGCGCGCGAAGTTCGCCATCGACGGGATCGAGGGCTGAGATGGCGCTGTTCGACTGCGTCTGCGAAGCGGAAAGCGGCCACGCCCGCGCGCTCGCCTATGAGACGGCGCATGGGACGTTTCGCACGCCCATGTTCATGCCGGTGGGCACGAGCGCCACGGTGAAGGGCGTCACCGCGGGCCAGCTGCGCGACCTGCAATCGCAGGTGGTGCTCGCGAACACGTATCACCTTTCGCTGCGCCCCGGCGCGGACGTGGTGGAGGCCGCTGGCGGCGTGCACCGCTTCATGAACTACGACGGCCCCATGCTCACCGACTCCGGCGGCTTCCAGGTGTTCAGCCTGGCCGACACCGTGAAGCTCGACGCGGACGGCCTCACGTTTCGCAGCATCTACGACGGCGCAAAGGTGCGCTGGACGCCCGAGGAGAACATGCGCATCCAAGAGCAGTTGGGCGCCGACATCGCCATGCAGCTGGACCAATGCGCGCCGTACCCGGCCGAGCGCGCTTTCGTGGCGCGCGCCGTGGACCTGTCGGCCAGCTGGGCGCGCCGCTGCCTCGCCGCGCACACGCGCCCTGACCAGACGCTGTTCGGCATCGTGCAGGGCGGCATGCACCTCGACCTGCGGCTGCGCTCCGTCGAAGCGCTGCGCGCGATCGAGGAGGAGAGCCTTGCCCGCGGCGGGCGGCGCTTCGGCGGCTTCGGCATCGGGGGCTATTCGGTGGGCGAGGACCACGAAGTGATGTTCGAGACGTTGGGGCAGGTGGCCCGCGCGCTGCCGAAGGACCGCCCGCGTTACCTCATGGGCGTGGGCAACCCCACCACGCTCGTGCGCGCCGTCCGCGAGGGCGTGGACATGTTCGACTGCGTGCTGCCCACGCGCACCGCGCGCATGGGCACGGCGTTCAGCTCGACGGGGCGCATGAACCTGCGCAACGCGAAGTACACGCGCGACTTCGGTCCGCTCGACCCCGCGTGCACGTGCCCCACCTGCCAAAACCACAGCCGCGCCTACCTGCGCCACCTCGTGAAGCAAAACGAGATGCTCGGCGGCATCCTGCTTTCCCTCCACAACCTGCACTACCTGCTGGATCTCATGCGCCGTGCGCGCGAGGCCGTGCTGGCCGGCGCGTACGAGGACTTCTACGAGGAGTGGATGGCGAGTCCCGCCGCGAAGGATTACTAGGTCCTTGGGGCCCCCGCCAGCGTGACGTGGGTGTGACAGGGCGTGACAGGGGGACGGGGATAGTGTCACGCTCACGAATGTTTTGCGAAGTTCGAATGCATTGTCGAGTGTGACACTATCCCCGTCCCCCTGTCACGCCCTGCGTGGCCTGCATGGGTTTGCGGCGGGGGGGGGGTACTGAGGCTTCTCGCTTTACACCATTTACGCTTGTGGCATAATAAGGCGGTTCGGCCTCCGGGCGCACCCTGCGCGCAGGGCCGGATCGAACAGCGAAAAGGACACGAGGGAGAACCTCCATGGCGACAGCCCAGAAATCGAAGAAGAAGCCCGCTCGCAACGCCAACCGGCGCAACGTGTGGCTTTTGGTCATCACGACCCTGCTCATCATCGGGTCGGTGTTTCTGTTCACGCCTCCGCAGGAGCGGATCAACCAAGGGCTGGACATCCAAGGCGGCCTGTCGGTCGTGCTCACGGCGAAAGGGGAGGACGGGCAGGCCGTGTCCAACGAGGACATGGAGAAGTCCCGCGCCATCATCGAGAGCCGCGTGAACGCGCTCGGCGCCTCGGAGGCCGTCGTGCAGGTGCAGGGCACTGACCAGATCCTCGTGCAGATCCCCGGCCTCACGAACACCGAGGACGCCCTCGACACCATCGGCAAGACGGGCAAGCTGGAGTTCGCTCGCCTCGACTCGTTCACCGACGAGGACGTGAAGACGAAGATCGAAAACGGCCAGTACGGCGGGGAAGGGATCGTCACCGACGAGTTCGGCAACTCGTTCCCGTCGGGCACCGAGGAGCATCTCGAAGTGGCCGAAGGCACGTACACCCCGCTCGTCACCGGCTCGAACATCACGAACGTGAGCATTGGCAAGGAGTCCGAGACGTCTGCGGACTACGCGGTGAACGTGAAGCTCGACTCCGAAGGGGCGGCTGCGTTCGCCGAGGCCACGAAGGAGCTCGCGCCGAGCAAGGGCAAGATCGTCATCATCTTGGACAACGAGGTGCAGTCCGCGCCCGCCGTGCAGTCCGAGATACCGAACGGCGAGGTGTCCATCACGGGAGGCTACACGCTCGATGGGGCGAAGGCGCTGCAGACCGTGCTCGAGAGCGGTTCGCTTCCCGTGAGCTTCGAGTACGCGCAGAGCCAGACCGTCGGCCCCACGCTCGGCCAAGACGCCCTCGCCTCCGGCGTGCTCGTGGCGGCCGTCGGACTTGCGGTCGTGCTTCTGTACCTCTTGGCGTTCTACCGGGGCCTCGGGCTTGTCGCTGCGGCCATGATGGCCGTGTTCGGCGTGTTCTACCTGGGCCTGCTCGCCTTGCTGTCGCGTTTCGGCCTGTTCAGCCTGTCGCTTGCGGGCATCGCGGGCATCGTGCTGACCATCGGCATGGCGGCCGACGCGTCCATCCTCGTGCTCGAGCGCGTCCGCGAGGAGGTGCGCATGGGCAGAAGCGTGCGAGCGGCCTCCATCACGGGCGTGCGCCACGGCATCAGCACCGCCATCGACGCCGACCTCGTGACGCTCGTCTCGGCGCTCACCCTGTTCTTCCTGGCCAGCGCCTCGGTGAAGGGCTTCGGCCTGACGCTCGCGCTCGGCATCGCCTGCAACGTGGTCGCGATGCTCGTGTTCATGATGCCGCTCATCCGCCTGCTCGCCCCGCGCGCCATCGCGAAGCATCCGGGTTTCTGGGACGTCAAGGACTGCCAGGACCTCGTCGCGGCCGAACAGGCGGGGCGGCTTCCGCGCAAGGTCAAGGGCCGCTTCATCAAGCGCGACATCAACTTCGTGGGCCATCGTCGGACGTTCCTCATCATCGCTGCGGTCATGATCGCGGCCGTGGCGGTCGTCGTGGGCGTGCGCGGGCTGAACTTCGGCATCGAGTTCCAGGGCGGCACCTCGATCAACTTCCGCGCCACCGGCGACGTGGGCATCGAGGAGGTGCGCAGCGCGTTCTCCGACGCGGGCGAGCCCGATGCCGTGGTGCAGACGGCGGTGAGCGACGGGGAGCAAGGGTTCCTCGTGCGCACGTCGAACACCTCTCCCGACGCGGCCACCGACGTGGCAAACCAGGTGGCCGGACAGTTCGGCTGGTCGGCCGACTCGTTCGAGGTGTCCACCATCGGGCCCGACTGGGGTGCGAGCGTGGTCCAGTCGTCCCTCATCGCGCTTCTGGTGTCCTTCGCGCTGATCATCGCGTACATCGCCATTCGCTTCGAGTACAAGATGGGCGTCGTGGCCATCGTGGCTTTGCTCCACGACATCATCATCGTCGTGGGCGTGTACGCGCTCGTCGGGCGCGAGGTCACGCCGAACGCCGTGGCCGCGCTGCTCACCATCTTGGGTTACTCGCTCTACGACAAGGTGGTCGTGTTCCACCGCATCAACGAGAACATGAAGGGCGACGAGGGCTCGTGCACGTTCGCGACGATGGCGAACCGCTCGGTCAACCAGGTGTTCATCCGCACGCTCAACACCTCGCTGTCCTCGCTCATCCCCGTGGTGGCCATGCTCGCGTTCGGCGGCGAGACGCTGAAGGACTTCGCGTTCGCCATGGCCATCGGCCTGGTGTGCGGCGCTTACTCCACCATCTCGGTGGCCATTCCGCTCTACACCATCTGGAAGCAGCGCGAGCCGAAATACGCCAAGCTCGTGAAGAAGTACGGGCCGGAGGTGCAGCGCTGCTACCTGGGGTACCTTCCGGGCGATCCGCGCCTCAAGGAGTTCTACGCCAACGAGGGCGCTTCCGAGGAGGCATGCGGGGCCGAGGGGGCGTCTGACAAGGGAGGAGCCGCCGAGAGCGGCGCGAGGCAAGCGCCGAAGTCAGCGGGCAAGAAGCGCTCTCGCAAGAAGCGATGACGTGACGAAAGGGGCGGGCTTCGGCCCGTCTCTTTTGCGAAAGGGACGGGATCGCAGGCGGGCGTGCGAGGCGTCGGATACCCGGTATGCGCTTCGAAGAAGGGTCGAGCGCCGGGTGCCGTGCGCGTCTTTGCTCGCGGGACGTCCTGTCCCTTTGCCCGTTTCTTGGCGAAAACATCTCCCGAATCCAAAGCTCCGTTCCGCATCTTCCAGGGAGCTGGAGATGGGACGGGCTTGCGGCAGGTGGGCGGTGGGGCGTCCATGATCGAAAGGTGGAAGAGGGGGTCGCGCTCGTTGTCGCGGTCGGAAGCGTCCCGATCAGGGGCGCTGCGATCGGAAACGTTCCGAGAAGAAGCCCTCTCCGAGGTCCCGCCGGTGTCAGGGCCAGCGCACATTCGCGTCGAATGATTACATGATTGAAAGGGTCATGGACAAAAACGCACGGTTTCTCTGGTTTTTGAAGCTATTGGGCGGTCGTCGACAATGCTTTTTTAGGGATGGTTTGGAAAACGCCTGGTCACGATGGTGCGTCCCAAGATTATTCTCAATTTGAAATAGAGAATCTACGCGTTTTCGTCCAGCTGGTTTCCAGGTCGCGTTGGGAGATCAGCGACCGGAGGAGCCTTGCGTGCTCTTCCGGGCTTCCTGAACGCTCGCTGCGCAGCCGCACGCCGAGCGCCCGTCCGAGCTGTTCGGCTATGCGGTCGAGCCTTCGCCCGTCCACGACGTGCCGGCGCGTCGCGGTTATCGTCGCGATGCCGAGCGAGAGGAGGTCGTTGCGCCTGAGGGCGTCCTCCGCGATCCTCGCCGATCCGGTATGCTCCTGGTCGCTGTCGTACTCAAGGCCGACGTTCGCCTCGGGCCAGTAGAGGTCGATCAGGTAGTAGCTTTTCTCCATCGAGGTCCTCGATGCGCGCGGCACGTCGATGCGGTGGTTCAGGCGCGGAAGCGGGAGGCCGTAGCCTCCGAAGCGGGGAGGAAGGCAGAGGGCGATGGCGAGCGCCGTTTCCATGGGCGATCCCGAGGCTGCGGCGACGAAGCGCAGCGCTTTCCGCGCGGCTCGCGACCCCGGCAGGGAGGGGCTTCGATCGAGGAAGGCCCTCAAAGCGCGCACGGTGGTCGGCGGCAGCGTCCTCTCGTAGCGCGCGGTGCCGTCGGGCTGCACCGTGTAGAGCGAGCAGAGCTCCATCCCGAGCTTCACGAGCGCTGGGAATCCGAGGCCGCTTGCCGCATGCGCGAACGTCAGCTCGGGAGACGCGATGAGCAGGCCGTTGCTCGCGCGCACGAACGATCCGCTCGGAAGAAGGGTCGTGCAGACGTGGCAGACTGCGCCTTTTATGGCTTTGGACGACATCTTGACCGGCGTGACGATATGGACGGGATCGGTTGCGAACGCGAGGTCCGTCCTTCTTGCCGAACGGACGGCCGACGCGGTCGGCTTGTTCGCCGCGGCTTCGTCAGAGCGCTCCGTTCCGAAACCGAGCGCTTCTCCGTATGTAAGGTTGAGCCGATCGAAGGCGAGCATGCTGGCCACGCGTTCGACCTCGGTCGATCCTGCCGGTCGGTGGCGGGCGGCGATGGAGGGCCCGCCGAGCAGGGCGTCGAACCGGCCCGAACGCCAGCACTCCGCTGCGGTGGTATGCGAGACGAACAGGGTCATGCGGGCATTGTAGCGGGGCCGTCGTTTCGGCACCGTTGTGAAACGGTTCTGTTGACCAGGCGTAAGAGAGCGTTGGGTTCGCGTTGGAGCCGCGTTGGACCTGCGTTGGAGTTGCACTGGAGCCGTGCTGGAGCTGCGTTGGCTCCCTGCCCGATCCGGCGCCTTCCACCCCCTGTGGCGCGACGGGAGGGCTTCCCGCGAGGAGGGAGAAGCGCTTTGCGCGATGGGGAGGGGGAGGGGAGGGCGGCTCGCAAGATGCGGTCGAAGGCGCGCCGGGAGGGGGAGGGAGGGCGCGCCTTCGTCAGATGCGCCGCAGCGGCGCAGGATGCTCGGTGCCCGTCTCGAGCGCGGACGGCGCGCTCGAGGCGGGCTTGCGGAAGGCGGCCGGGCCGCCGGATGCGAGCTTCCTTGCGGGGCGGGGCGCTCCGTTCTAGATCAGCAGCATCGCGGCGGTCAGCACGACGACGCACGCGAGGGAGGTGACCACGATCACCTTCATCACGGCTTTCAGCATGGTGGCGTACTGCACCTTCGCAAGGGCGAGGCCCGCCAGCACCGCGCCGTTCATGGGCGTGATGATGGCCACCACGCCGTGCGCCGCCACGTAGATCATCACCATGACCTCGGGAGAGAATCCCAGGCCGTCGGTCAGCGGTCCCATGATGGGCATCGCGAGCGTGGCCATACCCGAGCTCGACGGGATGGCGAAGGACAGCACGAAGTAGAACAAGAACGTGGCGGGCGCGAAGATGAAGGCGGGCACGCCGGCCAGGGCGTTCGCGGCGTTTTCGAGGATGAACGTGTCGAGCGCCGTCTCGCTCATGACGACGGCCACCGAGCGGGCGAGCGCGATGACGAGCGCCACGCTCACCATCTCGGCGCAGCCGCCGAGGAACGTGCCCACGATGTCCTTGCCCGACAGGCGCGCGAGGACGCCGATGACGATGCCCATGAGCAAAAACCACGCCGTGGCCTCGTTGAAGTACCATGAGCCCAGGGGCGTGCCGGTGAGAAACGCGCTCCACGCGCCGGAGGGGTCGTCTGCCGATCCTCCCAGCATGAACAGGTCGATGCCGAAGTTCTGCCACGGCACGAAGCCGACGATCATGACCACGAACGTGAGCGCGAACAGCACGAGCACGATCTTCTGCTTGCCCGTCAGGACGGCCGAGAACGCCGACCCCTTCCCGTCGCCCTCCGTTTGGCCGTACTCTTTCTCGGATTCGGTTTGCTCTTGCAGCGACATGAAGGTGGAGCCCTTGTCGGCCTTCACCTTGGCGGCGTAGCGCATGACGAAGAAGATGGAGATGGCCTCGGCGATGACGAACAGCACAAGGCCGAAGCCGATGATGAGGCCCTGGTCGACGGCGATGCCGAGGTCGGTGAGGGCGGCGGTGGCCACGCCCACGGAAAACGGGTTCACCGTGGAGCCGATGCAGCCCGCGCCGGCGCCGAGAAGCACCACGAGCGCGCCGGTGAGCGTGTCGAAGCCCGCGGCGTACATGGTGGCGGCCAAGAGGATGTAGAACGGCACCGTCTCCTCCAGCATGCCGTAGGTGGAGCCGCAGATGCCGAACAGCAGCATGAGGATGGGTATGAGCACGAGCTCGCGTCCTTTGAGCGCGCGCACGAGCGTGGCCACGCCGGCATCGAGCGCGCCGGTCTTGTTGACCATGGCCAGAAAGCCGCCCAGCACGAGCACGAACACGCACACCTGCATGGCGTCGGCGAATCCCAGCACGGGCGCGGTGACCACGTCGGCGAACGTCGCGCCCGCCACTTCGCTGGTGAACAGGGACACGATCACCGTGGCGACGGCCACTGCGATGAGGCAGACCACGAGGATGATGAACGAGTCGGGCGTGCGCCGCTTCTTCTTACGCTTCTCCGGAGCCTTGCTTGCAGTCGTCTCAGCCATCGATCTCTCCTTTCCCGTCTGCGCGGGCCGCAAGCCAGCGCAGAGCCATCGTCGCGGTCATCGCCGCTCCTTCGGCGAACACGCTCTCGTCGAACACCACGCGCGCGTTGTGCACGGGGTAGCGCACGCCCTCGTCCTCGGTGCCGGTTCCCACGACGAAGTACGCGGTGGGCACGGCCTGGGAGATGACGCTCATGTCGTCGGAGCCCGAGATGGGCTTATCGAGGATCGTGACGGGGCGTCCGGTGAGCTCTTCCATGTAGCCGATCAGCTCGCGGGTGAGCGCGGGGTCGTTGTGGACGCTCGGGACGCCGCGGAGGAATTGCACTTCGGCGCTGCCGCCGAAGGCATCGGCGATGCCCTCGCACATGGCCGTCATGCGCTTCTTCAGGTGCGCGCGGGTGCCCTCGTCCACGGTGCGCAGAGTGCCGAGCATGCGCACGTCGTCGGGCACGATGTTCGCCGCCGTGCCGCCGTTCATCGCGCCGAACGTGATGACGGCCTGGTCGTTCGGATCGAGCTCGCGCGCGATGAGGTTCTGCGCGCCCTGGAAGATGTGGCATGCGATGTTGAACGGGTCGACCAGCTGGTTGGGTCGGGAGCCGTGGCCGCCCTTGCCGTGCACGACGATGTCGATGTCGTCGATGGAGGAGAAGCCGGTGCCCGGGCGCGTGGCGACTTCGCCCAGGTGAAAGTCGAACGGCATGAGGTGGATGGCCGCCGCCGCGTCGACGTGCGGATCCTCCAGCACGCCGGCGTTGATCATGGCCTCGTTGCCGCAGATCTCGTCGGGGGCCGTACCCTCCTCGTCGGGTTGGAACATGAGCTTCACGCAGCCGTCCAGCTCAGCCTCATGCGCTTTGAGGATGCGGGCCGCGCCCAGCAGCATGGCGGTGTGCGCATCGTGGCCGCACGCGTGCATGAAGCCGTTCTGGGAGGCGAAGGGAAGTCCCGTCTCCTCGCGCAGGGGCAGCGCGTCCATGTCGGCGCGCAGCATGAAGCAGCGACCTTGCGACGGGTCGCCGATGGTGGCCACGAGGCCGCCCGGCACGATCTCCTTCGGCTCGAGGCCGATCTCGCGCAGCCGGTCGGCGACGTAGGCGGTCGTTTGGGGCAGGTCGAATCCGATCTCGGGGTGCTCGTGCAGCCAGCGGCGGTCGGCGACGATGTCGTCTGCCAACGCCTCGGCCTCTTCCAGGATGGTCATGGGTATGCCTCCTTCTTCGATTCGGCGGCTGCATCAAGGCCCCGCCGTCTTCGGTCGCGCCCGCATATCGGCGCCTTCGGAGCGGTACAATACGGGGATGCGGCCGATTCGAGCGTCACCCCGGCGGCGTTACGCGGGTGCGAACGGTTGGTTTTCGGCGGCGAACGGTATTGAGAAGGAGCGTGCATGGATCGAGCGCGAAAAACGGAAGGGGACGCGGGGATGCGGGAACGCGGCGATGCCGACGGCGGCGGCCGGCTCGTCGACGCGCGCTGCCTGACAGCAGTGTGCGCGCTGTCGTTGTCGACCTTCGTGCAGAACGGTTACGTGTACCCCGCGTCGTCTTCGGGCGAGTCGTGGTCGCTGGTGGCGTACGGGGCGCTGTACACGCTGGCGTTCGCCTTCTGGGCGGCGCTCGCCCACAGGCGCACGCGCTGGCTGCCGGTCGCGCGCTTGTCCGTCCTCGCCGCGGCGTTGCTCGCGCTCGGCGCGATCGCGCAGATCGCCGCGCATGCCGTCGGGCTGCCATCGGCCGACCTGCTGGCGGCGTTCGCGCCGCTCGCCCTCGGCCGCTCGTGGGCCGTCGTCGTCGCCGGGCTCGCGCTGTCCTCCATCGCACCGCGCGGCGTTCCCGTCACCGTTGCGGCCGGCGTGGGGGCGTCCTACGCGGCGCTGCTCGCGCTCAAGCCGCTGATCGCTGCCGCCCCCGTCATCGTGTACGCGCTGCTGCCGATGCTCGCGCTCGCGCTCGTCGCGCGCCCGGTGGACGCTGCGCGCCGCGAACTCTCCTCCTTGTGGTCGACCTCTCCGAGCGAGCTCGCGCTCACCAACCCCTCGTCGTTTCCCAGTCCCGGCAACCGGCTGTTCGCCTGCATCGCGCTGTTCGAGGTGGCCTTCGGCTTCTCCATCCAGTTCGGCGCGGACGCCGCGGCGTGGCAGCAGGACGTCGCGGCGCTGGTCGCGCTCGCGCTCGTGGCGGCATGGTGCGCGCGCACGCGCCTCCACTCGCGCGAGGACGCGCTGTTCTATCTGTCCGGTCTGCTCGTGGTGTTCGGGTTCTTCGCCTCCTCGGCGTCCACCGCGTTCGTCTCGGGCGTCTCCCAGGGGGCGCTTTCGGTGGGCGCCCAGACGTTCAGCGTGCTCACCTGGGCGACGCTTGCCATCATCGCCGCGCGCAACCCCGCGGGCGGCATCACGGCGCTCGCGACGGGGTTCTGCGCTTCGAACGTCGGTGCCACCGCGGGCGTAGCGCTCGGAGGGTTTCCCGTCGGCGCGCAGGACGCCGCGCTCGCCGACGCGCGGCTGCTCGCGCTCGCGCTCGTGGCCGTGGCGCTTGTGGCCTACGTGTGGATCGGTCTTCGGGGGTTCAGCTTTTCCGACGCCATACAGGGCGTCCTTCCCGTCGAGGTCGTGGCCGCCCCCGCCCCCGAGGCCGCCATCGAAGCCCGCTGCGCGCACCTGGCGGCCGCCCACGGCCTCACCGAGCGCGAAGGCGAGGTGTTCGCGCTGCTGGCGCGCGGGCGCAACGGCGCGTTCATCCAGGAGGAGTGCCGCGTGACGCGCAACACCGCCAAGACGCACATACGCCATATCTACCAGAAGCTGAACGTGCACACGCAGCAGGAGCTCATCGACCTGGTGGAGGCCGACCGCTCCGCCGGTTAACGCTTTTGCCGTTGCGGCTGCGTTTCGCGCCGTTGTCGAAGATGGGCTGGAAATGGGCGGTTCGTGCCGAAGGGCGGGTGCCCGCGCGCGGCGGCGAGCGGGTGTGGTACGCTGTGGGACGTCGATGACACGCCGAAGGTAAGGAGCCGAGCCATGCGCGAAGGAAGCGCCCCCAATTTCTGCCCGCCGGTCGAGGAGGGCATCACCCTCGTGCTTGAAGACGAGGCGGGCGAGCAGACGGAGCTCGAGTTCCTCGGCCTCGTCCTTCACAACGACCGCCGCTACGGGTTCTTCTTCCCGGTGACCGACGAGGCGCCTGCGGGCTCGTCGGGGGAGGTCGTGCTGCTCGAGGTCACCGAACTTGACGAGGAGGGGCAGCCTGCCGCGTTCGAGCTGGTCGAAGACGAGGGGATCGCAGCCGAGGTGTACGACGATTTCCGGATCGCGACGAAGGATCTCTACGACTTCGCCGACTGACGTCGCGTTTCGATCAGGGCGCGCAGGTCGCGCAAGCGCGCACGGGGGACCGTGACAGGGGGGCGGGGATAATGTCACGCTCACGAATGTTTTGCGAAGTCCGAATGCATTGCGGAGCGTGACATTATCCCCGCCCCCCTGTCACGGTCCTGTCACGCCCCCCCTGTCACGCCCTGGATGAGCTTCGGCGCCGCAGCCCTCGCAGACTGCGGCGCCGAAGCTCATCCAGGGTTTTTGTGCCGTTCGGGTTCGATGGGCGCGCCGGGCGCGGGGCGGGCCTTCGGCGAAGCGCGGGTTCGGGGCGAAAGCGCGCCGCGCGAGGCCGTCCCGCCTAGCGGCCGAGCGGATCCCAGCCTGCCGGGGGCTTGACCCGCTCGGACTGCGCGATGGCGGCAAGGTACATCACCTCGTGGTTGATCGCCTTCTCGAGGCGGCACACCTCCTCCTCCGTCTCGGCGAACTCGAAGATGCGCGCGGCGGCGCGCCTGATCGAGTCCATCAGCTTCTCGTATTCGGTTCCTTCCATCTGAGACCTCCGCTGCTCTCTTCGCCACGCTACCATGACCCATACGCTTTTCCCTGAGCGCGAAACCCCTTGTTTTCTTGGCGAAACGTAAACTATAGTTTACGACTTTTCCTCCGACGGGCACTAGCCTTTATTGGGCATGGAGAACACTTCACTAAAAACCCAGCTTGGTGCGAGGATCGCGAGGCTCAGGACGTTGACCGGGCTTTCTCGAACGACGTTTGCGCTGATGATCGGAGTAAGTCGCCAATACCTTGCCGACATCGAGAAGGGGGAGGCCAACGCGACGGTTGTCATGCTCGAGCGCATCGCGGGAGGGCTCGGCATGTCGGTCGAGGATTTGTTCTACGATCTGTGAGCCGAAGCCCTCGCGAAGGCGCCGGCTTGCGAGGGCTTCGGCTCGCGCCGGGGCAGAGAGGCGCTTGCTGCGCCAAAGCGGGATGCGCGCTCACAGCTTAACGGGCGTCCAGCTCCCGTCGATGTCGCACATCCACGCCTCGGCGTCCTTCACGGTGAAGAACGTGAGCGTGTCGTCGTCCGGCCCGTCGTAGCTCTCTCCGAGGCCCGTCATGTGCTCGAACCCGGCGCGGCGCACCTCGTCGCTCGCCCGGTCGTCCAGGTCGGCGCGGCCGCGCATGATGACCCATCCGCTTCCCGGCCTCCACGCCGTCAGCTCGAACTTGGGGTTGGCCGCAAGCTCGCGGTAGACGTCTTTCGTGGTGGCGGTGCAGAACCAGATGCGGCCGTCCTTGACGGCGGCGAAGCTGAAGGGGCGCACGTGGGGCTGATCGCCCTCGCAGGTGGCCAGGTACCAGGCGGGCACGCTTGCGAGGTAGTGCGCGACAGCGTCGATCCCGTCGATCTTCTCTGCGTAGCTCATAAGATCTCCTTTCGCATGGGGTGTGTGGCGGGCCTTCGCGCGACGGACGTCACGCGAAGGCGAGGTTCGAGGCCACGACGCAGACGAGCATGAGCGCGACCGCGCCCACGCCCCGCACGTCGAGGGCGGTGCAGGCGAGGGGGACAAGGCGCGTGCGCCCGACGCCGCCGTGGTAGCACCGGGCGTCCATGGCGGCCGACAGCGTGTCGGCATGGCGAAACGCGCTCGTGAACAGCGGCACGACGAGGGCCGAGAGCATGCGCAGCCTTCCCTTCGACAACGTCGCCCCGCGGCTTGCCTGCGCGCGGTGGATCGTGCGCAGCTCGAAGGCGAACTGGGGCAGGAAGCGCAGCGCGATGCCCATCATCATGCCCAGCTCGTGCGCCGGGACGCCGAGGGGGCGCAAGAACCCCAGCAGCCATTCGAACGCCTCGGTGATGTCGAGGGTGGGCGTGGTCAGCGTGAGCAGGCTCATGCCCAGAAGCAGCACGAGCAGACGGCACGCGACGAAGGCCGCCTGCCAAAGCCCCGCCTCGCTCACGCGGATGATCCACCACTCGAACAGCACGTCCCCGCCTTGCACGAACAACACGTTGAGCAGGGCGGTCGCCACCACGATGAGCGCGAGCGGCGCGACGGATCTGAACGCCGAGGCCGCGGGGATGCCTGCCAGCGCGAAGAACGCGAACACGAATGCGGCGCACACCAAAAGCCCTGGAAACGACTGCGCCGCGAACGCCGAGGCCATCACGACAAACGACAGCACGAGCTTCACCCGCGCGTCCATGCGGTGGACGGGGCTCGTGCCGGGCCAGTAGCGGCCGAAGAGGGCGACGTCAGGCATGGGGGGCCTCCCCGGAAGGCCGAGGCGTCTCGCGCGCGTCTCGCCCCGGCGCGGCGTCGGCCTTCGGCTCGCGGGAGGGCTCGCCGCCGGTCAGCGCCCTCGCCAGGTCGTCGGCGAGCGATTCCAGGCCGTACAGGTCGCGCGGCAGGTCGAACCCCTCCTCGCGCAGCTCGGCGGCCAGCTTCTGGGCGGCGGGCACGTCCAGGCCGATGGCCCGCAGCTCCTCTCCGCGGGCGAACACCTCGGCGGGCGTTCCGAGAAAGAACAGCCGCCCCTCGTTCAGCACGAGCACGCGGTCGGCGAGGCGCGCGAGGTCGTCCATGCTGTGCGACACCATGACCACGGCGCGCCCCGCGTCGTGCAGCTCGGCGATGAGCGAAAGGAACTCCTCGCGCGCCACCGGGTCGAGTCCGGCCACCGGCTCGTCGAGCACGAGCACGCGCGGCTCCATGGCCAGCACGCCCGCGAACGCGACGCGCCGCTGCTGCCCGCCGGAAAGCTCGAAGGGGCTCTTGCCGCCCACCTCGTCGGGGTCGAGGTGCACGTCCTTAAGGGCCGCGCGCACGCGCCGCTCGACCTCTTCGTCGGAAAGCCCCAGGTTGCGGGGGCCAAACGCCACATCCTCGCGCACGGTGGCCGCGAACAGCTGATGCTCGGGGTACTGGAACACCAGCCCCACCTTTCCGCGGCATTTCTGGGCGACGCGCTTGTCGGCCAGGTCCTGCCCGTCGAAGAGCACGCGCCCCCGCGTGGGACGGACAAGGCCGTTCATGTGCTGGACGAGCGTGCTCTTCCCGCTGCCGGTGTGCCCGGCCACGCCAAGGAACTCGCCGTCGGCCAGCGTGAAGTCGATGTCGGCGAGCGCCCACACGGCATCGGCCGTCCCGCCCCAGGCCGGCGCTCCCTTCTCGAGGGAGGGGGGCTCTTCGATGACGCCGGCCTCGCGCCGGCGCCTCTGGCGGCGCGCGCGCTTCTTCTGGCGCTCGGGATCGGCGTAGGCGTAGCTCACGCCTTCGAAAGCAATTGGCACAGCTCCTCCTTCAGGCTCGTCGTTTCGATGTGCACGCCCGCGTCCACCCCGCGGCGCTTGAGCGCAAGCGACAGCGCGCACGCGAAGGGCACGTCGAGATGCAGCCGCTTGAGCAGGTCGGCCTGCACGAGCACGTCGGCGGGGGCTCCGTCGGCGGCCACGCGCCCGCTCTCGAGCACGATGACGCGGTCGGCTTGGGCGGCCTCCTCCATGAAGTGCGTGATCATGACGATGGTCATGCCGCGCTCGTGCAGCGTGCGGCACACGCGCATGAGGCCTTTGCGTCCGCGCGGGTCGAGCATGGCCGTGGCCTCGTCCAAAACGAGGATGGCCGGCTCCATGGCCAGCACCCCGGCGATGGCCACGCGCTGCTTCTGCCCGCCGGAGAGCGCCGCCGTCTCGCGCTTCTCGAACCCCTGCAGGCCCACGTCGGCCAGCGCCGCCGACACGCGCTCGCGCAGCTCGTCCGTCGGCACGCCCAAGTTCTCCGGGCCGAACGCCACGTCGTTCTCGATGAGGCTGGCCACAAGCTGGTCATCGGGGTTCTGGAAGACCATGCCGGCGTGGCTGCGGATGAAGTACACGCTGTCTTTGTCGCGCGTGTCGCGGCCGAGCACGCTCACACGGCCCTCGTCGGGCGCGAGCAGGGCGTTGACGTGCTTTGCGAGGGTGGACTTCCCCGAGCCGTTGCCGCCGAGTATGCAGACGAACTCGCCCTGCGATATGCTCGCACCCACGCCGTCGAGCACGAACGTCTCGCCGTCGTAGGTGAAGCCCACGTTGTCGAACTCGATCATGTGCGCGTCCTTCTCCCGCCTTCCCGCGCCCTGCGGCGCGAGGAGGCGATACGGGGGCTTACCGGCCCTTGACCTGCTTTTTCTTCGGCGTGATGAGGTTCGACACGCTCTTGTACACGACGAGGGTGAGCACGGCGTTGAGCGCTCCCTTCGCCAGGTTGAACGGCGTCAGGATGGGCAGGATCATGGCGACGACGGCGTCGAGGGGCACGCCGAGCCATGCCGGCGTGACCAGCAGGTTGCCCAGGATGGCCATGAGCGTGGCGGCGACGACGCTCAGCACGAGGCCGACGACGCCGCTTCTGAACGTGCGGGAGCGGCGGTACACGAGCGCGGCCGGCAGGACGAAGCCCGCCACCACGAGGATGTTCATGAGCGCGCCGGTGAAGTCGGCCATGAGGATGCCGTGGATGACGGCTCCGACGACGCCCACCGAAAGGCCTGCCGCCGGACCGAACGCGAAGCCGCACACCATGGCGGGCATGGCCGAGGCGTCATACTTGAGCCAGGTGACGCCGGGCAGAAGCGGGAGTTCGATGAACGACAGCAGCACCCCGATGGCGCACATGAGGGCCATCGTGACGAGCTGGCGGGTGTCCCAGACGTTGGTGTTGGCGAACTCGTAGGAGGGGGAGGGGCGGGCGGGGGTCGCGGCGTCGTTCTGCGCTGCGGGTGCTGCGACTTCGTCTCTTGCGCGCGGTGCGGTGCTGTCCTGCATGGTGGCTCCTTTCTCGCAAGGCCGCTTCCGATCGGGTCAGGTCTTCCGGCCTTGAGAGAAAACGAGCCCGTATGAATTCCTTCCATACAGGCTTACACGGAATCCACCAAGCGTTGGGCGCTGGGTGGACGTCTGCCTCTTCCATCCGGACTATACCGTTGGTTCCGGGATCCCACCGGAATCAGCCCGAAGCGACGCGGTCGGGCGCGGTGCCCGGATGCGCCGTTTCGGGGTCGCGGACTTGCGGCATCGGCGCGGAGCCGAGCCGGATCACCGCCAGTGAGGAATCGCACCTCGCCCTGAAACAGAATCCATGGCGCGCATTGTATCCGTTCCCGCCGAACGGCGCAAGGGCGGGGCTGCATTCGCGGCGCGCGATGCATGGCCCTCGTCCCTCGTCCCTCGTCCTCGCTCGGGCTTGCTCGGTGCCTCGCTCGGTTCCCGCAGTGCGAGGTCTGTCGTATAATCGCAGGGGACGGGTCGGGCGGCGGCCAGCCGCTTCGGCTCCGACGGAAAGGGGGCCTTATGGCCGAAAGCAGGATCGTCAACGAGGCGCGCATCAAGAACCCGCTTGTGAAAGCGGTGCGCGAGCTGCTTGAGCACCGTGCGCTGTGGCTTTATCTGCTCACCGACGAGGCGGCGAAGGCCGGGGCCGATCCCGCGACGTTCGCTCCGGCGGCCGTCAAGCGCTGCGGCTTGTTCCAGGGCGCGGGCCTCGTGGTGAAGGGGGGCGGCACGAAGAGCCTCAAGAGCCTCAAGAAGGGCCTGTTCGGAAAGCCCGCGCAGCTCGTGTTCGAGATGGACGTGAAAGAAGTGCGGGACGACCGCTTCGAGCTGGAGTTCCACTACTGCCCGCTGGTGAAGGCGTGGCAGAAGCAGGGCTGCTCGGACGAGGAGATCGCCGCTTTGTGCGACTGGGCCATGTGCGGCGACCGCGGCATCGGGGAAGCCTATGGATGCGCGCTCGACCTTCCCAAGGCCATCGCGAAAGGCGATGACGTCTGCCATCTGGTGTATCGTCGGCTCGATTCGCGCGGTGGGGCATGAGCGGGCTCGGTGCGTTCGTGCGTCGCCGTCGCTCGCGGCGAGGCGCAAGCGAGGGGGAGAGGGAGTTTTCCGGGGCGCGGGAAGAGCGGTTGTCGGTCGAGCGCTCTCTTCCGGAGAGCGAGGACGCCATCGCGCAGCGCTGCGACGGCGACGGGCGCGCGTCCGCATGCCATGACGCTGACGGGTCCGAGCGCGATCGCCGCCATGAAGGTGAGCGTTCGGACGGGCGCGGGCCCTTGGCCCGGTTCGCGCTGCCCGCGGCGGCCCTCGCGGTTTTGCTCGCGCTCGCGGTCTTGGGCAGCGTGGCCTCGCTTGGACGGCAGCTGGCCGACATCCATCCCGCTTTGGGCTGGGCGTTTTTCGCCCTCGTCGTCGCGTGCCTCGCCGTCGGCGCGGCGTGGCCGATCGCTCGCGTGCTGAGCCGCCCGCTGTTCTCACTGGCGCGGCTTTTCGGCGGCGGCCCGCGCGCGCGGCACGCCCGCCGCGAGCTCGAGCGCAATCTGCGGCTGCGGGCCGACCTGACGCCTGGCGACCGCGAGGCGCTGGCTGCCCTGTGCGGCGGCGGCGACCCTGCGCCCGAGGATTTGGCCGCCTTCTTCAAACAGCGCCTGTCCCCGGTGATCGATCGCGACATCAGGGCCGCCGCGAAGTCGGCGTTCGCCACGACGGCCGTCTCGCAAACCGCGGCGCTGGACATGCTGTCCATGCTCTCCGTCAACTTCGACCTCGTTCGCGCCATCGTGGAGCATTGCGGCTTCCGGCCGTCGGCGCTCGCTCTCGCGGGCCTGTACGCGCGCGTGCTCAAGGCGACGTTTCTGGCCGGCGGCCTCGAGGAGATGGATCTGGAGGAGATCTTGTCGCTTGCCGGGGGCAACGCCGTGGCGCGGATGCCGGGCGTGGTGATCGCCTCGGCGGCGCAAGGCGCGGTGAACGCGTTCGCCACGGCGCGCGTGGGAGTGGTCACGAAAAGCGTGCTGTTCGCCGAAGAGGAGCCCATCGACATGCGGCGGCTGCGGCGCGAGTCCTACGGCGAGGCGCTTTCCCTGCTCAAGCGCAACGGAGTGTTGGAAGACATCCGCTCGGCCATCGCCCGCAAGGCGACTGCGATCAAGGACGGAGCGGTCGAATCGGCTAGGCAGACGTGGGGCCGGATACGTCCCGGCTCGTAAGGCCGTCGGCGATCCTCGCGCGGAGGGCGCAGGCTGCGAGCTTCTTCCGGGCGATCCGACGCTTTGGACGCCGGGGTGTCCGGGCGCTCGGGTTGTGGAGCCGCACCGCAATCTGGGCGCGCTTTCGCAGCGCGTCGCTTTCGTGCGCTACAATGTCCTACCGCTATGCTTGAACTTCTCGACACCATCGACTCCCTCGTCTGGGGTCCCGCGATGATCGCGCTCCTTCTGGGATCGCATCTGTTCTTCACCTTCAAAACGGGCTTCATCCAGCGCAAGCTGCCGAAGGCCATCAAGCTGTCGCTTTCGAGCGACCCGGAGGGCAAGGGCGACATCAGCCACTTCGGCGCGCTTGCAACGGCGCTTGCGGCCACCATCGGCACCGGCTCCATCGTGGGCGTGGCCACGGCCATCCTCGCGGGAGGGCCGGGGGCCGTCTTGTGGATGTGGGTCACCGGCCTGTTCGGCATCGCCACGAAATACGCCGAGACGTACGCGGCTGTGAAGTACCGCGTGCGCGACCACAACGGCTTCATGCTCGGCGGCGCCATGTACATCTGGGAGCGCGCGTTTCGTCTCAACGGCGCAGGCGAGCTCGATCCGAGCCCCGGGGGCCGCACGCCGTGGTGGGCGAAGCTCGGCGCCGTGGCGTTCGCGACGTTCGCCGCCGTCGCGGCCATCGGCACCGGCTCGGCTGTGCAGGCGTCGGCTATGACGGGCATCATCACGGCGAACGCCCCTGGAGTTCCCGCATGGGCCGTCGGAATCGCCATCGTGGTGCTCGTGTCAGCGGTCATCTTCGGCGGGGTGGGGGCCATCTCCAAGGTGTGCGAGAAGCTCGTGCCGTTCATGGCCGTGGCCTATGCGGGCGGATGCGTCGTCATCCTCGTGCTGAACGGGCCGCTGCTCGGCGAGGCCGTCGGCCTCATCTTCGAGTGCGCCTTCACTCCGAAGGCGGCGTTCGGCGGCGCGGTGGGCTCGGGGCTCATGATGGCCCTGCAGTTCGGCTGCGCGCGCGGTTTGTTCTCCAACGAGTCGGGTTTGGGATCCGCGCCCATCGTGGCCTCGGCGGCCTCCACGCGCAACCCGGCGCAGCAGGCGCTCGTGGCCATGACCGGCACGTTCTGGTCGACGGTGGTCATCTGCGCGCTCACGGGCGTTGTGCTCGTGTCCACCATGCTCGCGAACCCCGGCATCGCCGCCGACATCCTTGCGAACCCCACCGTCTACACCGGCGCGCAGCTGGCCAGCGAGGCGTTCGCGAAGATCCCCTACCTCGGCACGCCCATCCTCGTGTTCGGCATGGTGGCGTTCAGCTACACGACCATCCTCGGGTGGTCCTATTACGGCAACCGCTGCGTCACCTACCTGTTCGGCCGTTACGCCATCCGTCCCTATCAAGCGGTGTACGTGGTCGTGGCGTTTTTCGGGGCCATCGGCGTGGGCGATGTGGTGTGGACCGTCTCCGACATCGGCAACGCCCTCATGGCCGTGCCCAACATCGTCGTGGTGCTCGCCCTTTCGGGCATGGTGGCGCGCGAGACGCGCCATTACGTGTGGGACGGCAACCTCGACGAGGCCGACAAGACGCCTATTCCCCAGCTCGACGGCAAGTAGCGCCGCCGCATCCGCGCAGGCGGGAGAGGGCGCGGCGACGGGCTGTTTCGCCAACTGGGATGCGACTCCCAGGGATAGGTTGGCGAATCGGCGCCCTGGGCGTCTGGGCCAGAGTATCCGGCGCGTTTTCGATCCCAAGCGGCGACCGCGCTCTGCGAGTGCGCCTTTCCTGCGGCGCTGTCCGTGGGCTTTCGCGCTTTTGCGCCGCTCGAGGTGCAGACGGGCTTTCGATCGATCGCGACATGCTGCTCGCGGGGCGTGGCATCACCGTTCGCGGGGAATGGGCGGGGCGCCGGCAACGGGAGGCCTCCCGGGCCGCTATAATCCTCCTACTTTAGCGCGCGAGAGCGCCCGCGCCGAAACGGCTTTGCGTCCTTCTCGAAACCCGCTTCGGCGTAGGCCCTTTGCCCGCGCCCGCCCCGCCGAGGAGAGGAGCCGGCATGGATATTGTCCAAATCATCAACGACATCGACGCCTTCGTATGGGGGCCTCCGATGATCGTCCTTTTGCTGGGCTCGCACGTGTACCTGACCTTCCGTACGAGGTTCGTCCAGCGCAAGCTGCCGACGGCCATCAAGCTGTCGGTGACGAAGGATCCCGACGCGCCGGGCGACATCAGCCAGTTCGGCGCGCTCACCACGGCGCTGTCGGCCACCATCGGCACGGGCAACATCGTGGGCGTGGCGACCGCCATCCTGGCGGGCGGCCCGGGCGCCGTCTTGTGGATGTGGCTCACCGGCGTGTTCGGCATGGCGACGAAGTACTCCGAGACGTTCGCCGCCGTGAAGTACCGCGTGCGCGACCACAAGGGCGACATGCTCGGCGGCGCCATGTACGCCTGGCGCCGCGGCTTCGAGAAGGACGGGCGCGTGCCGTGGTGGGCCGCCCTCGGCGCCGGGGCGTTCGCGCTGTTCGCGGGTATCGCGTCGTTCGGCATCGGTTCGGCCGTGCAGTCGAGCGCTATGACGGGCATCATCCTCTCGAACGCTCCGGGCATCCCGGCGTGGGGCATCGGCCTGGCCATCGCCATCATGGTGTCGGCGGTCATCTTCGGCGGCGTGAAGGTCATCTCCAAGGTGTGCGAGAAGCTTGTGCCGTTCATGGCCATCGCCTACGCATGGGGCTGCATCGTCATCATCGGCATGAACTGGGAGCACGTGCGGCCGGCTATCTGCCTCATCTTCGAGTGCGCCTTCACTCCGAAGGCGGCGTTCGGCGGCGCGGTGGGAAGCGGCATCATGATGGCTTTGCAGTTCGGCTGCGCGCGCGGCCTGTTCTCCAACGAGTCGGGCCTGGGCTCGGCGCCCATCGTGGCTTCGGCCGCGTCCACGCGCAATCCGGCGCGCCAAGCGCTCGTGTCCATGACCGGCACGTTCTGGGACACCGTCGTCATCTGCGCGCTCACGGGCATCGTTCTCGTGTCCACGATGCTCGCGAACCCCGGCATCATGGAGGGCGGCACCATCGCCGAAGGGGCCGACCTCACGAGCGCCGCCTTCGCGAGCATCCCCTACATCGGCACGCCCATCCTCGTGATCGGTATGATCCTGTTCGCGTACTCCACCATCTTGGGTTGGTCGTACTACGGCAACCGCTGCGCCGCGTACCTGTTCGGCAAGCGCGGCGTGCGTCCCTATCAGGCGCTGTACGTGGTTGTCGCGTTCCTCGGGGCCATCGGCGTGGGCGATGTGGTGTGGACCGTCTCGGATATCACGAACGCCCTCATGGCCGTGCCGAACATCGTCGTGGTGCTCTTGCTGTCCGGTATGATCGCGCGCGAGACGCGCCGCTACGTGTGGGAGGGGAACCTTGACGAGGCCGACGAAGCGCCCATCCCGGTGGTCGAGGGCAAGTAGCGCGCGCCGCGCCGGAAGCGGTCGCGCGAAGGGCGCGGGGCGCGCTCGGCGGTGGTCGCGGATGCGCGAAAACCGCCGTCGCGAGGCCCTTGCGTGCCGCATCGCCGTCGAAGCGGACCGGTCTGTTGGAGGAATCCCGGCGACGGGCGATTCCTTTCCGCTTCGGCGCTCCCCTGCGGTCTAGCGCGCACCCGGAGCGTTTCCGGCGGCGGTTTTCGCTTGTTCGGCTCCGTTTCGCGCGAGGGGCTACGGCCATGTGGGACGCCGGTCGTGCGGGGCTTGCCGCGCGGTGCGGGGCGGGAGAGCGCGGCCCATGGCGTATAATGTCGCGCATGGAAACGATTGCGATCATAGGGGGCGGCGCGGCGGGGCTCGCGGCCGCCATCGCCGCGGCGCGCGCGGTCGCGCCGCTCGGGGGCGCTACCGACACGGAGGTCGTCGTGTTCGAATCCGACGAGCGCGTGGGGCGCTCGATCTTGGCGACGGGCAACGGGCGGTGCAACTTCTCGAACGCCCAGGTGGATGCGGGCGAGTACCGCAACGCGCCGTTCGTGGCCAAGACGCTCGATGCGCTCGCGGCACATGCCGATCCCGGCGCGTCCGCTTCGCGCGCCGCAAGCGTCGCGTCCGAGGTGGCTTCAACTGCGGGCGAGGCGTCCCGCTCTGCGGCGAACCCCGCCGCAGGCTCGCCCCGCGCCTCCGATCCCGTGCATGCTTTCTTCGCCGACCTCGGGCTTATGTGGCGCGAGGAGGGCGAGGGCCGGCTCTATCCGCTTGCGAACAAGGCGTCGAGCGTGCTCGACGTGCTGCGCGGCGCGCTCGCGCGCGAGGGCGTGCGCGTGGAGTGCGGGCGTCGGGCAACGCGCATCGACGCGCCCGAGCGTCCTGGCGGGCGCTATCACGTGCGCTTCGAGGGCGGCTCCGTCGCGCACGCGCGCGCCGTGATCGTGGCGACGGGCGGGCGCACGCCGCGCGGGCTCGTCCCCGACGCGCTGCCGTTTCTGCCGCAGCGCCCGGTGCTCGGGCCGCTGCGCACCGATACGGCCCTGGTCAAACCGCTCAACAACATCCGGGTGCGCTGCGTGGCGACGCTTGCGGTGCCGGACGGCGCGCCCCGCGCGGCCGAGGCGGGGGAGATCCTGTTTCGCGACTACGGCGTGTCGGGCATCGCGGCGTTCAACCTGTCGCGCCTTGCTCGACCGGGCGACGTGCTTTTGCTCGACCTCGTGCCGCAGCTCGATAGGCGCGCATGCGAGCGCGAGCTGCGCGCCCGCCGCGCCCGCCTTGGCGCGCCTGTGGGGGAGGAGCTGCTTGCGGGCATGCTGCTGCCCCAGGTGGCGCGCGCGGTGTTCGGACAAGCGGGCCTGCGGCCCGAAGCGCCTTTCGCGGACGGCGACGCCCCCGCGCTCGCAGGCGCGCTCAAGGGGCTTGCGCTTGCGGTGCGCGGCGTCGGCGACGCGCGGCAGTGCCAGGCGACGCGCGGCGGGCTCGACGTCGCGGCGTTCGACGCGCGCACGATGGAGGCGCGGAGGCTGCCGGGTTTGTTCGCGGTCGGGGAGGCGCTCGACGTGGACGCCCCCTGCGGCGGCTACAACCTGCATTGGGCATGGGCGAGCGGCATCGCGGCCGGTCGCGCCGCAGCGAGCGCGCTCGCGAAGCGCGCGGGAAGGGAGGACTCCCGTGCTTGAGGTGGCGAACGTGAGGCTTCCGCTCGACGCGGGGTTGCCCGGGCAGGGCGCCGAGGCGCTCGTGCGCGCGGCGGTCGCCGACGCGCTCGGCGTGGCAGAGGAGGCTGTGCGCGGCGTGCGGCTGCTCAAGCGCAGCGTGGACGCGCGCAAGAGGCGCGACGTCCGCTTCGTGGCGACCGTCGCCGTGGAGCTGCCCGGCGACGTCGAACGGCGCGCGTTTGAGGCCGCGGCGGCGCGCGGAGGGGCCGGGGCCGTCGCGGGAACGCGCGTGAAGGCGCACGAGGCGTGCGCGTCCCTGCGCGCGCCCGACCTCGGCCGCGCGTTCGCGGCGTCCGGCGAGCCGCGGCCCGTCGTCGTGGGCGCGGGCCCCGCCGGCTTGTTCGCGGCCCTCTACCTGGCCGAGGCGGGGTTGCGCCCTCTCGTGCTGGAGCGCGGGGGCGACGTGGACGAGCGCTTGGCCGCCGTGGCGGCGTTCGACGCGGGCGGGCCGCTCGATGCGCGCACGAACATCCAGTTCGGCGAAGGCGGCGCGGGCACGTTCTCGGACGGCAAGCTCACCACCGGCACGAAGAGCCCCCACATTCGCCACGTGCTGGAGGCGTTTGCGGACGCGGGCGCGCCGCGGGAGATCCTTTGGCAAGCGAAGCCGCACATCGGCACGGACAAGCTGGTGGAGGTGGTGCGCGCTCTGCGGCGGCGCATCGTGGCGGCGGGTGGCGAGGTGCGCTTCCATGCGCAGCTCGTCGGGCTGCATTTCGAGGACGGCGTGCTTGCGGCGGTTGACGTGCGGGAAAGCGGCGCGGCGCACGTCCCGCGCACGCTCGGCGCCCGAAGCGCCGGGGATGCGCCCGCTGGGGAGCTTCCCGCGTCTGCCGGGGACGTGCCCGATAGGGAGCCTCCCGCGCCCGCCGGGGATGCGCCCGACGGAAAGCCGCCCGCATCCGCCGTCAGGCGCATCCCCGCCCGCCGCGTTGTGCTGGCGTGCGGACATTCGGCGCGCGACACGTTCGAGGCCGTGCGCGCGGCGGGCGCGGCGATGGAGCGCAAGCCGTTCTCGGCGGGCGTGCGCATCGAGCATCCGCAGCCCGCCATCGATCGGGCGCAGTACGGGCATGCGGCGAGCCATCCCGCGCTCGGGGCGGCCGACTACAAGCTGGCGGCGCATCTGCCCGACGGGCGCGGCGTGTACACGTTCTGCATGTGCCCCGGCGGGCAGGTGGTGGCCGCGGCCAGCGAGGAGGGCGGCGTGGTGGTGAACGGCATGAGCCGCTTCGCGCGCGACGGCGAGAACGCGAACAGCGCCCTTCTGGTGGAGGTGCGGCCCGACGATCTGCCGGGAGACGACGTGCTGGCCGGCGTGGCGTTCCAGCGGCACATGGAGCGCGCGGCCTACGAGGCGGCCCGCGCGGCGGGCGGCGCGCCGTACGCCGCGCCCGCTCAGACGGTGGGCGGCTTTCTGTCAGGGCGCGCCGGCGAGGCCAGCCGGACGGTGAGGCCGTCGTACCCGCGCGGCGTGGCCTGGTGCGATCTGCGGGCGTGCCTGCCGCCGTTCATCGCGGACGCGCTGGCCGAGGCGCTGCCTTTGCTCGACCGCAAGCTGCGCGGCTTCGCCGATGCGCAAGCGGTGATGACCGGCGTGGAGACCCGCAGCTCAAGTCCCGTCCGCATCCTGCGCGACGAGGGCTTCCAAGCCCTCGTGCCAGGGAAAGGGGATGCCGCGTCCGTCAGCTCTCTCATTGCGGGCGACGCGTCTTTCGCGCCCGTCAGCCCCCAGCGCCCGCAAGAGGAGGGGGGCGAAGAGGGCGCGGTGGGCGCTTTCGATGCGACGGATGCTTCCGAAAGGGCGCGCGCGAAGTCCTCGGGGAGCGGGCTGTATCCCTGCGGCGAGGGGGCGGGATATGCCGGCGGCATCATGAGCGCAGCGGTGGACGGGCTGCGAGTGGCCGAGGCGGTGGCGCGCGGCTATGGCGGACGCACCGGCGGGCGGGGCTAGTCGACCTCGCCCAGCTCTCGCTTCCAGTCGAATCCGGGCGGCGGCGCGGTGGGCTCGTCGGCGCGCGCACCGCGCCCTCCCGTGCAGCCGGCTTCCTCCGCGCGACCGTCCCAGAGGCACGCGTCCATGTCCACATGCGCGTCGTCCGCGAACGCGACGCCCTCGGCTTCCAGCAGGGCGCGCTGCACGCCCATGCCGCCGAACGCGTAGTTGTCGCACAGGCTGCCGTCCTTGAAGACGACGCGATGGCAGGGGACGCCGTTGCTTTCCGCGCCCCCTGTCGCTTTCGTTGTCGTTGGCGTTGCTGCGCCTGCCATCCCGGTATCTGCCGCGCTCCCTGCGCTCGGCTCCGGGTTGCCGCGCAGCGCGTATCCCACGTAGCGGGCCGACCGCGGCGCGCCGATCATCCGCGCGATCTGCCCGTAGGTGGCCACTTTTCCCCGCGGCACGTGCCGCACCGCCGCGAACACCTTCTCCGAGAACTCGCCCATGAGCGTTTCTCCACCTTTCCCTTTCCTCTCCCGGCAAGGGCGCCCCTGCCCAAACCTCCTGCGCAGCCGCATCCTATCACAGCGTCCTGCCCCGCTGCAGCGCCGCCTCGTTTCCCGCGCGCCGTCCTTCGGGCGAAAGGGCGGCCCTTTCCCGCCCCGTCGCATCTGTCGACCCTTTCCCGCTCCGCGCGCTTCCGGTCTCTCCCTATTCCCCGCGCATCGAAAACGGCGTATGCTGGTCGCAGGCGAAAAGCGCCGGATCGCATCCCCTCAGGGTGCAGCCGTGGAACCGCGGGGCGGCTAGGGGCGATCGGAAGCGAGGCGCGGGAAGGCGATGAGACGGAAGGGAAGGGCGATGGACGACGACAAGAGGAGCTGCGCGCAGTGCGGCGTGCTTCATTGCAGGCACTTGGACAGCGCGTGGCCCTCGTTCTGCATGACGACGCGCACGCCGCAGGAGGATTTCGACTACGCGCTCGGCCAGTACCGCGACGATCCCGAGGCGTCGAGGATGTTCAGGGCCGCGGCCGAGATAGAGGGTCTGTACTACGGCCGTCTGACGCGGGTGGAGGAGGTGGTGCTGTTCGCGCAGAAGATCGGCGCGCGAAAGGTGGGCATCGCCACGTGCGTGGGCCTTATCCGCGAGTCGCAGACGTTCGCGAAGGTGCTGAGGGCGAAGGGGCTTGAGGACGTGTGCGCTGTCGCGTGCAAGGTGGGCGGTATCGACAAGGAGCAGGCGGGCATCCCCGACGACGTGAAGGTGCGTCCCGGCCAGCACGAATCGATGTGCAACCCCATCGTGCAGGCGCGCATCCTCAACCGGGAGGGGACCGACCTCAACGTGATCGTGGGGCTGTGCGTCGGGCACGACACGCTGTTCATCAAGCATTCGGAGGCGCCGGTGACGTGCCTGATCGTCAAAGACCGCGTGCTGGCGCACAACCCCGCCGCGGCGCTGTACGCCTCCGGGTCGTACTACAAGCGCCTGCTGTCGCCCGAGACGGTGCCGCCGCGCTCGCGGTAGCGCGGCGCATGCGGGATGCGGTCGCGCGATCGCAAGCAGGGGCCGGGCAAGGTGGAAGGCGAGGCGACGCACCCGCCCCGTCCTCCGCCGCTGTCGTTTTCGGCGCTGCTTTTGCTGGGTGCGGTCGTATGCCCCTTTCGCGATGCGGCGACGTCGGGGACGCTCCCCTGGGCGCTCTGTCCGATCATCTCGAGCCTTTTCGCTTGGCTGGTGCTTGCACCGCTTTTGCGGCGCGGAAGCGAAGGAGCGCTCCGCTCTTTTCTGTCGTTGAAAGTCTTCGTCGTTTCGGTTTGCTTGCGACAGTCAAAATGGCCGGAAGTGGCGGCGTGCTGGTGCTCGTGGGCGCTTGGGTGCCTTTGCCCTCGGTCGCCTACCTATGGTGCGTTTACCTGATTTTCAAGAGGCTCGCTGGTGCAAATTCAAGGTCGTGACGCTTTTCCTGCTGATGGCGATCTTCCTCTTGCGATCAGTTCTCCCTTTCAAGGCTCGTCTTTGGGTCGATGCTCGACGTTTGGGACGCTCTTTCCTTCGGGGTCGTCCTCGCAGGAGCCGCAGCGCTTTCCGTCTCCGATCGCCTTTGAGGGACGAAGAACGCGACAAGGCGGGGCGATGTCGCGCGTTGTCCGGCGGCGCGCCGGGGGCAAAGCTTGCCTGTCGCGCCGCTGCGTCAAAGTGGGATGCGGGGGTTTGGCTCGGTTTCATGGCGTTGGGGTCGATGGCTGTTTTCTTCTCCGCGCCCCTTTTTCCTAGGAATGGCGGTGCGGGATGGTAGAATGCACCCGTACACCTATTGGCATGGATGGTTGCGTCGGGCACGACGCGAGGCCGGGTTCGTCGGCCTTGGGGAAATGCGGGTGGGAATCCCGCGCTATACCAGTAACCGTAAACGCCGACGGAGGGGAGACCGCTTCGCCCATGCAGCGAGGTCCCGTTCGGACGAAGCGAAGTCGGAATGCCCATCCATCGCATTCAGCCCTGGAAAGAGAGGTTCCGGCTATGCTCGGTTCTTGCTTCGCACGTGATCGAGCCCGTTTCGATGTCCGAAAACGGGTGGATTTCCCTAAAAAGCTGGTGTCCATGCTCCTCGCCTTCGCGCTTGCCGTTTCTTTGGTGCCAAGTGCCGCCTGGGCCGAGGCGGTTGCGCCTGACGGCGACACGTCGTCGCACGCTTCCGCTGCGCCGGAGGCTTCCTCTGCGGATACGCGCGCCTCTACGGGAGGCGAAGCGCATCCTTCTGGAAAAGAGGTGGACGCGCCCGTCGAAGCCCCTGAGGCTTCCAGCATTTCCGACGCTTCCAGCGAAGAAACCGTCCCTTCCGTCGAATCGCCCGATCCGGATGAGATGGAGGGCGGATTTGCCGCCGTGGAGGGCTCCGCGTCGCCTGCGAGCGGGCCTGCGAAAGCCGCAGGAGTCACGTCGAGCAGCGTGGCGAAAATTCAGGACGAGCAGGATTCTGGCAGCGCGTATTCCCAGAAATCGGGTGCGCTTTCCGCAGGTGACACGCTCTGGGCGAACGTGTATGCGAGTTCGTACGGCTCGGTCATCCCGCACGAGGATTCGTGGATGTACCAGTGGTACGCGGGCGGGAAATCCTCCGACAAAGACGACTACGCGCCCATCGAGGGTGCCGTGTCCCAAAGCCTTGAGATCACGGAGGATTTCGTCGCCCGGTACGCGGGCAAATATCTCGTCGTGAAGGTGGAGGTGGAAGGGCGCACGCTCTGGGCGCCGCTGGCCTCCTATGGCGATTCGATCAACCAGAACTACCTGCCCGGCCCCATCATGAAAGAGGGTCAGGCGGAGCTGTACTCCGTCGAGCTGGACAACGATGAGCCGAGTGTGGGGGACATCCTTGCCGCGACGGCGTACATTTCTTGGAACACGCCGGTCGGAGATGACGTCGATGTCAGCTACGCATGGGCCGTCGGCGATTCGCGCTCCGGCAGCTTCACGCCCCTTCCGGGCGAGACTGGCAGCACGCTTGCGTTGACCGAGGAGCATCAGGGGAAGTACATCCAAGTCACGGCCAGCGCCGGAGTGAACGAGGAGAGCGCTGTCACATCCGAGGCCGTGATGGCCAAGGGCGCGGTGAAGCTTTCCGGGGTTGAGCTGGAGGAGCCCGCCTCGTTGGAGATCGGGCAGACGCTCGTCGCGAAAGCCTACAAGGGAAGCTCGTGGTCGCCCGAATACGTGACCGAAGGGGTGTCGTACACGTGGAAGTACGCTGATGGGGCGCCTGGCTACTCCTCGAACTGGACGGTCATCGAAGGGCAGAACTCCTCGACGTTCGTCGTGACCGACGAATACGTTGGAAAGTCCATCTCCGTGTCCGCATCCGCCGGAGCCAACACGGTCGATTTCGGCTACCCGTACGGCTACGGCCCGTTCAAGCTTGAAGGGCAGGTGGATATATATTCAGTTGCCATCAAGAATGACGCCACGGGGAATTCCGTTTTCTCAGTGGGGGATACGGCCCATGCCTATGCGCGGGAAAAGGGCGCTGCGACGGGCGTTTACGTCGATGCGTCGAAGCTGAATTTCCAATGGATGAAAAGCGCCGACGGTGAAGCGTTCGAGGATGTGCCGGGCGCGACGAGCGAGACGCTTGAACTCGATGGATCGTTCGAGGGGTGCTACCTCCGCTGCAAGGTGTCCTCCAAGATCGGAGAGAGCGAGTACGTGGGGAGGGTCACCCTTCCCGTTGCCGCCGCGGGCTCCATCAACATCACGTCCGTCACGCTGGACAAAACGGGCAAGGTGAGCGTCGGGGACACGCTGACGGCGACGGCGCGCGACGCGTCGGGAGACGTGACGGACAACGAGCGCGTGTCGTGGTCGTGGTACTGCGGCGATTCGGCCTATTCCACCGACTGCAAGGTGGAAGGCGCGACGGGCAACACCCTCGTCATCACCGACGACCTTCTGGGCGCATACGTGGAGGTGCGCGCCGACGGCGGCTTCGGCGAGGAGGATTCCGCGGCGGCGGGCCCGGTCGTGGCGCCCGGCGCGGTGGAGCTGTACCAGGTGGAGGTGGACGGCGAGGCGCGCGTGGGCGCCACGCTTACGGCCACGGCCTACAAGGAGAACTCCTACACCGAGGTGTCCGACGCCGACACGGTGGCCTACCAGTGGCAGTATGCGGAAAGCAGCACCACGAGCGATTCCGCGTTCTCGGACATCGAGGGCGCCACGGAGAGAACCTGCGTGGTGGGCGCCGACATGCAGGGCCGCTACCTGCGCGTGAAGGCGGTCAGCGACGGCACGGTGGTAAGCACCGAGAAGCCGTACTACGGCACCACGCAGCCGGTGGATCCGCTGGGGCCGGTGATGCTGGCGGGGCAGTACGCGCTTTCGAGCGTGAAGCTGTCCTCGTCGGGGCAGGGCATGCAGGTGGGCTCGGTCATCACGCCGAAAGCTCAGGTGAAGGACGGTTATCGGGAAGAGGACGCGCCCGCCGACGCGCAGTTGACCTACACGTGGAAGGTGGCTGACAGCGCGGACGGCCCGTTCAGCGATCTGGACGGCGGGTACGACCCCGCGACGGGCGCGCTGTCGCTTGCCGACGATATGCGGGGACGCTATCTGAAAGTGGAGGCGTCGGCGCTTGGCAACACCGTGTCGAGCGCGGCGTACCGCGTGGTGGGCGCCGGGGAATACGACCTTCTGCGCGTGACCACCACGCCCCAGATCAACAGCTCGCTCACGCAGCTGTTCACCGGCGACGAGGTGCGGGCGCGGGTGCAAGCGCGCAACCTCGAAAGCGAAAGCTATGGCGACGACGTGACCGACGAGGTGACCGTCCAGTGGTATGCGGCCGACAGCGCGGACGGCCCGTTCCGCGAGCTTGAGGGCGCCGATGCCGCCGCGCTCGTCATTCCCGACGAGGCGGCGGGCACGTACCTGAAGGTGGTGGCGGAAAGCGGTGGCTCCGCGGTTGAGCTTGTGGCGGCGACCCCGGTCATCGACGCGGATTCCCTCGCCGGCATCGCGGCGAAGCTGCAGGACGAGGGTTGGCGGCCCGAGCCCGTGTTCGGCAGGGATACCAACGTGAACGACCTGCTTGCAGCCAAGTTGGCCGATATGGGCGCGAGCGGCGTGGAGGTGCGCACGACGGCGGTGGAGTTCGCTTCGACGCTCGATGCGGTGACGGTGGGCGTGTCCTGCGCCGACGACGACACCAACGGCGCCATATCTTTCGCGAACTACCTGCCCGAAAAAGCGAGCGGGTGGATTTCCTCGCTCACGCTGCCCCGTTCCGCGGATATCGAGTTCTCGCTTTCCCGCGAGGGCGAGGGGTCGGTTTCGTACGAGCCGCAGTCGCGAACGGTGATTCCGTGGGACGAGGAGGCGGTCCGCGCCACGCTCGAATCGGCGGCCGAGAACCTTGCCATCGCGTTCGCGGAGGGCGATTCGGCCGAGGCCGTCACGAAGGACGTGACGCTGCCCCACGAGATCAGCGGCGTTTCGTGGTCGAAGGTGAGCTGGGATTCCGAAAGCGACGCCGTTGAGGTCGAAGGGTACTCGTGGGACGACGAGAGTACGGGCCGGGTAACGCGTTCGGCGTTCGATCAGCGGGCGACGCTCGTGGCGACCGTCGGATTCAGCGGATCGGACATCCCCGAGACGGTATGCGAGAAGCGGTTCGACCTCGTCATCAAGGGCGACCCCGAGCAGGTTGCGGCGGAGAAGCAGGAGCTGCAAAAGAAGGTTGATGCGGCGTTCGTGGCTGGCAACATCACGGAGCAGGGGACGGGCGCGGCGGTGGAGCTGGGCGCGGTGTCCGCCGATCTGCAGCTGCCCCGCACGCACGCGATCGGCATCGACGGCGCCGACTACACGGTGGAGTACACGGCTTCGAGCGACGCCCTTGTGCCGAACGGCTACGCAGCGCAGGTGTACCGCGGGCTTCCGGGCACGGAGCCGCAAACCGTCGAGCTGACGCTTACCGTCGCGAGCAAAGACAACCCCGCGGTGAGCGCCAGCAAGATGCTGCAGGTCACGGTGCTGCCGCTCACGGAAGAGGAGATCGAGGCCGAGGCGGCGCTGATGGAGGAGGCGAAGGCGCTCTTCTACGAGGGCATCGCCAACGGCCAGCCGCAGGATGCGGTGGCGGGCGACCTCCATGCGTTCCAGAAGGTCTACCGCGGCGAAGACGGCGCGGTGGCGTGGACGTACGACCGCGGCGCCACCGACGCGGTGCGCGGCGGCATCGTGCCCACCGACATCGACCCCGCGCATCCCTCCGAGCAGTGGAACCTGTTCAGGTCGTCGAACGCGAGCGTGATCGCGCACGAGACGCTGCGCCTTGTGCAGCAGCCTAACTACAACACGCCCCTGACGGTGGAGGCGTGCCTGACGAGCGTGGGCTACGCCCGCTACGCCGAGCGCTACGCGGACGACCCCACGTGGGGGGCGACGTTCGCCGCGCTGTCGCGCCAGAAGGTGAGCGCGCTGTTCACGGTGGCGGGCACCACGGGCGAGGACGACCCGAACGCGGGGGAGGCGTTCGCCACCTCGGTGAAGGTGATCGGCAGGGATGGGGCGACGTTCATGCCGGCGGCCGAATTCAAGGCGACGGACGGGCAGACCGCGTGGGATGCCACCGTGGGCGCGTTCGCGCGCATGGGGTATGCCTACCGGGGAAGCGGCCTGCTGGTTTCGGTGACCGATCCGGCGGGGAACACGCTCGGCGGGTCCTCGTCCGACTGGACGCTGTTCATCAACGGCGAGTACTCCCAACTCTACGCGCACAACTACTACCTTGAGCCGGGCGATGCGGTGACGTGGGTGTACGGCAGCGCGTCGCTTCCGTCGGGCGATGTGGAGGTCGATCCCGACGCGGTGCGGCCCGATTGGGAGGCGCAGTGGCCGGGGTACGGAAACTCCGGGGCCGGCAGCGCGGTCGTGGAGGCGCCCACGCCCACCGAGGGCGCCGAGGTGAAATGGGCGTTCGACTACAACGAGTACGCAGGGGCCGATCCTGCCGCAGGTTCGTTCGCTTCCGCCAGCGAGCCGCTCATCGCGGGCGGGCGGGTGTTCCTGGCGGTGAACGACCGGCTGGTGGCGCTCGATGCCGAAACGGGCGAGACGCTGGCGGAGGCGCAGCTGGCGGCCTCGGTGAGCTACACGAGCCGTCCGGTGTACGCGGATGGCGTGGTGGTGGTGGCGCTTGACGGCGGGCGCGTGCAGGCGCTCACGGCTGACGCGCTTGCCACTGTGTGGGTGACGGACGCGGTGAGCGACCTCGCGCAGTCGTCCTTCACGCTGTCGGTGCGCGACGGGTACGTGTACGTGGGCACGGTGGACGTGGCATCCGACGAGAATTGGAACACCGTCTACAACAACGGCACGTTCACGCGCATCAGCTTGGCGACCGGCGCCATATCGTGGCGGCACGTCGAGGCCGACGAGGGGTATTACTGGAGCGGGGCGGCGTTCGCGGGCGGGTTCGCGGTCGTGTCCACCAGCGCCGGCACGGTGCAGTCGTTCGATGTGGGGACGGGCGAGGTGGTGTCGAGCGTGGCGTTGGGCGCGATCGTGAACGCCGACTGCGTGGCATCTGCCGACGGCACGCAGGTATACGTGGTGTCGAACGACGGCATGCTGCATGTTCTGGGACTTTCCGCGAACGGCGCGCTTTCAAAGGAACGGGAGGTGGCGCTGGGCTTGGCTTCCAGCACGTGCGCGCCCACCGTTTGGGGCGATACGCTGTTCGTGGGCGGCGCCTTGGGCGAGGCGGAAGGTTTTGCGTCGGCGCTGGCAGTGGTGGATCTCGCCACGATGGAGGTGCAGCTGGTGACGCGCGCCGACGGCGCGGCGCTGCCGACGGGCGGCATCAAGGGCGCGCCGCTCGTGTCGGTGCAGGATGGCGATACGTATGTGTACTTCACCTACAACTCCGCTGCGGGGAACTATCCCGACTACACCTCGGGCGGCGGCGTGTACGTGTACCGGGTGGGCGATGCGGAGGCGTCGCTTCTGTTCGACGCCACGGGCGAATACGCGAACTACTGCGATTCGCCGGTGATCGCCGATGAGCAGGGCAACCTGTACTACATCAACGATTCGGGGCATCTGATCGCGCTCAAGGCGGCGCAGCGGCAGCCGGAGCCGGATCCCGAGCCGGCCCCCCCCGTCCCGGAGCCGGAGCCCGTTCCGGAGCCGGGTCCTGCGCCGACGCCCGGTCCGCAACCCGGGCAGGACCCCCTGGCTCCCGGCGGGAAAACGCCCGCCGCGCCGAGTGCGCAGAGCCCCGCCGCGACCTCGACGGCCACGCCGGCGAAGGCCGATGCGGCTGATGGGGACGGCGCGGCCAACGAGGGTTCCGCTGACGACGATACGGCTGCCCGGGCCGTCGCGCCCTTGTCGGCGCGCTCGGGGGAAGCCGGCGATGATGCGGGTGAGCAGACCGAAGGCGCCGATGCTGACGATGCCGCCGCGGGGCTTTTCTCGGGCGCGCTGCCCGTGCTGCCCCTCGTCGGCCTCGCGGTGGGCGCGTGCGGCCTCGCGGGCGTGATCGTGTGGGCGGTGCGCTCGCGCCGCAAGGGCGAGGAGGATGGAGCGGGTCGATGACGGACGAACGCAAGGATTCTGCCGCCGCGGCGGCGCTTTCGGTGGACGTTTCCGCTGCGGGCGCGCCGGATGACGGCGGTCGCGAGGGGGCGGCTTCCGCTTCTGCCGCGGGCGGGCGGCCTGCGAACCGTCGGGCGCGCCTCGTGGCCGCTGCGGTGGCGGCGGTGTCTGTGGTGCTCATCGGCGTGTCGGCGTTCGCGCTGTTCACGTCGATGGGGGGTGCGTTCGACCCTATCGACGCGCTGAAGACCACGGCTGATGCTCCCGAAAGCACGGTGGTCGCAGCTTCGGGGGGCGCTGACGCGGGCGATGTCGCGCCCGCTGATGCGGATGACGGGGTGGCGGCCGACGAGGATGCTGCCGCCGAGGAGCCGCAGCTGCACGACGTGGGGCAGGACGGCGCATCCGCTTCCGATTCCGCGGCGGTGGGGTCGGGTGCTACGGCTTCCGGCTACGGCGGCGCGGCGGATTCGACCGCGAGTGTGGGCGGGGGCGGGGATGCGAGCGCGGACTCTTCCCCCGGCGCTTCCTCCGGCGCGGCCGACACCTCCCAGCAGCCCGATTCCATCACGGTGTCGGTGTCCATCGATTCCAGCGTCGTCGGGTCGCCCGTGTCGCTTTCCGCGCAGGTCACGCTGGCCTCCGGCGCGACGGTGTTCGACGCGCTGACGGCCACGGGCGTCGCTTACAGCGCAAGCTCCACCCTGTACGGCACCTACGTGGCGGCTATCGGCGGGCTCGCCGAGAAGCAGCACGGCGGGAAAAGCGGGTGGACGTACTATGTGAACGGCCAGTTCATCAACACGGCGTGCAGCAACTACACGCTCTCGCCGGGCGATGCCGTGTCGTGGGTGTACGTCGTGTAGGCTCGTCGGCTGGCGGCGCGTGAACCCCTTTGCGACATACCATCCGGCGGTGGCGTTCGCGTTCTTCGCGGGCGTCATCGCGCTGTCGATGGCGGCGCTGCACCCCGTGTACGTGGCGTTGTCGTGCGCGGGCGCGCTCGCGTGCCTCGCGGCGGTGCGCGGCGTGCGGGTGGCGCTACGCTCGCTTGCGTGGGCCGCGCTGCTGGTCGCCGTGGTGGCGATGGCGAACTGCCTGTTCGTGGCGTCGGGCTCCACCGAGCTTCTGCGCATCGGCGTGCGCGCGGTGTATGCGGAGGCGCTTGCGTACGGCCTCGTCGCGGGCGGGATGCTGGCCGGCGTGCTGCTGTGGTTCTCGTCGTACGCGGCGTGCATGGGAGGCGAGAACTCGCTTGCGCTGTTCGGGCGCGCGCTGCCGGTGACGACGCTCATGGTGTCGCAGGTCATGCGCCTTGTGCCGCAGTTCGTGCGGCGCGGGCGCACCGTGGCCGCCGTGCAGGACGCCGCGAGCGCCGCCGCGCCCGCCACGGCGTGCGAGCGGGCGCGCGGCCGGCTGCGCGTGACGTCGGTGCTGATGGGGTGGGGGATGGAGGACGGCCTCATCCGCAGCGACGCCATGCGGGCGCGCGGCTACGACTGCGGCGCGCGGCGCACCACCTACCGGCGCTACCGCTTCGGCGCGGCGGACGCGGCGCTTACGGCGGCCGTCGTCGCGCTGGCGCTGGCGAACGCGGCGCTGGCGTTCGTGGCGTGCGGGCAGTTCCGGTTCTACCCCGCCTTGAGCGCGCTCGTGCCGTGGTGGGGCTACGGTGTGTACGCGCTTCTGCTGGCGGTGCCGATCATCCTCTGGGCGAGGGAGCGGTGGCTATGGCAGAAGTGACGGGACGGACGGAAGCGGCCGCGGAGGCGGCGCGGCCGGAGGTGACGAGCGTGGCATCCGAAGCCCCCCTCGTGCGCGTGGAGGGCTTCTCGTTCTCCTACGAGGAACCCGACGGCTCGCCGCGGCCGGTGCTGCGCGACGTGTCGCTTGCGGTCAAGGAGGGCGCGTTCTGCGTGATCACGGGGCCGACGGGCTGCGGCAAGACCACGCTTCTGCGTTCGCTCAAACCCGAACTGGCCCCGGTGGGCGCGCGCGCGGGCCGCATCGAGGCGTGCGGCCAGGTGCTGCTCGACGCGCCGGTTGCCGAGGGATGCCCGCCCGCCGCCCCGCGCCGCGCCGGGGCTCCCTCCGCAATCTCCGCTTCCACCCCCTCCGCAGCCCCCGCCCCCGACCCCCGCATCAGCGCCGCGCAGATCGGTTTCGTCATGCAGGACCCCGACGCGCAGCTGGTGTGCGACACCGTGCTGCACGAGCTGGCGTTCGGGTTGGAGAACCTCGGCACGCCGCAGGACGCGATGCGCCGCCGCGTGGCCGAGGCGGCGCACTTCTTCGGCATCGAGTCGTGGCTGCACGCCGCGTGCGAGACGCTGTCGGGCGGGCAGAAGCAGATCGTGAACCTCGCGGCTGCCCTCGCGCTGCGCCCGCGTCTACTCCTGCTCGACGAACCCACGGTCCAGCTGGACCCGAACGCCCAAGGCCAGTTCCTCGCGCTGCTGGCCCGCGTGAACCGCGACCTGGGCGTCACGGTGATCATGTCCACTCATGCGCCTGAAAGCGTGGCCGGCTGCGCCACCTGCCGCCTCGAGCTGGACGCGCCGCTCGCCCCCGCGCCCCGCGCCGCCGCGTGCGAGCGGCTGCGCCCGCGCTGGCGGGACCGCGCCGAGGCGCTGGCGGCAAGCGAGTGCTGCCTGACCGTGCGCGGCGCGCACTTCCGCTACGGGCGCGGCGAGCCGTGGGTGCTGCGCGGGCTCGACCTCTCGGTGCGCTGCGGCAGCGTGCATGCCGTGGTGGGCGGCAACGGCTGCGGGAAGTCCACCCTGCTCAAGCTCATGGCGGGCGTGGAGAAGCCCCAGCGCGGGCACGTCCGCAACGCGCTCGCGCGCTCGCAAGCGCTCTTGCCGCAGGATCCCAAGGCGCTGCTCGTGTGCGACAGCGTGGCCGAGGAGCTGGCCGAATGGCGCGCCCGCTGCGGCTACGCGCCCACCGACGAGCGGGCGATGCTCTCCCGCTTCGGCCTCGACGGCTGCGAGAACCTGCACCCCTACGACCTCTCCGGCGGTCAGCAGCAGAAGCTCGCGCTGGCGAAGCTTTTGCTCACCGGCGCGCGGCTGCTTCTGCTCGATGAGCCCACGAAGGGCCTCGACCCGCGGGCGTGTGCCGATATGGCGCACACGCTGCGCGCGCTGGCCGACGAGGGGCGCACGGTGGTCCTCGTCACGCACGACCTCGACTTCGCCTACGTGGTGGCCGACGAGGTGACGATGCTGTTCGACGGCGAGGCGGCTTGCACCGAACCTGCGGAGGCGTTCTTCGCGGGCAACCTCGTGTACCGCCCCAGCGCCGCGTCGCGCCTGTTCGCGCTTGTGGATTAGCGGGCGGCGGTCGTGAGGCGGGTTACGTCGCATATCGTGGAGGCGGTGGCCATCGGCGCGGTGCCGGCGGCGCTCGCGGCGTGCGCGGCCGCGGGGGTGGAGCAGGCGGCCCTGCTCAGCATGGCGGTGGCCGTGTTGTCGCTCCTGCTGTTCTTCGCGGGCTACGAGAGGGGCCGCCCGCGGCTGCGCGACACCATGCCGGTGGCGGTGCTGGCCGCGTTGGCGGCGGCGGGGCGTATCCTGTTCGCGCCCATCCCCAGCTTCAAGCCGGTGGCGGCCATCGCCATCATCGCCGGAGCGGTGTTCGGACGCCGCAGCGGCTTTCTCGTGGGGGCGCTCGCGGCGCTAGCCTCGAACTTCTTCTTCGGGCAGGGGCCGTGGACGCCGTGGCAGATGTACGCGTGGGGGCTTGCGGGCTACCTCGGCGGGGCGCTCGCGGCCACCGGCGCGCTCGACCGCACGCCGGTCCTGCTCGGCTACGGCTTTTTGTCCGGCATCCTGTACGGCCTCATCCTGAACCTGTGGAGCATCATCGGCTTCTACCACCCGCAGACGCTCGCCCAAGCCGCCCTCGTGTACGCCGCCGCCCTGCCGTTCGACGTCGTCCACGGCATCGCCACGGCCCTCTTCCTTGCCGTGCTGTACGCCCCGTGGAAGAGGAAGCTTTCCCGCGTGAAGCGCAAATACGCCCTCGGCGACCGGGATCACGGAAAAGCGGAGAAGCCTCTTCGCTGACCGATTCCCGCTGTCGTTTGTTTCCGCTGCGCGAATTGTCCTTCATGCATCCAGGTGGGACGGAGAACCGGTACAATGTGCCTATTCTGAATTCCTGAAAGGAGGAGGATCATCGTGCCTGAGGATGTCAGCGCGGCGTCGGAGTTTTCCGATGACCCGAATCTTCGCGTGGGCGAAGGCGACCGCCGCGGATGGTGGCCGATCGCCTGCATCTGGATCGGCAATGCGCTCAATGTTTCGACGCTCATGACCGGTGCGCTGCTGGGTGCGGGCTTGGTGCTGGCGGATGCCTTCTGGGCGTCGCTTGTCGGCTTCGGCATCGTGGTGGCTTACGGCTGCTTCGTGGCTATGGAGGCCACCGACCTCGGCCTGCCCACCAGCTCCATGTCCACCGCGTCGCTTGGGCGCGCGGGCGGGCGCTACCTCATCAGCCTCGTGCTGGGCATCTCCCTCATCGGCTGGTTCGGCGTGCAGGCGGGCGTGTGCGGCTCGTCATTCTCCATCGCCATCGCTCAGATCACGGGCTTTCAGCCGCCGGTATGGGCCTGCTCGGCGTTCTGGGGCGCGCTCATGCTCGTGTCGGCCGTGTACGGGTTCGAGGGCGTGAAGTGGGTTAACATCGTCTCTGCACCGCTGCTGTTTTTGATCTGTCTCTACGGCGTGGGCGTGTCCATTGCGGGTACGGGCGTCGATACCGTGTTCAACTACGTTCCCGCCGAGGGCATCGGGCTCGTGGCCGGGATCAACATCGCCGTGGGCCTATGGGCGGTGGGCGGCGCCACCATCGGGGACTTCACCCGTTACGCGCGCGATCGCAAAGGAGCCGTGCTTTCCACGGTGGTGGGCGTGCTGCCGTTGAACGTGCTCGTGCTTATGATGGGCGCGCTCTTGGCGATGGTGGCCCCCGAGAGCGGCGGCGACATCACCGTGATCTTCGGCGCATTGGGGCTGGCCGTGGTGGGCGTGGTGGCGCTCGTGGCCTCCACGTGGTCGGTGAACGTGGGCAACGCCTATTCTGCGGGCCTTGCGTTCTCCGTCATGCTGGGCAAGGGCGAGAAAAGCTACAAGTACACCACCGTGGTGGCGGGTACGGTGGGCATCGTGCTAGCCGCTGCGGGCATCCTCGATACGTTCTCGCTGTTCCTCACAGTGTTGTCGGCCTGCATCCCGGCGCTTGCCGGCACCATGATCGCCGATTACTGGCTCATCCGCAAAGCCCGGCCGGAGAACTTCCGCCCGCTTGAGGGCGTGTCGGTTCCGGGATTGGCGAGCTTTGTGGGCGGTGCGGCGGTGGCGCTGATCACCGGCGGCACGTTCACGGGGATCGTCGATGCGCTCAGCATCCCGTTCTTCTTGGGCCCGGTGAACGGATTGGTCGTCTCCATGTTGCTGTATGTCGTTATATACAAGGCCATGAGGCTGCCGGCGTTTCCGGGCGGCATCCGGCTGAGTTTGAAGAGAAAAGAGAGCTGACGTGCGCGAATTGACGATAGCGGACATCGATGACATCGCCCTCGGGTCGTCGCTTTTAGGAAGCGGGGGCGGGGGCGACCCTTACATGGGCCGCCTGGAGGCCATCGCGGCCATCAAGAAGCATGGCCCGGTGAAGTTGCTCGACGTGGACGAGGTGCCCGACGAGTGGACGGTGGCGCCCATCTGCGGCGTGGGCGCCCCTTCGGTGTCGCTGGAGAAGGGCACGAACGGGCGGGAGTACGGCCTCGTGCGCGATATGATGGAGCGGATGCTCGGACGCAAGCTGGACGCTTTCCTGCTTTCGGAGGCGGGCGGCATGAACTCCATGATCCCCATCAGCGCGGCGGCTCGCGCGGGGCTGCCCCTCATCAACGCCGACGGCATGGGGCGCGCTTTCCCCGGCATCCAGCAGGACACCTTCACCTTGAACGGCGTGTCCACCAATCCCTATTGCATCGCCGACGAAAAGGGAAACTGCTCGGTTCTGTACACCGTGAACAACGATTGGACCGAGGAGATAGGGCGCGCCATCACGACGGCCTGCGGGGGGCAGGTGACCACGCTGGCTTCGCCGATGAGCGGCGTGAAGATGAAGGAATCGGTGGTGGTGGGCACGGTGGATTACGCCCAGCATCTGGGCCGCGTCATCCGCACGGCCGTCGAGGCGCAAGGCGAGACGCCCGAGGAGTACTTCCTTCGCGAGAGCGGGGCGCTGCGCTTTTTCAAGGGCAAGATCGCCGATGTGCTGCGCGAGACGCGCAACGGCTTCAATTTCGGCCGCGTGGCGTTGGAGGGCATCGGGGAGGACAAGGGCCGTGCTTGCGCGGTGGAGTTTCAGAACGAGAACATCTACGCCGAGGTGGACGGATCCATCGTAGCCACGGTGCCCGACCTCATCTGCCTCGTGGATGTCGAGACGTTCACTCCGGTTACCACGGAGAACTTGAAATACGGCAAGCGCGTGCTGGTGGTGGGCCTTCCCTGCGACGAGGCGTGGCGCACGCCCGCGGGATTGGCGCTGGCCGGTCCCGCGTGGTTCGGGCTGGAGAGCGAATACGTGCCGTTGGAAGAGCGCTGCGCGCGGAAGGGGGCGTGAATGTACAAGCTGGGCATCGACGTGGGCGGCACGAACACGGACGCCGTGCTGATCGACGAGGGCCTGAACGTGGTGGCCGCCGTGAAAAGGCCCACGTCAGGCGATATCTACACGGGCATCATGGGCGCGGTGGACGCCGTGCTGGAGGCATCGGGCGTCGATCGCGCGCTCATCGGGCAGGCGATGCTCGGCACCACGCAGTGCACGAACGCCATCGTGGAGCGCAAGGGCCTCGCGCCCATCGCCGTGCTGCGCATCGGCGCGCCGGCGTCGGTGGGCATCCCGCCCATGGTGGACTGGGACGCCGACATCGCGGCGGTGTGCGTGGACTCCGCCATCATCGAGGGCGGCTTCGAGTACGACGGCAAGCGTTTGGCGGAATTCGACGAGGCCGCGTGCCGCGCGTTCTTCGAGGGCGTGCGCGGCAAGGTGGACGCCGTGGCCATCAGCTGCGTGTTCTCCACCGTGCGCGACGACGACGAGCTGCGCGCCGCCGAGATCGCGCGCGAGGTGCTGGGCGGGGGCGTTCACGTGTCCATCTCGAGCGAGATCGGATCGATGGGCCTCATCGAGCGCGAGAACGCCACCATCCTGAACGCGGCGCTCCACGGCGTGGCGCGGCGCTTCACCGAGGGCTTCGCGAAGGGCCTGGCCGACAAGGGCGTGGAGAACGCCGAGGTGTACCTGTCGCAGAACGACGGCACGCTCATGACGATGGAGCACGCGCGGCGCTACCCCGTCCTCACGATCGCGTGCGGGCCGACGAACTCCATCCGCGGTGCGAGTTCCCTCACGCGCAAGGGCGACGCCATCGTCATCGACGTGGGCGGCACGACCACCGACCTGGGCGTTTTGAGCCATGGATTCCCGCGCGAGAGCGGCGTGGCGGTCACCATCGGCGGCGTGCGCACGAGCTTCCGCATGCCCGACGTGGTGAGCGTCGGTTTGGGCGGCGGCTCCATCGTGCGCGTGGCCGACGACGGCAGCGTGAGCGTGGGGCCCGACTCGGTGGGCTACGAGATCACGAAGCGGGCGCTCGTGTTCGGCGGCGACACGCTCACCGCCACCGACGTGGCCGTGCGCCTCGGCATGGCCGAGGTGGGGGACGCGTCGCTCGTGGCGGGGGTGGATGAGGAGTTGGCGCGCAAGGCGCTTGCCGCCATGCGGGAGCTGGTGGAGGACGCCGTCGACGCGATGAAGGTGACGAGCGACCCCGTCGACGCGGTGCTGGTGGGCGGCGGCTGCATCATCCTGCCCACCGATCTGGCGGGCACCTCGCAGGTGGAGAAGCCCGCGCACTCCGGCTGCGCGAACGCCATCGGCAGCGCCATCTCGAAGGTGAGCGGCGCCTACGAGGCGCTTGTGGACTACGACGTCACGCCGCGCGACGAGGCGCTGGCCGCCGCGCGCGCCGCCGCCGTCGAGGCCGCCGTGGAGGCGGGCGCGGTGCGCGAGACCGTGGAGGTCGTCGACGCGGAGGACGTGCCGCTTCAGTACTACCCCGGCCGCACGAACCGCGTGAAGGTGAAGGCTGCGGGGGATTTGTCAAGCTGATCGGGGGCTTTCTATGGAATCCTGTTCGTTGGACGAAGCTGCGTGCGCGCTGCGGCGCGGAGAGGTGGCTATCTTTCCCACGGACACGGTGTACGGGCTGGGCGTGGCGGTGAACGCCGCGGACGGGCCGGGCGCGCTGTACGCGTTGAAGGGGCGTGACGAGGGCAAGCCCATCGCGTGGCTCGTGGACGGCCCGGAGGCGCTTTGCCGCTACGGCTGCGACGTGCCCGTCATCGCGCGCCTTGCGGCCGCGGCGTTCTGGCCGGGGCCGCTCACGCTCATCGTGCGCGCCTCGGATGCGGTGCCGCCCGCGTTTCGCTCGGCCGCGGGCACCATCGGGCTGCGCATGCCGGACGACGCGCGCGCCCTCGCCCTCATCCGCGCCGCGGGTGCGCCGCTGGCCACCACGTCGGCGAACCCGTCCGGCACCCCCGCCCCGCGCACGTTTTCCGAGGTGGACAGCGCGTTGGCTGCCCGTGCGGCCGCGGTTGTGTGGGAGGGAGGCGGCGAGGACGCCTTCGGGATTGCGCGCGGGGCCGGGGCCGAAAGCGCGCCGAGCGGCTGTGCCTCCACCGTCCTCGACTGCACGACCGCGCCTCCCCGCATCCTGCGCGAGGGCGCCATCCCGCTCTCTGCCATCGAGGCGTTGCTTGCGGAACCGAACGGGGAAGGAAGGGGATAGGCTATGGCATCTGCCGATCAAGGCATCATTCGCGAAGAGGTGGAATACCCCTCATCCGATGGGAAAACCCAGATCAAGGGTCTTGTGTGGCAGCTTCCCGAAGTGGCTTCGGGCACCGTCCCGCCGCGTGCCGTCTTCCAGATCGTCCATGGCATGGCCGAGCATATCGCCCGCTACGACGAGTTCGCGCGCTACCTGGCCCGGCGCGGGTTCGTCGTGTGCGGCGAGGACCACGTGGGCCATGGCCGCACGGCCGCTGCGGCAGACGACCTGGGCCATATCCCGCTCGAAGGCGGCAAGGACATCCTGCTGGCCGACGTGGACGGGATGCGCCGGCTGGTGGACGGCCGCTACGACGGCTGCTCCACGCCGTACGTCCTGTTCGGTCACTCGATGGGCAGCTTCATCGCGCGCGCCTACCTGCCGCGCCATCGCCCATGGGTGGACGCGGCCATCCTGTGCGGCACGGGCCATCCGTCGAAGGCCACCTCCCGGCTGGGCAACGCGCTCGCGCACCTCATCGCGCGCTTCAAGGGCGAGCGCCACCGCAGCAAGCTGCTCGACCGCATGGGCGTGGGCGCTTACGGCAAGCGCATCGAGGGCGCGCGTATGCCCCTCGACTGGCTGTGCACCGACCCCGCCGTGGTGGACGCCTACCGGGCCGACCCGCTGTGCGGCGCGATGTTCACCGTGGGCGGCTACGCCGCGCTCACCGACCTCACCGAGGAGGTGGTGGATTTCATGCACGCTGCCCCCGGCTACCAGGTGCCCGTGCTGTTCGTCTCCGGCTGGGACGACCCTGTGGGCGGCGACTGGGGCAAAAGCATGCTCACTGCCGCGGAGCTGCTGCGCGCCATCGGCATGAGGGACGTGCGCACGATCCGCTACAAGGGCATGCGCCACGAGATCTTGAACGAGCCGGGGCGCGCCTTCGCGTTCGCGGACATCGCCGGCTGGGCGGAGGCGCGGCTGGCCGCGCGCTATCCCGAGCACGAGGGGCAGCGCCACTGGGCCGAGGCGTGCCCCACCGCATGGCAGGACGGCGAGAAGACTCGGGACGAGGTGCGCGAAGGGTGCAACGAGCGCGCTATCGCCGACGCCCTCTTCGCGCAGGCCGCGCAAGCCGCGCAGACCGAGGAGGCCGCCTCATGACCGCCCGCTACGTGATCGCGCTCGATCAGGGCACCACGTCCTCGCGCGCCGTGCTGGTGGACGCGCAGGGGCGCGCGGTTGACGCGGTGCAGAACCCGTTTCCGCAGATATACCCCCAGCCGGGCTGGGTGGAGCATGCGCCGAGCGATATCCTGTCCTCGCAGCTGGGCGCGCTGGCCGAGCTCACGGTGACCCACGGCCTCGGCCCCGGCGACATCGCCGCCATTGGCATCACAAACCAGCGCGAAACCACCGTGGTGTGGAACCGCGAGACGGGAAGGCCCGTGGGCAACGCCATCGTGTGGCAGTGCCGCCGCACCGCGCCGCTCATCGAGGCGATCACACGCGATGCGGGCGCGGCGCGCGCCATTGCGGACAAGACGGGCCTTGTGCCCGACGCCTACTTCTCAGCCAGCAAGATCAAGTGGCTGCTGGACAACGTGCCCGGCGCCCGCGCCGACGCGCGGGCTGGGCGCCTCGCGTTCGGCACGGTGGACAGCTGGCTTGTGTGGACGCTCACGAACGGCGCGGTGCACGCCACCGACCCCACGAACGCCAGCCGCACCCTGCTCTACGACATCCACCGCGGCTGCTGGGACGATGACCTGCTTGAGCTGTTCGACATCCCCGCCTCGATGCTGCCCGAGGTGCGCCCCTCCTCGGGCGACTTCGGCGTGACGGCGAACCCGGCCGTGGTGCAGGGCGTTCCCATCCGCGGCGTGGCGGGCGACCAGCAAGCGGCGCTGTTCGGCCAGCGCTGCTTCGCGGCGGGCGAGGCGAAGAACACCTACGGCACCGGCTGCTTTCTGCTCATGCACACGGGCGGCGAGGCGTGCCGCTCGGCCCACGGCCTCGTCACCACGCTGGCGGCCAGCGCGCCGGGCGCGGCGGGGCCGGAGTACGCGCTGGAGGGCAGCGTGTTTGCGGCGGGCGCGCTCGTGCAGTGGCTGCGCGACGAGCTGGGGCTGGTGGACGCGGCGGCTGAGACGGAGGCGCTGGCGGAAAGCGTGCCCGACACGGGCGGGGTGTACGTGGTGCCCGCGTTCACGGGCTTGGGCGCGCCGCACTGGGACGCCGAGGCGCGCGGGGCGATACTGGGCCTCACGCGCGGCACGTCGCGCGCGCAGGTGGTGCGCGCCGCGCTGGAGGCGCTGGCGTACCAGGTGTATGACCTCGTCGTGGCGATGGAGGCCGACGCGGGCGTGCCGCTGCGCGAGCTGAACGTGGACGGCGGCGCGTCGACGAACGGTTTTCTCATGCAGTTCCAAAGCGACATCTTGCGCACGCCGCTCATCCGTCCGCAGAATACGGAGGCGACGGCGCTCGGCGCGGCGTTCCTCGCGGGGCTGTCCGCGGGGTTCTGGCGGGACGCGGAAGAGCTGCGTGATCTGCCCTTCGCGAGCGATCGCTTCGAGCCGCGGATGGGAGAGGAGCGCCGCGCGCGGCTTCTGGACGGCTGGTCGCGTGCCGTGGGACGGACGATGACCCGCTGAGGCTCGCCGTCCGGCGGGGAAGGCCGCAAAGCGCCCGGCGGCGTGACGGACGGCGCCAAACGGCAGGCGTAGATGACGGAAACGACGAGACGAGGGAAGAGGGGTTGCGCGCATGAAGATCAGCATCGCGAGCGATCATGCGGGGTTCGAGCAGAAACAGGCGCTGAAGGCGTATCTGGAAGAGGAGGGCCACGAGGTGACCGACCGCGGCCCCGACAGCGACGAGCGCGTGGACTACCCCGACTTCGCCGCGCTCGTGGCGCATGATGTGGCCGCAGGCGCAGCCGAGCGCGGGGTGCTCGTGTGCGGCACGGGTATCGGCATGGCCGTGGCCGCGAACAAGGTGCGCGGCATCCGCGCCGCCAACGTGACGAGCCCTGTGTTCGCCTCCCTCGCGCGCGAGCACAACGACGCGAACGTCGTGGCCGTCTCGGGCCGCTTCGTCGATTTGGCCACGAACCGCGAGATCGTGGACGCGTTCCTCTCCACCGGGTTCGGCGGCGGCCGCCACGCAGGTCGCGTGGAGAAGATCGCCGCTCTCGAAAACGAGTGACCCGGCGGCCCCGCAGCAGGGGCCGCTGTGCTAGCATACCGGTGAAACCCCTCGCCTTGAAAGGAGCCTTTATGCCCTTGACCTACCTGCCCGAGGCCGACCCGGCCGTCGCCGACGCGCTTCGCCAGGAGCTCGCGCGCGAGCGCGACTCCGTGGAGCTCATCGCCTCGGAGAACTTCACGTCGCCCGCCGTGCTCGAGGCCGTGGGCAGCGTGCTCACGAACAAGTACGCCGAGGGCTACCCGCGCAAGCGCTACTACGGCGGCTGCGAGAAGGTCGATATCGTGGAAGACCTCGCGCGCGACCGCGCGTGCGCGCTCTTCGGCGCGAACTTCGCGAACGTGCAGCCCCATTGCGGAGCCAACGCGAACTTCGGCGCGTACACGGCGCTCTTGGAGCTCGGCGACACGGTGCTCGGCATGAGCCTCGACCAGGGCGGGCACCTCACGCACGGCTGGCCGGTGAACTTCTCGGGGCGCGACTACAATTTCGCCAGCTAC
>HHCFC01400__coassemble_1170_pt1 | contig 78090 bp, 62 predicted proteins | sample HHCFC01400__metabat2_high_PE_041 | metagenome-assembled genome bin HHCFC01400
GTCGCACGCCACCACGGTGCGGTCCCAGTCGTAGCTGAAGCCCATGCGCTTGAAGCTGGCCTTCTGCGTGTCGATGTTGGCGTAGGTCCACTTCGCCGGATGGCTGTTGTGCTTGATGGCCGCGTTCTCGGCGGGCAGGCCGAACGCGTCCCAGCCCATCGGGTGCAGCACGTCGAAGCCGCGCATCTTCGAGTAGCGCGCGATCACGTCGCCGATGGTGTAGTTGCGCACGTGGCCCATGTGGATGTCGCCCGAGGGGTACGGGAACATCTCCAGCACGTAGCGCTTCGGCTTGGAGGCGTCCTCGGTCACCTTGTACAGATCGGCGTCCGCCCATTCCTTCTGCCAGCGGGGCTCGATCTCGTGCGGGTTGTACTGTTTCATGGTCATGGTCTGTCCTCGTCAGGTTCGTGCGCACGCGAAAATCCCCCGCATGCGCAGTGCCCTCGCGCGCGTCCGCGCGGAAGGCTTGCTTCGCGAATGCTCCCATTATAATGATTGGACGGCGTGAAGCGAAGCGTCAAAACTCCACCTCGCACACGCAGTTCACGCCCATGTGCTCGCAGAGGGCGACGAGCTTCTTGTCGGCGGTGAGCAGGGTTGCCGCGTTGCGCCGAGCAAGCGTGACGTAGAACAGGTCGTACACCGGATGGCTCTGCCGCACCGCCTCGGCAAACGACTCCGCAGCGTTCTCCTCGAGGAGGACGAATTCGTCAACGAGGCCGAGCGCTTCCGTTATATGCGCCTCGGCATCCTCGACGGAGAGCAATCCAGCACGTGTATACTTCCAAAACGCATTACGCACCTCTGCACGAAGCAGCTCAGAGGCGACAACGTGTTCGTCTTTCAGCATCAGGCAGCGAAAACCATAGCCGCGCGAAGTGCCCCGCACCATTTCCACCGCCGCACTGCAATCGAGCACGATCATCGGATGTGACTCAATTCGGGAACGATGCGATCATCGTGCTCCTCGCGCATCTGGCGCACGATCTCCGCCGGCTCGGGAAAATCGTCGGGAACCTCGAACTTCGGAAGCGCGTCGATTCGCTCGAACAGTTTCCTGCGTCGCTCCGCACGCTCTTCAGGAGTTTCCGCAGTTCGACCACTCGTCCGAGGAACCGCATCGGGCCTTTCGACAACAGGACGCACGACCCAGCTAGCAGACCCACCTCCTTGGCGATACGCGCGCAAGTACTCGCGCAGCACGTGGACGGTTTGCTGGGAGATGCTGCGGTCCTGAGCCGCCGCGCATTCGCGCAGCTGGTCGTACAAGTCGCTCGGGAAATCCTTCACCTGCAACGCGGGCATGCATTCCTCCTATCAGCATCCGTTTTTCATGCTAATTGCATGATACCACGCGCACACGCTTGAAGGAAGTCACCCTTGCACGAACATCAGCGTGTCGGCATCCGAGCGCTCCCCGTCGTACGCGTAGCCGCCCACGTCGAAAGCGCGCAGGTCGTCGACGCGCCCGATACCGCGTTCGGCGCACCAGCGCACCATGGAGCCGCGCGCGGCCTTCGCGGCGGTGGCGCGCTGCACGAAACGGCCGCGCCCGTCAACGCTGCCGAACAGGCAGGTGACCACGCGGCAACCCGCACGCGCAGCATAGGGCACGACCGCCTTCGCGTACTCGACCGATGCCAGGTTCACGATGACGTCCGTCTCGGCGGCGATCGCCCGATACAGCGCGTCGCCCCAGAACCCGTACAGATCGCGCGCGCCGTCCACCGCCAGCTTGGCCTGCATCTCGAGGCGATAGGGCACCACGCCGTCGAAGGGGCGCAGCACGCCGTAGAAGCCCGACAGGATGCGGAGGTGCCGCTGCAGGTAGTCCAGCTGATCGGCCGTCATCACGCCCGGTGCCAGGTGCTGGTACTGGATGCCCTCGTACGCGAGCACCGCCGGCGTGAGCGCAGCCGCATCGCCGCGCACATCCATCGTGCGGAAGCGCTCGAAGTTGAGCTCGGCGAGCGCGTCGCTGCACTGCCAAAGCGCCTTCGCCTCCTCGTAGGAGAGCGCCCGCACCGCGTCGGCCAGCCGCGCGGCCTCGTTCGCGAACATCGGCAACTCGCGCCACCCGAACGCGTCGTCCACCACGTTCATTTTCTTAGCCGGCGATATGATGATGCGCATGCTTTGCCTTTCCTCGGAAACCGTCCCGCAAGCGTAGCACATCGCGCAAGAGCAGCGCGCTACAGGCTGATCCCGTAGGTCATGTGCATCATGTAGAAGGCGAAGCGCATCACGAAGATGCCGGCAAACACGAGCGCCGACGCAGTGGCGACCGACGCTTTCGACGTGACGCGGCCCCGCAGCAACCCCGCCGCGTCCACCGCGAGCCCAGCCGCCGCGAGCACGCAGAAGGCGATCACCATCGCACCGTACGTCGGAACAAGCTGCTCGGCAGACACGAGGTAGTTCCGCAGAGGCAGCACGCTCGCGCCTTGGGCGACATACACGCCCGCGTTCACCACAAGCGCCGCCAGCGAGAGTGCGAGCAGCGCCCAGCCCGCCTTCCCTTCAAGCGGCTCCCACTGCGCGAGCCGCAGGCCCGCAACGGCCAGCACCGGACCGCCAACCAGCGCGTTCAAACACAGTGCGACAGGAACGAAAGGGGTGTCCCACGTGACCACCGTGCGGCTGGCATAGGCGAGCGCCACCGAGGCCACGAATGCGAACGAGGCGAGAATGGCAGCTCCCATCAGTGCGTTCAACACGCGCGGACGCGCATGCTCGGCGAACTGGTAGAGCCAGTGCAAACCCGATGCGCTCAGGAACAGCACAGCCGCGAACACCTCGTTCGACAAAGGGCTGCGCCCCACGCGGGAGAACACGTACAACGCGTTGTCGGGATTGCCGAGGTGCGTGGCCGAAGCCACCAAGCCCACAAGCGTCACGAGGAAGGGAATGAGCAACGCGCGGCTCACCCGCTTTCGCTCGTCGCCACGCGCCCATAGCGCCGCCGCGCCCATGATGGCGTACGCCACCGCGCCCGACGGCGCGAGCGTCGTGAACAGGACGAGCGTGACCTCGTCGAGGGCGGTGGCGAGCCCGGCCATCGCGCGCGCCTAGCGGTAGAACCGCGGGACGGCGACCTTAAGGCCCCGCTCGGCGCGGATCCCCTCGAGCGTCGAGGCCGTCAGGCGCGCGAGCCCCTCGTAGAAGGGGTGGCGCGCCGCCCCGGCCAGCTCGCCCAGGAAGTGCGGCGCCCAGGTGAGCAGGTGCCCCCGCAGGTACTCGTCGAGGTCGGCGGGCCGGTTGCGGGCGAGCCACGCCATGAGGGCCAGCATGAGGCCGATGTGGTCCTCGGGGTCCTTCTCGCCCCCCAGGCGCGCGACGCCGCGCCCGCGCATCCACGCGCGCAGCTCGAGCGTGGACGCCCCGAACACGACGCACTCGCGGTCGGTGTACACGGACCCCCACGGCGGGGCCGGCTTGGGCGCGGGGCCCACGAACAGGCGGCGGTACTCCCACGCGAGGCCCTCGTCGCCCGCGCCGCCTGCGAGGCCGGCGACCATGAGCCCCAGCGCCTCGCGCGCCTCGCCCTCCTCCGCGAAGGGCCACTCCGCGGCGGCGGCCGCGGGGTCGAGCGCGGCGACCGCCTCGAAGGACGCCCCCGCGCCCCCGGTCAGGGGGTCCTGCAGGAAGAACGGGGCGAGCGCGTCGCCCGCGAAGGCGACGGCGTCGAGCACCGCCCGATTTTCATCGGTTTGAAATTCGCTGTCTCTCGGTTCACCGTTCAGAGCTTCCATGGCCACCCCTTTCATACAAGCTCGCGCACATTGCAAACCATGCCCTCCGCAAACACTCGGTCGGCATCCTCCCCCATGCACGCAGGAAGGCTCAGCACCAGGTTGGGATCGGTTTTCGACGAGTCGGGCAACGGAGGCATGTCAGCCGCCCGACCACGGAGCGCCCGCAGGTCGGCGATCGGCCCGAAATCGAGCGCGCGCAAGGGACACGCCTCCACGCAGATGGGCTTCCCGCCATCTGCCACACGGTCAAAGCACCCGTCGCACTTCACGCTGTGGCCCACGGCGCGATCGACCTTCGGCGCGTGGTACGGACACGACAGCGCACAGTATCCGCATCCGATGCAACGGCGCTCGTCCACGCTCACCAATCCCAGCTCGTTTTTCCCCATGGCGCCCGTCGGGCACACCTCCATGCATGCAGGACTCGAACAGTGGTTGCACGCGCAGGACACGTAGAATGCGAAGCAATCGTGCGCCCAGCACCCGCGATCATCCTGCGCCCAACTGCCATGCGCCACCTCGTACACCTGGCGAAACGAAACGGACGCGTCAAGATCGCGGTAGTCTTTGCATGCGAGCACGCACGTTTTGCATCCCGTGCACCGCTTTGCGTTGAAATAGAAACCGACTTGCTCCACCGTATCCTCCCCTGCCGCCAACCGCGCTGGTGCGCCATCGCCCCCTGCGACGTGCCGCGCGCGACATCGGGTGCCGCGCTTCAGGTCGCACGGCACCCGTTTGGCTATGCTCAGAAGATTTTACGCGATCTCGCGCTCGTTGAGCACCGATCCTGTCTCGTCTCCAACCGGTTTTGCGTTCGCGGCCTCGGTGATCACGATGTTCGGCTTCGTCTCGTCGGCACCGGGAAGCGGAGCGATCTCGGCCACCTCGCCGTACTTCTCGCGCAGTTCGGATATCTCGCCGAAATCGAGCGCGCGCAAAGGACACGCCTCCACGCAGATGGGCTGCTCGCCCTGCGCCACGCGGTCGGCGCACAGGTCGCACTTCATGCCCTTCTTAGTCTCTTCGTTCACCTTTGGCGCACCGTACGGACATGCAGCGACGCATGAGCCGCATCCGTTGCACTTCTCGGGATCCACCGTCACGATGCCCGTGTCGACGTCCTTGGAGATAGCTCCCTGCGAGCAGTTCGCCAGGCACAACGGGCTGTCGCAGTGATTGCACGCGACGGATACGTAATAGGTGAACGCATCGGTGCTCCAAAGCCCGTCGACCTGCGTCCACGAGCCGCCGCCATACTCGTACACGTTGCGAAACGACATATCGGCAGACAGATCCTTGTTATCCTTGCACGCCAACACGCAGGTTTTGCACCCCGTGCAGCGCTTGCCATCAAAATGAAACCCATACTGAGTCATGCTCTGCCCCCTTAGGCCTTTTCAATTTGGCCGATGTTGCTGTGCTGCGGATTCGCTTTTGCAAGCGGCGATGGCCGGTAGATCGTCAATGTGTTGATGTTGCCGCCATGGTCAACACGATCACCGCCCATATCGGCGTCGTGCCACATACCCTGAGGAATGGCAACCGTGCCCGGTATAACACGCGGCGTCACCTTTGCCTCGATGCGAATCTCGCCGCGATCATTGAACACCCGAATGACGTCGCCATCTTCTATCCCACGCGGCTGCGCATCCACCGGATTCACCCATGCGACATGCTGCGCCGCCGCCTGAATGATCTCGTTGTTGGCATAGGAGGAATGCGTGTGCGCCTTGTAATGAAAACCGGTGATGAGCAGAGGGTATTCATCTGTCAGGTTGACATAGCTTTCAAATCCGGGGTCGAACTCGGGGATGGGGCTGACCACCTCGTCCTCGGCCAACTCCCAGGTATTCGCGAAACCAGCCAACGTTTCAGAGTAGATCTCGATCTTGCCAGACGGGGTTTTGAGCGGGTTGCCCTGGGGATCGTCGATGAAGTCTTTCAGGCTGATAGTCGGCTCGGGAGCACGCTTCCACACACCTTGTGCCATGCCTGTGTCCCAATCGGGCAGTTCGGGATATTTTTCGCGCGATTCGTCAAGAATCTGACGCAACCAATCCTCGCGCGTCTTGCCTCCGTCGGTGAACTCGTCCTTGATGCCCAACTTGTCAGCGATGTCGACGCACACCTCGTAGATGCCCCGACGCTCGAATTTCGGCTCGTACACAGGGCTTCCGTAAATAAGGGCTTCCATATTGTCAGCGTATCCGTTGGCGGAAAGGCTGTACTGCTCCTGCAACGTCAGGTCGGGAATGATGATATCCGAGTATTTGGCCGAGTCGGTCATGAACACTTCGCTGGTCACGATGAACTCGCACAACGACTCGTCTTGCAGCAAATCGTGCGTGCCGTTGATATCCGAATGCTGATTCGTCAGCGTGTTGCCCGCATAGTTGAATATGAACTTGATGCTGGACGACAGCTTTTCGGCTTGCTGGACACCTGCGTTGAGAGCCGTCAGCTCTTCGCCACGGCGTATGGCATCGGGCCACATGAACGTAGGGAGGTTCGTTTTCACGGGATTCTCGCCCGAGGGGAAGCTGGAGAGGGCGAACGACGATTTCCCTTCGCGACGCCCGTCAGAAGTGCCCGGCAAGCCGATCTGCCCAACCAACTGGGGAAGCACCATGATGGCGCGCGCCGTGATCTCGCCGTTCGCGTGACGTTGGGATCCATAACCCTGGCAGATGTACACGGGCTTCGTCGTGCAGATCTTCTCAGCCAGCTCCCTGATTTTATCAGCAGGGATAAGCGTGATAGGAGCAGCCCATTCCGGAGTTTTCGGCACCATGTCGTAACCGGTTCCCAAGATATAGTCCTTGAACGACTTGTTCTGCCCCCGAGCACTCTCGGGCATAGTCTCCTCGTCGTAGCCAACGCAATATTTGTGCAAAAACTCCTCGTCAGCCCATCCGTTGCCGATGATCTCATATGCAAGCGCTGCGCACAGCGCGCCATCGGTTCCAGGACGTATGGGAATCCACTCGCCTCCCTGCCCGCACACCGTATCGTTCATGCGGCAATCGATGTTGATGACCTCAAGGTTCTTCTCTTCGCGCATCCAAGCAAAGTCATGCGTGTGCCCCGCGCCGCCCATGCGGGTGTCGGCGGGACTGTTGCCGAACATGACCACCAGCTGGTTATCCTGCAAAGTGAGGAAGCTGCTGCCGTACGTGCCGCCTCCATAGGTGTACGTGCCTGCAGCCGAAATATGAGCCGAGCTGTACGAACCGTAGTAATTCAAGCACCCGCCGTTCAGGTTGATGAGGCGATTCACCACCGCATTGCCCATCAGCCCAGACGACACGCCCGAAGCGTAATGCACGGTGATAGACTCGTCGCCATACGTCTCGCGTATGCGTTTGAGTTCGCTCGCTATGGTGTCTATGGCCTCATCCCAACTGATCTGCTCGAACTTGCCTTCACCGCGCTTTCCGACGCGCTTCATGGGATAGTTCAAGCGATCAGGGCTCTGCAGCCAACGACGGATAGAGCGTCCGCGCAAACAGGCACGCAGCTGCGGCTGGCCCATCTCGGAACTGCCCGTGTTGTCAGATTCGATGTACTTGATTTCGCCATCCACCACATGGCACTGGAGCGCGCACGTGCTACCGCAGTTAACCGCGCAATGCGTCCAGACGATCTTCTCCTCGACCGTCTTCGCGGCGTCTTGGGCGGCTTCCTCTTCGCTCTTCGGCGCGCAGCCGAACAGGGCTCCGCTTCCAAGGACGGCCGCGCCCAAACCGGCGAGCGCCGAGCCTTTCACGAACGCGCGGCGGGAAACGTCGCGCTTTTTCGTTTTCGTCATGATCCCTCCTTGCTCTCTCGTCTGATCATGCGTTTCGTGTGGCCGAAACACCGCGCATTGTAGGCCCCAAGTGCCGCCCGCGTGTTACATGAAATATGTACATTTTTCGTTTCGCCTGTTCAGATAATCGACTTGCATTCAGATAGTCATTCCTTGCACCCGCTTAATGCCGTTATACTGGGCAGGGGGAATCCTGTCGGTCGAAGGTTTTCTTGGGGAGGATCATCGTGAACGCGGCGAACATACTGCGCGCCTTCAAGCCGAACGCCACATCGTTCGGGTACGCGTCGTTCCTCGCCGTGAACGCTGCGGGGGCCTGGGGCGGCGTGTTTCCCTTCCTGCCGATAAAGCTGCAAGAACCGCACATGCTGTTCTGGTTCTTCCTGGTCGAATCGCTCGTGTTCGCCGCGTGCTTCTTCCTCAGCATCGTGGGATCCTATCGCATGCCGGGCCCTACGAGGCTGTTCATCGTGCGCCTGTCCGCAGTGCCGTACCTGCTGGGATGGTTCTGCCTCATCGGATCGATGTACCTCGATAGCTGGATGCTGCCGCTCGTCATCGCAGGGGGAGGCTTCATCGGCGTGGGGTCCGCCGGATTCTACATGCTGTGGCAGCGCCTGTTCGCCAGCGAGGACTCCGACGCCGGCAACCACGACCTCATTCTGGGCACGGCATACGCCTCGGTGCTGTACTTCGCGCTGCACCTCATTCCCCGCGCCGTCACCGTCTACCTCATCCCCCTGGTCATCACGCCGTTTTTCGCACTGGCCATTTCGCTGAGAAGCCGCGAGATCGATTTCGGACAGCCCATGTTCGAAGACGTGCCGAAAAAGAACGCGGGCGTCTACCGCCAAGCCATCCTCAACTTGGCCCGACCCGCGCTGTGCGTGGGGTCGCTCGGACTGTGCGCGGGCCTCATGCGCGCCCTGGCCATAGATGACCCCGCCATCGGCTCGTTCGTGAACGCGCTTTCCATGGGCGCATCGCTGATCACCGCCGTTGCGTTTTTGGTGCTCTGGCAATTCAAGAGCGTGCGCCTGAACGTGGTGGCGCTGTTCCGCATCGTGTTCCCAGTCGTCATCACCGGGTTCGTCCTGCTGCCGTTTCTGGGAGGCGGCTATGCCCAATGGCTGGCGGCCGCGCTGCATGCGGCGTACAGCGTCGCCATCATGCTCATGATGATCCAATGCGCGCAAGCCTCGCGCGACCACGGCACGAACCCCGTGTTCGTGTACGGATTCTTCGGCGGCGTGGTGTACGCGCTGCACGACGCGGGATTCATCGGCGGCACGCTGGCTGCGCAGACGAGCATCCCCGGTCTTTCGCCGCATGCAGTGGTCGCTCTCGGGGCGGGATACTTGCTGGGATTCATGCATTTCTTCGGACAAGGAGGCTTCCGCACCGCCATGCGCGCTCCCTCCCCCATCGTGCCCGACGTCGAGCTCGTATCGCGCACGCATCCGCATGCGACGCGGCCCGCGCGGCAAAACGCCGGAAGAACCAGGCCGATCCAAGACGTCCCAGCTGGCGAAGAGCCTATCTACCAAGACCGCATCTCCAAGCAAGTGGCGCGCATTCGCGAAGAGTACCGGCTGAGCGCCCGCGAAACCGAAGTCATGGAGCACATCGTGCGCGGGAAGACCGTGGTGCGCATCGCCGAAGAGCTGGTGATCTCCGAGAACACCGTGCGCATGCATTCGAAGCGCATCTACGCGAAGCTCGACGTTCACAAGAAACAGGAGCTTATCGACCTCGTCGACTCGTTCGCACCGGTGGCGAGCGATGACACGTCCTCCCAAAGACGCTGATCGAGACAGACGGGAAGACGCGCAAGCCGGATATCTTCGTCAAATGCCGGACCGAGAATAGAGAGAACCAACGAGTTGCAGGCCGAACGGAGCAAGCGGCGCATCACGTCCCTCGAGTCAGTTCGTCATCGGACAATCGATACGCGCGGGCGCGCCCTGTCCCTTCGGAAACAACAAGACCCTTGGCCACCATGCCCGAAAGAACCTCCCTTGTCCGCGACAACCCGAGGCCAAGCGAGGCTGCCACCTCCCCCGTCCTTGCCGAACCCTCACTCAAAAGAAGCTCGACAACCGCCTGCTCTTTCTCGCGCGTTATTCTGCCGGTTTTTGCCGCCGGTTTTTGCCGCCGGTTTTTGCCGCCGGTTTTTGCCGCCGGTTTTCAAGCGGCAAAACTAAAACCGTGCGATCAGGATCGAACGATTCCGCGATGACGGGCTGCGGCAAACCGCACGCCCTCCATCCATCGACGATTTTCGGAAGACCGCTCCCCGCGCGCTCCCCTATCTCGACAAGGGAGAACATCTTCGCCATCGTCGCGTTGCGTGGATCGGAGACTCCCCCTGCGAGGGCTTTGTCCATATCGACTCGAAACCCACCGGGATTCGCAAGCTCAATGCGCTCCGGCGTTTTCAAGACGACCAATCCGCGCCGACCACAGTAATCCGCATTCACAAGGCAGTTCGCAAGCGCCTCGCGCAACCCTGCCCTACGCTACCCTTCGACGGGATCGCAACGGCGCAGGGCCCGTAGACGCTGCTCCAAATAGGCAAGATGGGCGCGCTCCTCCTCCGTCCATTCCCCGAACAGGATGCGTTCGAGGGATTCGCTCGCCCGCCCCTCGTCGTTGACGCTGCTGAACAGGCACTGCTCGCTGCGAGAATACAGGCTCACGTCGTCGAACAGGTCCGAATCCTCGAGCGTTTTCAAGTTCCCGACAATGGCCTCGACGATGGCGAAGTGGTGCGCGGGGTCCACCGCGCGCGGCTCGGTGCCCGCAAGGCGCATCTGCTCGTAGCGCAGTTGGCAGCTGATAAGCGATATCTCCGGTTTCACCGCCATGAGCGCGATCGAAACCGCATAGCCGCGCTCGCGCAAAAGCGCCGCCGTTTTAAGCGGCACTTCGGATGTGCGCAGCGTCCCCTCGATCACAAGGTTATAGCCCATCACGGACAGCGCGTCCACAACGGCTTCGACCATGCGCCCCGCCCACGCCGCCGTATGCGCCGGTCCATCGACGCCGTAGCGCGCGACGATCTCGCAGAACCGAGGATGCCGCGAGCGGTATTCGTCGCCGTTGACGACGATCACGTTTCCGTCAAGAGAATCCTGAAGCAATCGATGCAGTGTGGTTTTTCCTGCGCCGCTCTGCCCTCCAAGCAGAAATGCGCGAGGACGGCCTGTCGGAACACACGACACGTCCGCAAGAAGCGCGCTTACAATCAACCGCAACTGTGCGCAGAATTCATTGTCCGAATAGTCTTCGAGCTTGCCCATATCAAGCCGCTCTCGCCTCTCGACCTTCAGCAAGGCGCTTCAAACATGCAATTTGACCCCTGATTTCAGACAGCTTGAGCTCATTTGAATTCTCCCGGCGAGTGACACCTGGCCGAATCAAAGCAAGCTGCCTCATCACATCCTCGTACACCGCCACAGAAACCGCATCCCCCCTCTTCTGAGCGGCGGTGTGCAAGCGTGACACGTCGCCCATCACCTGGGCAATCTGCTCGATCAGCACTTCCTGCTGCAGCGTGATCTCATACATCTCGTTGATATCCATAACATCCCCGTCCTCGTCGAAGGAAATCAGCGCGTACACGATCTTCTCGGTCTTCTCACGCTGGCCGGCGGAAAGCAGCTCGCCGTCGCGCTCGAGGCAACCCTTCATGAAAGCGGGGTCGTCCGCCGCGCGTATGAGGTTCGCGTTCGCCTTGCTGGGCTTCTGCCCGTTCTCGTAGCGCACCACGCTCGCCTCGCCGAGCCCCAGCAAGCGGGCGAACCCCTGCTGCGTCAGCCCGTATTTCTCCCGAATGCGCTTCACGTCCTGCGCGGTAAGATCATGCGGCATGATAAACTCCTATCAATCATGTGATTGAGTAAAATATATCATATGATAGAAATCAATACAAGAATCGGTTTTGCCGCACTTCGACGTTCCACCCTCTGCCAAACCGCCATCGATGCAAACCCACGTTCGTCGGATCTTAAGCCGAACTCCCTCCGATCAGGCGCTTCGACCATAGTCGGATTTGCCGGAAAAGACCGGCCATTTGAAAAAGCGAACGCCCTGAAGCCCTTGTCTCCTCGCAGAAAACCATCTAGGCAAACCAAATGCAAACGACAAGACCGATACAGACGGCGATCAGAAATCACCGTGCCAACAAGCGACAGCCAGCACCAAAAAAACCGGGAGCATTCAGGAGAATAGACAAGCTGAATACCACGATGTCCGCAGATCCATCCCAATCATGCGAACCGCTCACTTCATCCTACGCGCTTGCGATAAAAGCCTCGCATTGATCCCAATCAACGCTCCCTCGAACATATGGAATGGCAGAGAAAGCTCGTGTCGGTTCTTGTAAAAGCCGATTTGCGATAGCAGGGTTGTTGCCAAGGCAGTCTGCTGCAAACAGATAGAAGACACTTCTTGCGAATAGGCTATGCCATTCAGGGCCTCAAAACACTTGTCAATGTTTTTGTTGACTGAATCTATGCTGTCGCGAATATCCAGCAACGCATCATAGAGAAGCCGTTGGCTGTCCCGTATTTCGCAAAGCACCTGCAACGCTTTTTCAGAATTGTCGATCAGGCGATCAAGACGCACTTCGAGTTCGTATTGATTGTAGGCATCGGCCAATTTCGCAAACCGCCCAGAATCGAAATATTCGTAAAGTTGGCATATGGCTGGCAGCGTCTGATACTTCCGATATATCGGACCATCGGAATAGTGCTCATTGAGCATCCGCTCATACAACACTCGAAGTTCGCAGATGGGCAAGGAACTGGAACGAAACTCGGCAACAGCCTCAGCATCGGCCTTTCTTGCTCGAGCCACCTTTGCTTTCCACTTCTCTTTCGCTACCTTGTTTTCAGCTTCCTTTGCGTTGCTTCTGATCACGCCGACAATCGCACCTACGCCCCATGAAATCAGAGCGCCTATCCCGGCCCCGATGGCGGCGCACGTAGCAGCGGCCATGCCAAATACAACGAGATTGCCAAACCAAGCAAGCGGACTGCCGCTTGCCTCAACGATGCGCCACTCTTCAACGAACTCGAACACAAAACCGGCAATGCCGCCGAACACGGCCCCTATGGCCCTCGCCTTCGATTTTGCGTCAGCCCTTTCTTGCTCAATGCGCGCGTTAGGGGGTTGGAATTCTGGGTATGCCTTACCTTCCAGTTGGAGAATCTTCCAATTGGAATGCTTCTCCAACTTGTCAAGCTTCATGAGGCCGATTTCCAGTTCGCGAGCGGTTTTCAAATATGCAAGTACTTCCCTGACGCTATCCTGCATCCACCTTCTCATCCTTCGTTCGTCTCATTAGGAAAATGAGTTGTCAAAAACGACCAATCCAGGAATGTGCATATTCGCAGTATCTTGGAACCATCCAGAAACATCGGTCGCAAACCCAATTGCGATATCCATTCTATTTGGCCTTCCCGGTTCCACTGCAATTGGGGCAGGTGACAAACTTGTCGCCGCCTGCGGTCTTCACTCTCACAACACCTTTCCCGTTGCAACGGGGACAGTTGTCGGCCATGATAATCCTCCGAATCTTTTGACCTTATCGAACAAGTCGCTTTACCTTTTGACCTATCGAAGCAGGCGTATCGCTTTCGTCGTATCCATACGCCCTGAGAAGCTGAAAAAGCTCATCGTACATTCCGTATTCCGCGCACTTCTTGAGCCTTTCGAGCTCACTGCTCGAGAGCCGATTGATTATTTGGTCAAGCGTCAATCCCATCATCCCCTATCGGCCATTCCCAACAAACAGAGCGACCCCGCACGCAGCGTCATGAACGAATCTCCGCGCACGGGGCCAGCCTCTTTGATCGCGTCAAGCGATTACTTGCCTGCGCAATACATCATGCATTTGCACCCGCATGGCGTTCCGGGCTGCGCGCTGTAAGGTTGACAGATCGTCCCGCAAGGTGCCATGCCCGCACTGCGCGCCATCTGCTTGACGGCTACCGATGCAAAAGCAGAGGCCCTCGCGGAACCGATGCCCGCGCCTTTACGAATAACAGTCATCGTCGATCCTTTCTCCCATTTGAAATCGTCCTATCAGCATGGGATCCGCATCCCAAGAGATAGCCTGCAGCATCGATGATCGCATCTGTAATGAACGCGATATGAGGGCAGCGCTTCAAGCCAAAATCGAGCGCCTCGGCGGCATAACATCCCGCTTGGCAACTCGGAAGAAAACTGCATTCCCTGCACTTCCGAGGAACGTCGGGCGACGCCCACTGAGCCAAAGCCTCGTTGAAGAGCACTCCTTCGAATACGTTTCCGATACGCTGGGCAGCCTCGGCAAGAAGGTGCTCGCACTTGAAAACATCGCCAGACGGATCGATCACAAAATTGTTGATCATTCGAGCCGAACACGTAGCGTTGTTGAAATTGAGCGGCAACCCGTCAAGTGTCTGTATGAAACCAGCATCGATCATTGCGCGAAAGATCGCCTTGTACGCCTCGTTGAGATCCGCTTCCGTGTAGAAATCTTCCACATTGCCGCTTCCGTACAGCGGAGCAGCATAAAGCATCACCGTGTCGAGACCCCTGTATCGTTCGCCCAGAAGGGGAATCAGCTCTAGGCAATCCTTATAATTCCCCTTGTCCATGTTGAGGCGTATAAGAAGCTTCGCTCCCTGGTCAACGAAGGCATCCATCGCAGCTAGAACGGTATCGAAGGTTATGCTTTCGGTTAGGTAGGCTTTCCTGCGCTGATGCTCCTCGGCCAATCCGTCTAGCGTGATCTGAACCTGCGAGACTTCGCAATCGTGAACCAGCATACGAACAGCGTCCGGGGTGGCCAAGGTGGCGTTCGTTATCATGTCAGACGTATATCCAACGCCATGCCTCTCTGCCGAATCCATCAACTTTTTGGACAAATCAAGGATTCTATCGAGTTCGAGCATGGGCTCGCCACCGAACCACGTCACATGGACATCGTCGACCATATCCATGTAGCTCTCGATGAAAGCAGGAACCGCTTCGGCAACGCCACTTTTCATGCAAACGGGCTTATACGACTGTTCGTAACAATAAAAGCACCGAGCATTGCAGGCGGTAGTCGGCAGAATCTGGAAGCCGGCGAATCGCGTCGAATAGTTATTCATCCGCTGGATTGCCAGAACCTTCTCGACCTCGTCTTCATCTGCGGGGACAATGAACCCGTTTTCAACCGAGGTTCGCATGAGGTCGGAATCGGAAAAGACACAATCTTTAACTTGCGCGTATTCGGATTTGCCGATCACCGCAACGGAAGACGTAACCAGGTTATATAGAAAGACCTGATCGCCCACCATGCCGGAATGGTTGTATCTTGATTCTTTATAGTCCATCCACGCGCACCTTCCACCATGCGAACCACAGAACCCTAGTAGCCTTTCTTTCCGTCGCGCTTTTTACCCTCTCCACCGCATTTATCGCATTCGATCTTTCTCCCGTGGCCATCTTGAACATAGCCCGTACCGCCGCATTTCTCGCACTTGGCCATTTCCTGCCCCTTTGCCTTTTCCGTCAATGCGCCTAACAACCTTACGCATATGACCAACCGCCGAACATCTTCTTTTTAAAATGGGCGAGCTCCGCTTCGCATAATTCGTATCCTCGGCCAGCGCCCATCTCAAAGAGATCATGCGCCTTGTTGAGATTTTTGGCGGGCCCAGTCACGTACCTCGATCCCGCCATGTAAAGAACACCATCGCCTAGATGCAGCGGGGATGAATCTTGGTCGCGGCGATCCATTTCCGCTAACGCAGCCTCTGCCCCAGACGCAAGAAGTCCTTCGGCATATGAGGCAACCGTCAGAAACTCCGCATCAGATTCCACCGATTGTGCCATTATCTTCGCCTTGAGAGCCCCCGCTGCAACGCTTCCATGCGCATAGCCGTCAGATGCCGCAGCTATAGCCCTCTGCCTCGCTATAGGACGCATCGGATCGTCTTCCTCCAAACTCTGCAGCATTCTGAAAAACCCTCTTGCCCTGTAGAACCAGGCATCGACGTCCCATTCTTGAAGTTGCTGCCGCAGGGAAGCAAGATCATCTCGAGCATTTGGACTCATAAAATTGAGAATGCCATCATCGAGATAACGTCCCGTCCATTTCAACGCAGTTCTCGCCGCCCTAATTTCGCCATCGCCCACACCGGCAAAATCCATCACTTGAGCCTGAAAGAGAAAAGCCAAGATCGCAATCTTTCCGGCCCAAACATTGTTGATGTGATTGGCTGCGATATCGGCCCAAAACATAGCTTGACCGAGATGAGCCACATTTTGTGCCGCATCCTCCCCGATGCTTTCATGCACATGGTCATTCAGAACTTGCATGTCCCCTCTGGCCACGGCATCCCAAAGCTCGGCATCTCGTCCAGATTCGTCGCGCCCGCCTTCAAGCACATGGTCCCTCATCATGCTTGCCAGCCGCTTGTCATCCCCACCGAAGACGCCACCAGGATCTCTGTTGACAAGCGCGAGAAGCAGCCCATATGCCCTGTCGTGATCAACGGAACAACCGACTCCGCACCAATAGGCGTAAGCGAAATCGATTATCTGATCGACATCGATATCGTCTTCGATGAGGTCGGGATCGTTGAGATCTTTGAAAGACGGCTGCAATTGCTTCCGCTCTTGCAGACAAGGCAAAGCGCCGCCAAACCGCCCAACGGCCTTTATCGCACTCTCTTCGCCAGCATCGGCAGCTCGTCTGATCAGAGCCCGTCCAGCTTCACCTTCTTGAGGGCTCGCCGATCTGTTAACAAGATACGTGCCGTATTTAGCCCACGCCTCCGGACACTCCAAACCCGTGCCAACCGCCTCTTTGTAGTACGCCTCCGCTCTTGCGGAATCTTGACCGACTCCGTTACCCGTCTCGTAAAGCAATCCGATGTAGTACTTCGCGTAAGCGGCAGTTTCATCGTATTCATCGAACGGGACAATCGCCTCGAAGACCTCCTTGGCTTTCGCTCCATCCCTCGGAACGCCATCGCCATCCATATAGCGCTTTCCAAGCCTTTTACCGGCAATTGAATCGCCATGTTCAACAGCAAGTTTGAGCCACTTGATTCCCTCATCGAAATCCGGAGGAACGCCAATGCCTTTGAAATAGCAATCCGAGAGATAGCGCTGCGCTGCGGAAACATACAACAAATACTCGTCATCATCAGGTTCGACGGCCGCATGGGCAAGTTCGCTTACCGCAGCGAAGTACTTATCATCGTCGCGAAGGGGACTATCTGAACGGAAATAAAGCCCGATCAAATTGAACAACGCCCACAAATCACCGTTGTCGGCCCCTTCTCGAAGCAGCGATTCCGCTCGATAGTCGTTCTTCTCGACCCCGTAACCGGTGAGCACGGCATATCCCAACCGTCCGGGCGCGTATTTATATCCACCCTCATACGCCTCGGCATAAAGACGCGCCGCCAACTCGGGCTGTTCGGGAACGAAATCAACCGTGCCAATGTAGAACCAACCCAGCCTGTATTTCCCTTCGGCATCGCCCAAGCTTGCGGCGCGCTCGAAGCATTTCATCTCCCTCATTAGCTCATCATCGGTTTCATCGCCGCCATTACCGAAAGACTTGCCTAGCTCGACAAGCTCAGAAGCGGTTTTTCCCTCAAGCGACCTAACAAAGGCATCGAGATCCTGCATATCAAACAAACCTTTCATTTGGGCATACGCTGCCCCGTTTCCCGCAGTATCGGATGTGAATTATTCGCTCCAACTCTCAACGGCCTGCTGGATCGTCTGAAGAAGGGCGGTGTAATTCATGCTCTCCTCCTCAACGGCGTTTTGGTTCGTTATGGCCTTCTGCAAAGCGCCGGAGATGGAAAACATTCCCTTTCTTTCGGCAGAGTTCAGCCGCTGCATCGCCGAAGAGGGCGTACCCTGCTGAACTACATCGACCGTCAGAACCGCGGCGGTTTTGCTAACGCCAACGAGATAGCGAGCCCAATTCGTATGCCCGACGAAAGAAAACTCAACGCCAGGAAAAGTCTTGCTGCTCAAGAGTCCGCCCACAGTAATATCGACCTTGGAAGCATCCACGCTCATGCCGAAGTTGTCTTTCATATAGCCGGTGACAATGTTGGCTAGAAATCCTACAAGATCCTCAGGATCGGCATTGGCCGCCCCACCGATGCTGACGCCCCACTGATGAAACGGATTCTGAGATAGAGGCTGCTTGAACTTTGGCATTTTCGATCCTTCCACCGTCGTCGTCAGTCAATTAACGTCGTAGGCGTACTTTCACGCTCCGACTTGACACCTTCCCAGCAGATGAAGAATACCCATCGCAAAAATCGGTCACAAGCAAGGTTGCACAACTGACCAGTTTCACGTAATAACTGATCGCGCCTTTGACAGTCGCTCCTCGGAAACGCGCCCTCACCGCTGCGTTTTGCAGCCGTCCCCCTCGACCGCTCCCGCCCTCAAAATCACCGTCGTCGAGAACACGCCGTCGCGTTGCTGCGCCTGAAAGCTTCCCTCGTATCGCCGAGCCATCGTCTCGAGGATGTCCAACCCCCATCCATGCTCGGCCAAACCCGCCCTCTGCCGCAACGGACGCTTCTTCCCGCCCGTTGAGGCAACGCATCCGTTCTCCATGCGCACCACAAGATGCCCCGCATCCAAACGGGCCCTCAACGTGATGAAACGCCTCTCTTCGGGCACCTTTTGACATGCGTCGATAGCATTGTCGAATAGATTCGAGAACACGGCGCACAATTCGACGCTTGAGAAGGGGACGTCGTCAGAAAGCCTCACATCCACTTCCGTCTCGATGCCGGCATCCTTGCAAACATCCACCTTCATGGACACCAGGGCGTCGACTACGCGATGCGAGCAAAAGCTCTTCCTTGTCGCGTCCATGATGCCGACCACGCGCATAAGCCCCTGCGAAACCCCCTCTGCCTCCCGCTTGCCCAAAAGCTCGTCAACCGCCTCAAGCTCGACGGCAATGGCCTCGCGAACGCGCCGAGCCTCGCCCATGTCGGCGAAAAGCCTATCCAGATAGGCCTCCTGCGACCGCACCTGCTCCTCCAACAGGCGAACCCGCTCGCGAGACGCATCCCGCTCCTCCGCTTCGCGCAAGGCTTTGAACAGCGCCAGGTCGGCCGGCCCGCACAGCGCACCGACCACCGCAACGATGGCGAACATCCAATCCGGCAGATCGTACTTGAGGGAATAGAACAGCAGGAAGGCGACGATGCATATCTGACTGAATGGAAATAGCAGGTTGACCAAAACGCGCGCTGGCGGCACGTCGCGAAACCGTCGGGCCAGCACGACCGTAACTCCGCACAAAAGCAGCATGACGAGAACCGAAACGGCCATCCGCGCGCTCATGAACGATCCCCCTCGCTCCCGGCAGATTCAAACGCGTCACTCACGAGCCGAAGATGCTCGCGCGCATCCTGGAACCTCCCCCGCTCCGACAGCGCAAGCACCACCTGTACGTGGTTGCCCACATCATGGCGCAGCTTCGCCGTCCTTTCGATATTTTCGACGAACTTCTCGCATTGCGCCAAGCATCCGTCAAGCCGACTCTCCAGCAACGACGCCCTCGCATCATCGCTCCGCTTCTGGGCGTACCGGTCGAATGAAAGGAACAAGCACAGGTCGGCAACAAGGCAGGCGAGCGACAGCAGCACTCCGGCAGCGTAATAGCGCAAAGACTGCCCGATAAAGCCAAGCGGCAGAAGGATCATGATGTTCACGAGAACGAACTGGGTACACGTGAATAAAACGGGCAGCCATGCGCCGCTTCTTCGCTCGTCGGCCCCCACGGCAAAACGATCGAAAACCCGCTTCAACGCCATGAGGAGCGGAATCAGCAAAGCAAGATGGGCCGCATGCGTTATCGCGAACGCATCGAAGTGGGCACGCACCTCGTCGTAGCTCGCAACCGGAGCGCCCGTCAGCGCCACCCACAGCGCCCCGCCGGGCAGCTCCGCGGAAAAGAGCACCAAATGGGCAAGGGCCACGATGACGATCCTCCGCGACAGGCTCCCTTCTGACAGAAAAAGGGGGACGAGCACCAACGGCAGCGACATCACCAGCCTCACCTCGGCATTCATACCCGGACGAAGACACGCGAGCAGAACGACCAAGGACACCTCAAGCGCCCAGTACACGGGAAGGCTGCGGATGGCCAGCATGCGCGAAAGGGCGTAGGCGAACACCATTTGCACGGGAACCACCCCGATGATGTCGATGCAGACATCGGACATGGCGAGCCCGCTCGATCAAAGCCTCGAGCGAAGGTGCGCATGAAACGCCTCTCGCAAGAGCCTGCGCCTTTTCTGGCTCACCGGAACGACGGCACCCGAAGCAAGCACCACCTCGTTCGCCCTCAACTCCACGATGCGATCCATATTCACGAGAAAACTCTTGTGACAGGAGAAGAACGAAGCGGGAAGCTGCTCGGAAAAGGAAGAGAGCGTCCCATACATCTCCAAGCTGTCCCGTCCCACATGGATGCGCATCTTGCGCTTGTCGCTTTCGACGTACTCTATGGCATCGGGCCTCACAAGCGAAGTCGTGCCACCGAAGCGAACCTCTATCGACCTGCCACCAACCGCTTGCAAGCGCACAACCGCCCGATCCAGCGCGTCGTCTAGATCGGACTGCGAGACGGGCTTCGTCAGAAAATACACGTGCTCCGTCCGATACACGCTTGTGCAGTACTCGATGAATCCGGTAACGTATATCACCTGCGTGCCGCATCCTTCAGGAAAGCACCGTTTCACCAGTTCGATGCCGTTCTCACCCCTGGAACCCAACTCGATGTCCATCATCAGGATGTCCAGACGAGAACCTTCGGAAAGCAGCTCCTTGAGCGAGGCGGCATCAGCGGCATGAACGAACTCGAACCGTTCGCCCCAGCGGGAGCGTTCCATCATGCGGCGAAGCGCATCGGCCTGATCGGCCTCATCTTCGACTATCGCAACCCGGTACACGAAACCACCCTCCTGCCGCCCATTCGCCCAAAAGCGCGCCGTCTCCCGAGAGCACGCCGAAAACGCTTTTCGCCGCCCACCTTGTCAGCAAGAGATAAGACGGATGAGCGGAGCGCGCGCCACGCGATTATAGGCGAAGAAAGCCCCCCCCCCCGCAGGGGTTTTCGCAAAAACCTCATCCGCGATGCGAAAAGGGCGGCGACGCGAGCGACGAGGGCTCGTCCAAACACGCGCGAAGCGCGGCAAGGTGTTCCTGCGCCCGCACGCGTTCCCCACGCTCTGAAAGAACGAGGATCGTTTGAACGTGGTTGCGAACATCATGGCGAAATCGCGCAGTTCGCTCCACCTCTGCAACGAACGGCAGACTCAACTCAAGGTAGCGGTCGAGCCTCCGTCTCAGAAAAACAGCGCGCTGGTCTTCACGACGCTTCCTCGCATGCCGCCTCATCGCCGAAAACAAGGCGCGATCGGTGGCAAGGCACACTGCCGACAACGCCGTCATTCCGAAGAAAAGCACTTCGGAACCTCGATGAACGTACACGCCAGAAGCCAGCGCCGCGCCAAGCAGGACGGCTTGGATGACGGGGAACCACACGAATCCGCGCATATCGACCGCCCCCGTGCGGTCGAAGCGTCCAAGCGCCGCATGAAAGCCCGAAAACAGCGCCGTCAAAACAAGCAGATGCAGGATATGCGTGCAGACAAACGCTCCCATATGGCTGCGCACGACATCGTAATCCGTGATATCGAGGCCCACCACCGCATACCATGCGGCGATAGACACCGCCTCCGCGACGACGATCATCGCGTTCATGAGAGCTATGACCAAGAGCTTCCTCAACGGCCTATCCGACGAGAAAGCGAAGGGCACCACGCCGAATCCGATGACGACGAATGCCAGACGCGCGATGCTACCAACCCCATTGCGACCCAGCACCACGACGGCGATCAACGCAAGCAGCACGACAAAGAACAATGCGGGCGAGCGCATGCGCAGCATACGCGTCCATGCGTACACGATCAGAACGTTCGACGGAAACGTTCCCGCAAGATCAATAGCGGTGTCGGAAAGAACCACGGCCCAACCCTCTTAGGCCCACTCCCGCCGCATCGCCTCCCATTTGGCGTCGCGGGCGGCTTCGACGGCGGCCACCTCGTCGTCGGACAGCGCGCGGAAGCGGCCTTGGCGGCGCAGGTACGCCTCCACGCTGGAGAATTCGCGCGGGTCGCGGTTGAGCTTGAAGCGGCCGCCGGTCCTGCCGCACACCCGCTCGCCCTCGTACTCGGCCAAATACCACAGGCCGCAGTCCACGATGTCCTTCGCGATGTCCACCGTCTCGTCCACGCCGCAGCCCCAGCCCGTCGGGCACGGGGCGATCACGTGGAGATAGCGCGTGCCGCGGATGGCGCGGGCGCGCTCGACCTTGCGGATGAAATCGGGCAGGTAGCCCACGCTCGCCGTGGCGGCGTAGGGGATGCCGTGCGCGGCCACGATCTCGAACAGGTTCTTCTTCTGCGTCAGGCAGCCGTGGGCGTTGGCCCCGGCGGGCGTGGTGGTGGTCTTGGCGCCGAACGGGGTGAGCGAGCTTTTCTGGATGCCCGTGTTCATGTACGCCTCGTTGTCGTAGCAGATGTAGAGCACGTCGTCGTTGCGGTCGATGGCGCCGGAGAGCGCCTGCAAGCCGATGTCGGCCGTGCCGCCGTCGCCGGCGAAGCCCACCACGGTGCAGTCGTCGGGCTTCTTGCCTTGCGCGCGCAGACCGGCCTCGATGCCGGTGAGCACGGCGGCCGTGGCGGCAAAGGGCGTGATCATCGCGTTGTTGGCGAAAGCGAGCTGCGGGAAGTTGAACCCGACGGCGCTCATGCAGCCCGCCGGCAGCGCGGCCACAGCGTTCGGCCCCAGCACCTTGAGCGCCGCACGCACGGCGAGCGATCCACCGCAACCGGCACAGGCCTTGTGGCCGAAGAACAGCTCGTCGTCGGTCATGTTCTTGGCGGTGACGGCCATGGCTACCGACCTCCTTCGTCGCAGATCGCAGGTCCGCTTGAGTCAGCGAGGGTTTCCGCAGTGCCCGAGATCGCGGGGACGGCGGGGGTGACGGAGGCGAAACGTGCTTCGGCACGCGAGCTTTCGCCAGCGCCGCGAGATTGGGTGCCGCGGAAAGCCGCAGCGTCGGCGCGTTCCGGCGGCCGACAAGCCGACGGAACAGCATCCGCCGGCGAATCGATCCCGAGGAAGCTCACGCGCGGCAGGTCGCCCGCGTCCGCGCTCACCCGCGCAAGCGCCGTGAAGATGCCTTCCACCTGCGCTTCCGAGATGTCGTCGCCACCGAGGCCGCCGATGAAGTTGAAGGTGGGCACGCGCACGCCCGCCTGGTGCAGCGCCGAGTTCACGTTCGTGAACACCGTGCCCTCCGCGCCGAACGACACGTCCTTCTCCAAAACGCCCACGGCACGCGCGCCGCAAAGCGCCTCGGCGATGAGCGCGCTCGGCATCGGGCGCAGGTAGCGGATGCGCAGCATGCCCGCGCGCACGCCCCGCGCGCGCAGCTTCGCCACCACGCCGCGCGCAAGCCCGGCGGCAGAGCCCAGCGTCACCAAAATCACGTCGGCATCGTCGCAGTTCACGCGCTCAATCATGCCAGGATAGCGACGTCCGAACACCTCGGCGAAACGCGCCTCTGCCGCTTCGATCGCGCACGGCGCGCCTTCCAGCATGTCGCGATGCTCCCAATACTTGAAATACCGGTTGTACTCCGGCCCCGCCGAGAACCCGATGTTCACCGGATGCTCGAAGTCGAACCGGTTGCCCGAACCGTCGTAGGGCGGCAGGAACGCGTCGGCCTGCTCAGGCGCGGGAACATCCACCGTCTCGTAGGTGTGCGTGAGCGCGAAGCCGTCGAGATTCACCATGACGGGCGTGCGCACGCGCGCGTCCTCGGCCACCGCGTAGGCCATGAGCGCCAGGTCGAGCGCCTCCTGGTTGTTCTCGGCGTAGACCTGGATCCAGCCATGATCCAAAAGCGCCAGCGAATCGCGCTGGTCGCCGTAGATGTTCCACGGCAGCGCGGTGGCGCGGTTCGCGTTCATCATGACGATGGGAAACCGCCCGCCCGACGCGTACGTCAGGCATTCGGCCATGTAGAGCAAACCCTGGCTCGACGTGGCTGTGAACGTGCGCGCGCCCGCAGCCGACGCGCCGATGGCGCACGACAGCGCCGAATGCTCGCTTTCCACATGCACGTACTCAGCCGCCAGCTCGCCGGCCTCCACCATCTCGGAAAGACGCTCCACCACCACCGTCTGCGGCGTGATGGGGTACGCGGAAATCACCTGCGGGCGCGCCAGCCGCACGCCCTCGGCGAACGCCTCGTCGCCGGAAAGAAACCGCCTCATCGGGTACCACCCTCGCTTTCGCCGCGTTCGGCGACCATGGCGATCGCGCCGAACCGGCACACCGTCACGCACACGCCGCATCCCTTGCAGAAGTCGTAGTCGACGGCCACGGCCGATTGCACGGGAACCGTCGCGCGATTGTCAACGTCGGCGCGAACGGCCGCGCTTGCCGCAACGTCGACCCGCGCCGCCGGCTGAGAATCCGACGGGGCCTTGTAAACGGCACCGTCAGGGCAGTAGAGGTAGCACTGCAAGCACCCCGTGCACGCGCCCGCGTCGATGACGGGACGCATGTTGCGCCATCCGGCGTTCTTGGCCACAAGATAGCCGGCCTCGAAACAGGTGGTGTGCGCGAATTCGGCGGGATCGAGCGCGCCGTCGCGCAGCGCGGGAATGCGGACGCCGTCCTTCCGGGAAGCCGCGCCCAATGCTCCTTCGACGCGCGCAGCGGGAGCAGCAGCGCAACCGGAATCGAAAGCGACCGGATCGGAAGCGCCGGCAGCCAAGCCCTGGGGCGTCCGAGACGACGACGCGGCCCCCGCCAACGCCTCTCGAGCGGCCTCGACGATGGCGATGTTCTTCTCGTGCAGCTTCTTCGGCATGTACTGGCGGATGGCCTGTTTCACGTCATCGAGGCCGATCCGATCGCACAGAACCGACAGCGCGCCCAGAAACGCCGTGTTCGGAATCGGCCGTCCCAGGACGGCCGCCGAGATGCCGTCGGCATCCAGCGAGACGATGCGGTCGTCGGCGAACGTGCGCGTGCTGTTCACCAGAACCACCCCGTTCGCCTTGAGCTCGCGATCCCATCCCTCGCCCAGCAGCGTATCGTCCAGATACACGACGTAGTCCGCGCGGACGATGGCGCTGCGATCGCCGATGGGCCGATCCGACAGCTTCGTGAACGCGCGCATCGGCGCGCCGCGTCGCTCGGGGCCGAACGAGGGGAACGCCAGCGCATGCGCGCCCTCGGCAAGCGATGCCGCCGCTCCCAGCAAGCGCGCGGCCGTGAACGCGCCCTGCCCGCCGCGTCCATGCCACAGAACTTCGATCATGGGCCTTCCCCCTTCGCCTCTGCATGTCGGTCATGCCAGTATAGCGCTCACGCTCTCGATCTGGGTGCAAAAGGGGAGTTGCGGCAACCCTGACGGCCGAACTGCGCCCTCGGACGTTCCGCAACTGCCCGCTTCATCCCCGCGCCCTCATCCTGCAACACCGCCGCACCGCGTGCCGCGCATCCCTACCCCACCTGCACCCCTGCGCATCCCCACCCCGCCCGCGCCGCATGCCACGCGCCCCAACCCCCTCGCGGCCCGCCACGCCCGTTTGCCTTCGCTATGAATCTTGTAGAGCACGCATGGCGCGACCTCTATAATGGGGCAAGGCAAACCGAGCATCGCATGAAGGAGAAACAGGACTCGCATCATGAGCCGCACGCCAAAAGATCATGTCCATCAGGGAAAACACGGGCGAAACGACCGGTGCGCCCCCGCCTCTCCCAACGCGGACACCATCGGCAGCGCCGCCCGTCCTTCGGACTCCACGCCCTTTCTCGGAGCGTCGTCCCGCGAACGCGAGCGCCATGCGTCCGGCAAACCGCCGCGCAGACCCAACTTCATCACCCGCAGCGTCAACCGTTGGTGCAACCGACTGCTCGGTGCCGTGTCCGAACGCTCGCTGACCGGCCAAGAAGCCGAATACGCCGCGCACCGCACCACCCGCGATTACGTATGGAACACCGTCGGCGTGGGAACGTGGGGCATGGTGTTCCCCATCCTCACCATCGTGGTCACGCAGCTTGCGGGTGTGGAGCAGGCGGGCATGTTCTCGCTCGCGTTCATCACCGCCCTCATGCTCATGTTCGTGGGCAACTACGGCGTACGCACCTACCAGGCCTCCGATCTCGACGAGGAGCATTCGTTCGCCGACTACCAGGCGAACCGCTGGATCACCTGCGCGCTCATGCTGGCGGCGGGGGCGGCCTACTGCTCCATTCGCGGCTATGCGGGCGACATGCTCGTCATCAGCGGGGGCGTGTACGTGTACAAGATGATCGATGCGCTCGCGGACGTGTACGAAGGGCGTCTGCAGCAAGCCGACAAGCTGTACCTGGCCGGCATCTCGCAAGCGTTCCGCTCGCTGACCGTGCTGTTCGTGTTCAGCTTGGCGCTGCTCGTCACACGCAACCTACCAATCGCATGCGTCATCATGGCCGTCGTCGCCGTTGCGACGTTTCTGTTCCTCACGCTGCCGCTCACGCTGTTCGAGACGCCGAAGTCGCGGCGGGCCAGCCTGTCGAGCGTCGCGACCCTCTTCAAGCAGTGCTTCCCGCTGTTCGTGGCGCTGTTCATGTACAACCTCATCGACAACATGCCGAAGTTCGTCATGGAAGGCGTGCTCTCGTACGACAACCAGCTGTACTTCAACGCGCTGTACTTCCCCGCCCACGCCATCCTGCTGACCGCCGGATTCGTGTACAAGCCGCTGACCATGCGCATGGCCCAAGCATGGGCCGACCCCTCGAAGCGCAAGAAGTTCAACATCATCATCGTGGCCATCTTCGCCATGATCGTCGTCCTCACGGGCGCGGTGATGCTGCTGATGAGCTGGATCGGCATCCCCGTCATGGGCTTTCTGTACGGGCTCGACTTCGAGCAGTTCCGGGAACTCGCGCTCATCATGCTGGCCGCCGGCGGCGTCACGGCCGCCATCGAGTTTCTCTACCAGGTGATCACCGTGCTCAGAAGGCAGCGGGCCGTGACGAAGCTCTACCTGATCACGTTCGGATTCTCGCTGTTCGTGCCGGTGCTGCTCGTGAACTTCACCGGACTGCCGGGCGCCGTCATCGGCTACCTCATCGTCATGTGCATCCTGCTCGTGCTGCTGTTCTGGGAGTACCTGCGCATCCGCGCGGCGCTCGCGCGCGAGGACGCCGCCCGAGAGGAGGCGCATGCGACGGGCCGTCACCTGCGTCCGAGCGAAGCCCGCGCCCAACGCGAGCGCCGCGAGCGCGTGCATGCGAAATGGGATACGAACCCGCGCGACGACGTCCCCAGCGACGAGGCGGTCGACCTTGCCGGCGGCCGCGCCCGCCACGGCCGCCACGTCGCCAACCGCCCCTGGGACGACGACGAGTTCGCCGAGGGCTGACGCCCTTCGCGCCTCCATACATGCACGGGGGGGGCGGACATGCGCCCGCCACCGCCCGCTTTGCATCGCCCGCGTTCGCTGCTAAAACCGTGCGTACTTCACGAGGTTCTTCTTGAGGGTGTCCACGAAGCGCTGGCCGATCTCGCCAAGCTCTTCGCCCTTACGCACCACGTAGCCGAGGCGCAGCTGCACGTCGGTGTCGAGCGGCACGGTGTTGAGGCCGGCGCCGTCGGAGATGCCCACGAGGATGCCGCTCGTCACCGTGTAGCCGTTGAGCGCCACGATGAGCTCGGACAGCGATGCGCGATCGGTGCACGCGATGCTCTTGGCGCGCGGCGCATCGGCAAGCGCCTCCTCGGCGAAGGCCACCGGAGAGTCCTCGTCCTGCTCGAAGTAGAGGTACGGGAAGTCCTCCATGTCCTCGAGCGTCAGGCTCTCGGCGTTCACCATGGGATGGCTCTTCGGCAGCGCCACGCGCGGAGCCGACTGGATGAGCTCGACGAACTCGAGGCCCGCCGCGTCGAGCGCCGCGCTCACGTCATCGGCCGTGGCCGAAGTCTCGAACAGCACGCCCAGCTCGCTCTTGCCGCTTGCGACATCGTCGATGACGCCCTGCGTGGTGCGGTCGCGCAGGGCGTAGCGGTACGCATCGCCGCCCAGCGCCAACACCACGTGCGCGAACGTCTGCACGTTGAACAGGTAGTGCTGTCCGGAGACGGCGAAAGTAGTTTCAGTGGTCATAGGTGGTTCCTTTCGAACTCGCATGTCCAAATCAGTCAGTGGCGAACAAGCCCTTTGGCTTGTTCGGTTCCTCGCTATGCGCCCGAGCGGGCGCATCTTGCGAGCTCGTCGCGCAAGATTGGCGCCTCGCATTGGCAGGTGCGGCGCGCTCCACGCGCTTTGGTACGTGAGCCTTCGCCAGCGCGCGAAGATTCGGTGCCACAGCCGGCCGCAGCGTCGAGCCGTTCTGGCAGCCGCCAAGCCGCCAGAATCTACTGGCAACGCTCGTCGATAAACCTGGATGCCTTGTGCTCGGACGACGTGCCCAGCTTGCCCGCATCATACACGATGACCTTGGCGGGACGCACGCCGGTGTGCGCCTTGAGCGCGGCCTCGGTGCGGGCGGCCACTTCGTCGTAGGGCTCGTCGCTGCCCTGGGCGCGCTCCACCGATACCTCGTATTTGCAGGTGAAGTCCTTTTCGTACACGCGGATGGAGTACTCGCCGGTTAGACCTTCCAACCCGCGCACAACGAACTCCACATCGCTCGGGAACACGTTGACGGCACCCACGATGAACATCTCGTCCTTGCGGCCCGTCACATGGATGCGCGCGAGCGTGCGGCCGCATTCGCACGTGTCGGTGCTCACATAGCCGATGTCGCCCGTGCGGAAGCGGATCATCGGGCGCGCCTTCTTCATGAGCGTGGTGAACACCAGCTCGCCCATCTCGCCGGGAGCCAGCACCTCGCCCGTCGCCGGATCCACCGTCTCCACGAGGATCTGATCCTCCACGATGTGCAGACCGTCGTGCGCCTCGCAGGCGGCCGCGCAGGCACCGTAGATGTCGGACAGCCCGTAGAAGTCCACCACCTTCGCGCCCCACAGGTTTTCGATGGCCTCGCGCGTGGACACGATGGAACCGCCCGCCTCACCAGCCACGATGATGGTGTGGATGCTGAAGTCCTCGCGCGGGTTGAAGCCCTTCTCCTTGGCGATCTCGCCGAGATGCCACGCGTAGGACGGCGACGTCCAGATGACGGTGGGCTGGTACTGCTTGAGCACGAACAGCAGGCGGTCGGACGGCACGGCACCCACCCAAATGGCAAGCGCGCCCAAACGCTGCGCGCCGATGACGTCGGGACCGCCCACGTACAGCGCGAAGTTCAGGCCGTGCACGTAGCGGTCGCTTGGACGCATGCCCGCCTGCCAGAACAGGCGCGCCTCGGTGTCCTGCCACAGGTCGAAGTCCTCCTGCGTGAAGGGGCTCACCGTGGGAACGCCGGTCGAACCCGACGACGTGGCCATGAAGATGACCTCTTCCTCGGGCACGGAGCACATCTCGCCGAAGAAGCTGCCCACATGCTGCGTTTCGCGCTCCGTCTTCTTGTCGCAGAAGGGAAACTTCGCGATGTCGGCCAGCGTCTGCAGGTCGCTCGGCGCCACGCCGGCCTCGTCGAACGCGCGCCGGTAGTACACCGTGTTGTCGTACGCGTAGGCCACCATGTCCTTCAGGCGCTCAAGCTGCAACGCCTCGAGCTCCGGACGCGGCATGCATTCGATCTCCGGGTCGTAATACTTCTGATCGGGAGAGATGTCCTTGCGCATGAAGATGCTCCTTGTTCGTATACGGTTCCGTTACCGCCTTCGCGCCCCGCGTCGCGGCATCCGAGATCCGGCCCGAGTGTTTCACGTGAAACATTCGTTCGTCAACAGGGGTTTTCCTGCGAAAAGCGGCGTAAAGCATGAAACCACGAACGACCCCTGAGCACAACCTTTCGGGCCATTCGATGTTTTGATGGTTCGCTATCTACAAAATCAATAACTTAGTAGAATATAGGAACGATCACGTTTGACAGAACAAGCGGGTGGGCTCGCCGCTCGCCTCGATTCGGCCGGGGAGGCCCCATGACCCTGCAGCAGCTGCGTTACCTCATCGCCATCGCGGAGTACGGCTCCATCAACGCCGCCGCGCAAAACCTGTACGCTTCGCAGTCGAACCTGTCCACCGCCATCAAAGAGCTCGAACGCGAACTGGGCATCACCGTCTTCACGCGCAGCAACCGCGGCGTGACGCTCACCAACGACGGCACCGAGCTTTTGGGCTACGCGCGCCAGGTCATCGAGCAGGCCGACATGCTGGAAGCGCGCTACGCCGACAAAGGATCCGTCCATCTGCGCCTCGCCGTGTCCACGCAGCATTACGCGTTCAGCGTGCAGGCATTCGTGAACGTGGTGGAAGCATGCGAGAGCGAAGAGTACGAGTTCGTCCTGCGCGAGGCCACCACGGCCGAGATCGTCGACGACGTGCGCACGTTCCGCAGCGAGGTGGGCATCCTCTACACCGACGACTTCAACCGCCGCGTGCTGCGCAAGGCGTTCGACGATGCCGATGTGACGTACTTCCCCCTGTTCGACGCGCGCGTGCACGTGTTCGTGGGCGAGCACCATCCGCTGGCCGCGCGCACGCTGCTTAGACCCGAGGACTTGGAGCCGTATCCGCGCTATTCCTTCGAGCAGGGCACCACGAACTCGTTCTACTACTCCGAGGAGCCGCTTGCTCACCTGCCGCACAAACGCAACATCCGCATCTCGGATCGCGGCACGCTCACCAACCTGCTGACCAGCTACAACGGCTACACGCTGTCAACCGGCGTGCTCTCAGCCGAAATGCACTCAGGCATCGCGAGCATCCCGCTCGACGTGGACGAGACGATGCAGGTGGGCTACCTCATGCACAACGAGCGCCGCCCGAGCCCTCTGCTTTTGCGCTACATCGACGAGCTGCACGCCGTCATCAAAGCCAACCCCACCGTCGTGGCGCACCGTTCCTAACGTCCGCGCCGCACGAACGGCGCGGGAAAGCTAGAGCGGCGTCGCATCGTGCGACTGCAGCACAACGCTCCCGCCCGTCTCCGCGCGAACGGTACGGGCAAACGGGAAACGAGGCGCGAGGAGCGCAAGACGCGAAACGCGAGCGCAAGAAAGGCAAAAAGCCGGGCGAGGAAGACGCGACGTCCGAGCATTCGACGCGACGTGAACGCTGTGCCGGCATCTGACGACGCCGGCAGTCAGACGCGCGCCAAAGCCGCAAGCACTACACCAAGAGGGCTGAACGCGCAACGAAGCCACGCGCGAAACGCAAAACACGCTGAAACCGAACGACGCGCAGCCCCCTCCAACAACAGACGAACGATTCTTCCCGATGGTTCACGTGAAACATCCATTCGCACCAGACGCCCATCCCAGACAGACAACGCGCTCCGATGCCTCGGCACGCCGCTTCTTGAAAACGCCTCGCCCCCAGCCACGCGAAAGGCCGGCGCCCCCTGATGAAGGGGACGTCGGCCTTTCCTGAAAAGTGGCCCCGCAGGGAGGGAGGGGGCGGGGCCGGGTCGTCATGCAGGGCACGCGCCTGAAAAGGATCAGCGCATGGTGTTGCTCACATAGGGAGTCTTGTCCTTCAGCAGCACGTCGTGCGCGCCGCCCTCCACGATGGACGTGGCAGACACCAACGTGAGCTTCGCCTTGTCCTGGAACTCGGGGATGGTGAGCGCGCCGCAGTTGCACATGGTGGACTTCAGCTTGAGCAGTGTCACGTCCACGTTGTCCTTCAAGCTGCCGGCGTAGGGCACGTAGCTGTCCACGCCTTCCTCGAACGTGAGGTTCTTCTTCTTGCCGCCCAGGTCGTAGCGCTGCCAGTTGCGCGCGCGGGCCGAACCCTCGCCCCAGTACTCCTTCATGTAGGTGCCGTTCACCATCACCTTGTTCGACGGGCTCTCGTCGAAGCGGGCGAAGTAGCGGCCCAGCATGACGAAGTCGGCGCCCATGGCCAGCGCGAGCGAGATATGGTGATCGTAGACGATGCCGCCGTCGGAGCACAGCGGGATGTAGACGCCCGTCTCGCGGAAGTACTCGTCGCGCGCCTTCGCCACCTCGATGGTGGCCGTGGCCTGACCGCGACCGATGCCCTTCGTCTCGCGCGTGATGCAGATGGAGCCGCCGCCGATGCCGATCTTCACGAAGTCGGCGCCCGCTTCGGCCAGGAACCGGAAGCCGTCGGCATCCACGACGTTGCCCGCGCCGATCTTCACCGTGTCGCCGTAGTGCTCGCGCACCCATTCGATGGTTATCTTCTGCCAGTCGGAGAAGCCCTCGGAGCTGTCGATGCACACCACGTCCGCGCCAGCCTCCACGAGCGCCGGCACGCGCTCGGCGTAGTCGCGGGAGTTGATGCCCGCACCCACCATGTAGCGCTTGTGCGCGTCCAACATCTCGTTGGGGTTGGACTTGTGCGAATCGTAGTCCTTGCGGAACACGAGCGCCACCAAACGGTCGTCCGCATCCACGATGGGCAGGGAGTTCAGCTTGTTATCCCAGATGATGTCGTTGGCAACCTTGAGCGTGGTGTCCGCAGGCGCCACGATAAGCTTCTCGCGCGGCGTCATGAAGTCGGCCACCTTCTCGTCCAACCCCATGCGCGACAACCGGTAGTCGCGGCCGGTCACAATGCCCAACAGCTTGCCATGCGCCGTGCCGTCATCGGTGACGGGCATAGTGGAGTGTCCATGCTCCTCCTTGAGGGCCACCACGTCGGCCAGCGTCATGTCGGGCGAGAGGTTAGCGTCGGAAGTGACGAAGCCGGCCTTGTAGTCTTTGACGCGTGCGACCATGGCCGCCTCATCCTCGATGGACTGGTTGCCGTAGATGAACGACAGGCCGCCCTCGGTGGCCAGCGCCACCGCCATGCGGTCGTCGGACACGGCGGTCATGATGGCCGACACCATGGGGATGTTAAGCGAAAGCGGGCACTCCTCCTCGCCTTTGCGGTACTTCACAAGCGGAGTCTTCAAGCTCACAGCCGTAGGCACGCACGATGCCGGGGTATGTCCCGGAACCAGCAGGTACTCGTTGAAGGTACGGGACGGCTCGTCGAAGTAGTAGGCCATGACTCCTCCATCTGCGGTCGGCGCGGTCTGCGCATGGGTGCGGCGCGGGTGTCTCAACGCGGCGGGCGAAAGCATCCCGTCAAGCATCCGTTGCTCGGGTGTTGTTTGCTATTATAGCCACGCGATCGCCACCCGCGCGAGGCTTGTTGTGGGAAAACTCCGAATATGGAGAAATATTCGCGACCCGAGCGGCGAAGGCGACGCTCAGGGGCGCGCGGGGACGACGGTGCAGCAGCGCGCGACGGAGAGGGCGGCATGGCGGGGCCGCACGAGAGGACGGCGCAAACGCGGCAAGAAGAGACCATCCCAAACGCACAACGAAGAAAGCCGTGCAGCAAGATGCTCATTATGGTAATAGATTCAGAAATTTTCAGCGATATCTTACCGCAAGGAAGGCGAAGCAACCCTAGAAAGCCCTTCCGGCACGCTTTTCAGCGTGCGAACAAGCGATTTCGGTACAATATCACGAAAAACTGCCAATAACTTTACCGTATGTGACCTCTGCCACGAACCTTCGGTAAACTATCAAGAAAAACTTTTCAATCCCTTACCGTACACGCATCAGCATCAAGGAGAAGGGCGGAAGACGGAAGGGGCAGAAAGGCAGAAGGGGCGCGGGAAGCGGAGAGGGAGGGAGGTGAGCGCTGACCAGCGCGTCCCGCGCAATCATCGCCCAGCGCCCTCGCCCGCGCGTCGCTCCACCATGCTCATGAGCTCTTGCTTGGAATGGACGCCCGTCTTCGCATAGATGCGCTTGATGTGCGCCCATGCGGTGTTCTCGGAGATGACCAACGTCTCGGCGATGAACCGAGCCGAACGGCCGCGCGCCAGGTAGCCAAGGATCTCACGCTCGCGACGCGTGAGGTCGAAGCGAGCCGCCACCGCATCGGCCCCCGCAGCAAGCACGTCCTCGACAACAGGAGCAACCCCGGGCTCGATCTTCGCACGCAGCAAGTCGCTCGAAGCCTCTCCCGTCGAAGCGGCCGCGCCTACCGCCGCTTGGGCATCCGCGCCCGCGTCAGCGCTCCTCAAGCGGCCCTCCCCCGCGCAATCGCCCGCCGACGCCCACGCCGACGCACGCCTCTCCCCATCTGCGCCCGCAGCAGCACGCACTTCCCCCGCACCAGCGCCCCGAGCGACAGCGCTCGCCCTTCCCGCGCCCTCGACCTGCGCGACGCCAGCCGGCTCCCCTCCCTCCGCACGCGAGCCCGCTGCTCCTGCAGGATACACGCGCCGCAGCACCACCAACAGCACGAGGGCCAGCGGATAGATGGCCGCGAACGCCAGCAGCGTCAAAAGCGACAGCCCGTAGTCGGCGCTCAGCGCGCCGAGGGCGTTGCCGATGCCCAGCCCAACAGCCAAAAACAGCCCCGATCCTCCCGAGTACACGCTCGACAACGCGTAGACCGATACGCCCAGCGCGCGCGTTCGGTCGACGATGAACAGCAGAAACACCATGCCGCACACGTCATAACACGTGATCATCACCAATCCGGCCAGCCCGCCGAGTACCTCGCCGAAAAACGGCAGCAGCGACAAAAGCACCAGCATGACCGGCAGGCAGCCCTTGTACACCGCCGTGGGATCGGGATGGCGCATGGTCAGACCCGCCACAACCGCCGTGAGCATCGTGGCCGCCACGAGGGGCATCCACATGTTCACATCGCCCACGATATGCTCCGACTGCGACCCGAGCACCGTGGTGTGCAGAATACCCACCACGCCCACGAGGACGAACAGGCACAAGCACGCTTGCAGCAACCGAAACCGCTCGTCCGACCGCTCCGGCAGCAATGGCACCCTCCCGGGAAACGCGACCTTGCGCTTGAGGCGCGAAAGCAGCAGTGCCGACGTCGCAACCGCCACGATGGAGAGCACGCTGGCTGCGAACGAAGCCAAAAGCGGCGCCACCGACACAAGCGCGCACTGCACGACAAGCCCGCCGAGAACCTGGCATACGCCGGTCGTCGCGTCAGACTCCGCAGCGAACACCTCAAGCCATGCGGCATTGAGCACCGTCAGCGCGAAGCCGCACAGAAGGCCGTACAGCGCAGCGGTAGCGCCCACGGGCAGCCCCGTCATCACACCCGTCGCGCTCAGAAAGAACCCAACAAGTAATGCGATGACGGCAGGCACCTGGGATAGCCTTCCCGGACGCAAACGCCCCGTCCCCACCAGCAGCAAAACAACGAAAGCCGTGACGAACGATGCCATATTCATCGTGAACATGAAATCGAGTTCGGACACGAACCCAACGCTCGAGGACACCGACCCCATCGCCGTGATATAGGCAACCGAAATCGCGGCCTTGCACAAGCCGAACCCCGCCGCCCCCAGCACTCTGTCAGAAAACCCGTTCGCCACGCCACCTCCTCCCTTCGCTATTGTAGCCGCTCTTCCCACCTGATGAGGCGTGATCGCGCGGAAAACGACGGGGTTAGTCGGCTGGTGGACATCGCGTGAGCAGGTGAAATGCAAAAATAACCGAAAATCGGGGAGGGGTGCGCATCCCTTTGCCCGAAAAGCACCCACGGTCGGTGTCGACCCTCCCCTTCGCGCGCCCCATACTGGAACCCGTCCACCCCGCACGGCAACGGCGGCACGAGAGCTCGGATGCGCCCCTCGGGCAGCACCAGGCCGCAACCCGGATGCGCTCGCCGGATGCGCCCGAGCACCAACGGGGCCGCCGCCGACGGCGCGCCCCCAGCAGCGCCGAAGCCGTTCGGACCCAGAGTAAGGAGGGAGCAACCATGGAACTTGATCGCAGGAACTTTCTCAAGGGGTCGCTCGCGATCGGCAGCGTCGCCGCGCTCGGCACCCTGGCCGGATGCGCCGCGCCGCAACAGGCAGCGGACGACCAGAAGGATGGGGCCGAACCGCAAAAGAACGTCCCCGAAAGCTTCACCGACGGCAAGTGGATCGGCACGGCCATGGGCCACGACGACACGCTGTACGTGCAGGTGACCGTGGCTGGCGGCGACATCGCCGGCGTGAGCGTGCTGCGCTGCGACGACACGATCGGCATCGGTTCGACCGCCGCGCCGATGATGGCCGCGCGCATCCTGGAATCCAAGAACCTCGATGTGGACACCGTCACCGGAGCCACCACCACTTCGATGGCCGTCCAAACCGCCGTGGCCGACGCCATCACGAACGCCGGCGGCGATCCGAAGGATTACCGCCTGGGCACCACCACCCCCAGCGGCGGCACCGCGCAAACCGCCGAGGTGGACGTAGTGCTCATGGGCGCCGGGACCGCGGGCCTTGTCGCGGCGACGCGGTTGCTGGAAGCCGGGAAGTCCGTCATCCTGTTCGAGAAGCAGGACATCGCCGGCGGTTCCATGCCCATGACGTACTCGGGTGTGGCCGCCGCGGAATCGCAGCTGCAAACGAATTACGCCCTCGGCCGCGCCGACGAGAACCCCATGTACAAAAAGGAGCTCATGCTGGGCGTCATGCAGAAGTACCTCGTCGCCGAGAACGACCGCTTCGACGGCGCGATGCCGTACCAGACGGCCATGTACTCGAATTCGGGTCAGCTCGTCGACTGGATGCATGACATGGGTATCGGCTTCTACAGCCTGGGCGTGAACAAAGCCTACGGCGTGACGCCCTACCTGGCTCCGGGCTGCTACATGGGCGGCTGCGGCTACGCGAAGGACTTCCTCGTGGACCGCGTGGGCGCGCTCGGCGGGCAGATCGTGTACGCCACGAAGGTGACCGAGCTTGTGCAGGACGCCGACGGACGCGTCACCGGGCTTAAAGCAGAAGGGTGCGACGGCTCCACCTGGATCGTCACGGCGAAGGCAGTGTGCCTCACGTCGGGCGGCTTCGCGGCGAACGAGGAGATGCTCAAAGAGCACTACCCCGATTACGCCGAGTTCAAGTTCAACTGTGCGCCCGGCTCCACCGGCGACGGCATCGAGCTGGGACAGAAAGCGGGCGGCGCCATCGAGTGCATGGGACGCGAGCTGGGCGCGTTTTTGTCCACCACGAACCAGGCCGGCTCGAACTTCGAGATCGCCTTCCTGTACCAAACCACGCCGGGCATCCTCGTGAACGCCTCGGGCAAGCAGTTCGGCAACATCATGTCGGACAACCACGGCGTGCTCGGACGCGCGCTCCTCGACGAGGCCAACGGCGGCGCGTTCTACTACATCACCGACGAAGCGGGCCGCATCACCACGAACAAGAACGAGCTGTACGCCATGGACACCTACAAGTGCCTCGAACATCGCGGCGACATGGTGCACTACGATTCCGTGGAAGCCGCAGCCGAGGAATTGGGGCTTCCCGAGCTGGCAGCCACGCTCGAGACGCACAACGCCCACGCGCTCGCCGGCGAGGAAGACGAGTTCGGACGCTCGAAGCTGCCCTACCTCGACACGCACGACGGCATCTGGGTGATATCCTGCATTCCCACGTTCTACCTGACCACGGGCGGGCTTGTCATCGACACCGCCGGACGCGTGCAAAACGACGCCGGCGAGGCCATCCCCGGCCTGTACGCGGCAGGCGACGTGTGCGGCTCCATCGAAGAGAAGGACGGCCGCCCCTACGCCATGGGCTTCGACGCCGCCTTGAACTACGGCTACCTCATGGCCGAAACCGTGAAGGCCGAGATCTAGAAGGTGAAAGGTGGCTGCTTCCACCGGCGGCACCGGTGGAAGCAGCCACGAAGAGAACCACCGCCCAACGTCCGGTTTCCACGCCCGCTCTCCGAGCCGCGGAAACCGGACTCGCACGCTGCACCATGGCCAGGTGCGCTACGCCATCCCCAGCCATGTTCGCACGATGGGAAGGTAGCCAGCCGCAAGCACCGCCGCGATCAGCACCGGCAGAACGAAGCGCACGTAGCCGCGCGCCCAACGCGGAAAGCGCAGCCCTTCGCCGGTGTCGGCCTCGCGCACGAACGCGTCCCAGCCCCACCCGCGCCTCATCGTACAGAACAGCAGCAAGACGAGGCTGCCGATGGGCAGGATCGTGTTCGAGATGAGAAAATCCTCCACGGCCTGGATGTTGCCGATGCCGGGCACCTCGAAACCCGCCCACACGTTGAAACCCAGCACGCATGGCAGCGACAACACCGCGATCAGGACACCGCTCACAACGCACGCCCTCCCGCGCGGCACGCCCCATTCGTCCATGCTGAATCCGACGATGTTCTCGAACACCGCGATGACAGTGGAAAGCGCGGCGAAGCTCATGAACAGGAAGAACAGCGCGCCCCACAACTGACCCAGCGGCATCTGCGAGAACACCGCGGGCAACGTGACGAACACAAGCCCCGGCCCTGCGCCCGGCTCGACCCCGAAGGCGAAGCACGCCGGAAAGATGACGAGGCCCGCCATCACGGCCACCAGCACGTCAAGTCCGGCTATGCCAAGAGCCTCGCCCGTCAGCCGACGTTCTTTCCCCAGATAGCTTCCGAAGATGGACATAGACCCCATGCCCACCGACACCATGAAGAACGCCTGTCCCATGGCCGCGAACACGGCTTCGAAAAACGTCGACCACTGCTCGGCAGGCGTCGCCCCTGCGAACAGCTTTCCGAAATCGGGCATGAGATAGAACGCAAGGCCCTCCCCCGCCCCCGGCAACGTGACCGCACGCACGCACAGCACCGCCAGCACCACGAACAGCGCCGCCATCATCACCTTCGTGACGCGTTCGATGCCCTTCTGCAGACCCGCGCGCGTCACGAGCACGCCAACGGCAACAGTGACCAGCATGTACGCCGCCGACTCCACGGGGTTCGCCAACAATGCGTCGTAGACTTCCTGCACACCCGTCGCATCCAGACCCTCGAACGCGCCCGCCATGCTGCGCACCATGAACGCGAGCATCCAGCCCGTCACCACCGTGTAGAACATCATGAGCAGATAGTTTCCGGCCAAAGCGACCCATTTGAACCGGTGCCACCGCGTACCGGGAGGCTCGAGCGCGTTGTAGCTGCGCGCAATGCCCTTGCGGCTGGCGCGCCCTGCGGAGAACTCCATCACGAGGATGGGAAGCGCGAACACCAGCAAAAAGAACACGATGAGCAGCACGAACGCCGCACCGCCGTACTGCCCCACAATGTAGGGGAACCTCCACACGTTGCCCAACCCGATAGCGCATCCGGCGCTGATCAGGATGAACCCCAGACGAGATCCGAATTTCTCCCGATCCAACGAAACCTCGCTCACAACCAAGGCGTCCAACCGACAAAACCAAACGCGGATAAACCGCGCAAGCAGTGTAGCGAAGGATTGCCCACAGCGGATCGAAACCCTTCTCCATCCATGCGCTTTCTATCTCCGCGGCCATGCGTGGGCGCGCGCCCGCATGTCCGCGCGCCCGATAAAGCGCTCGTGCAGCGAAACGGCCCGAAAATGGCCACGAAACCGCGTTCTGGCACGAAATACGCGCCATTGCGCGCCTTTTGCCCGCCCGCCTCCGATATCTGCCAACATAATGCCTGGTCACGACAAACGGAGCCGCCCTTTTCGGAACGGCCCCGTGCCAGAACTCGGTTTCGTGGCCAAAATCGGCCGCCAAACGAACATGCGAGGCAATGCGAAGAAGACGCGAAGCCTTTTCCGGGACGCAAGAGGGAGGTTCGGGGGCCTCGGCGCGGACGCGAGCGCGGTTCAGGAGCAGGCTCGCGCCCAGACGCGAGCGCAAGTCCGGGCGCGAGCCCAAGCGCGAACGCAAACGCGCGTCCGAACGCGGATCCAAGCGCGCACCCAAGCGTGAACCCAAACTCCCGCGTACTTCAACGACGCACGGCGTCAGGCGATCCAAGCGCACACCCAGGCGTAGACCCAAACGCGAACCCGAGCGCGCATCCGGACTTGCGCCCAAACGCGAACCCGAGCGAGCCCAAGCGCGAACGCAAGCGCGCGTCCGGACGCAAACCCAAGCGTGCGCCCGGACGCAACAGAACGCAGCCCGGAAAAGCGCACCTACGCGTTCCTCAAAAACGCCTCGTAGCCCTTGCGCGCCTCGTAGATGTCGGCCTTGCTGGACACCTCCCACGGCGAGTGCATCGACAGCACGGCCACACCGGAGTCGATGACGTCCATGCCGTACTTCGCGGGGATATAGGCGATCGTCCCGCCACCGCCCGCATCGACCCGCCCCAGTTCGGCGGTCTGGAAGGCCACGCCCGCATCGTCCATGATGCGGCGTATGCGCGCCACGTACTCGGCACTCGCATCGTTGGAACCGCTTTTGCCGCGCGAGCCCGTGTACTTGTTGAACACGAGGCCGCGACCCAGATACGCGCTGTTCTTCGCCTCGAACACGCTCGCGTAGGCGGGATCGAACCCTGCGGACACGTCGGAGGACAGCATGCTCGACGCCGCAAGCGCACGACGCAGGGGCAACGGGCCGCCCTCGCCAGCCAGCTCCATGATCTCGGCCACGGCGTTCTCGAAGAACTGCGACGCCATGCCGGTGGCGCCCACGCTGCCGATCTCCTCCTTGTCAACGAGCACGCACACCGCCGTCTTGTCGGGCACCTCGTCGCCCAGCGCCAGCTGCGCTGCGAGCGACGTGTAGGCGCACACGCGGTCGTCCTGCCCGTAGCCGATCACCATGCTGCGGTCGAAGCCCAACTCGCGCGCGCGGCCCGCCGGCACCACCTCGATCTCGGCCGACAGGAAGTCCTCTTCGTCGATGCCGTACTTCTCGACCAGCAGCTTGAGGGCGAAGGCCTTCACCGGCTCCTTCTCGGCGTCCTTCGCATCGTCGCCCTCGACGACGAGGGGACGGTTGCCCATGAGGATGTCCAGATCCTCGCCCTCCACCACCTCGTTGGCCTTCTTCGCCATCTGCTTTCCGGCCAGGTGGATGAGCAAGTCGGTCACGCAGAACACGGGGTCGCCCGCGTCCTCGCCCACCCGCACGTCCACCACCGTGCCGTCTTTCTTCGCGATGACGCCGTGCAGCGCCAGCGGCAGCGTCACCCACTGGTAGCTTTTGATGCCGCCGTAATAGTGCGTGTCCAAAAACGCGAAGTCATTCGCCTCGTACAAGGGATTCTGCTTGAGATCAAGGCGCGGCGAGTCGATGTGCGCGCCGAGGATGTTCATGCCCTCGGCAAGCGGCCGCGCGCCGAGATGCGCCAAGACGAGCGCCTTGCCATGCGAAAGCGCCCACACCTTGTCGCCCGCTTTGAGCGCGCGCCCCTCGCGCACCGCCTCGGCGAGATTGCGGTAGCCGCACGCCTCGGCCTGTGCGACCGCCGCGGCGGCGCACTCGCGCTCGGTTTTGTTCTCGCTGATGAAATCGATGTAGTCGGCGGCAAGCCGCTCAAGCGCCTCGAGGTCAGACGTATCGTAGCGCTTCCATGCCACTTCGTGTTCCATGCGCGGTCCTTTCGCTCGCAAGCGGCGCCGCTTCGCGCATCGCATGTCCGCGCCGCGCGGCGCCCTTCGGTTCGTTCGCGCCTATTATGCCGCATTTTTCGCCCGACGGGGGCACCCGCCCGCCGAAAGGCAACGCGCCGGAAGTCAGCCGAAACCCCGGACGGCGCGCCTTGGCTTCGACGACAGCCCGACACTCCGACGCCCCGCCGCGCGCGATGCAAGGCAGACGCCCCTTTCGCGACACCCTATCGCAAGCGCCATCTTCAGCACCCCACCCCCTCCCCATCTTCGCAGCGCGCTCGAACCCGAAAGCGGAACTTCGTCCCCACCGCAGCGTGCGAAAGGTAACCGTTCGGTAAACTCGGTGGAGATTGAGCATTCCCACCGTTCGGAAGGCGGGAAAATCTACCATGTTCAACAAAACGGCAACCTTCGCATGACACGCGCGCGACGCCTGCCGGCAACGCGCGCCCTGAAAGGCTCACCATGCTCCAACTGCTCAACATCTGCAAGTCCTACACCACGGCCAGCTTCACGCAGACGGCCCTCGACAACGTGTCGGTGGCCTTCCGCGACAACGAGTTCGTGGCGGTGCTCGGTCCCTCGGGGTCGGGCAAGACCACCATGCTCAACATCATCGGCGGCCTCGACCACTACGACTCGGGCAACCTTGTCATCGACGGCATCTCCACCGAGCAGTACAAAGACAAGGACTGGGACGCCTACCGCAACAACCGCATCGGCTTCGTGTTCCAAAGCTACAACCTCATCCCCCACCAAACGGTGCTGGCCAACGTGGAGTTGGCGCTCACGCTATCCGGCGTGTCGCGCACCGAGCGGCGCGAGCGCGCCATGCGGGCGCTCGAGCGCGTGGGCCTCGGCGAGCACGTGAACAAAAAGCCCAGCCAGCTCTCCGGCGGCCAGATGCAGCGCGTGGCCATCGCCCGCGCCCTCATCAACGACCCGGAGATCCTTCTGGCCGACGAGCCCACCGGCGCCCTCGACTCAAAAACGAGCGTCCAAATCATGGATCTGCTCACCGAGATCGCCAACGACCGCCTCGTCATCATGGTCACGCACAACCCCGAGTTGGCCGAGCAGTACGCCACCCGCATCGTGAACCTGGCCGACGGTGTCATCAGAAGCGACACCGACCCCTTCCACCCCACCGCCGAGGACTTGCGCGAAAGCGACAAGCCCGCGCGCCGCACGAAGATGTCGTTTCCCACAGCGCTCGCGCTGTCGTTCAAGAACCTCATGACGAAGAAGGGCCGCACGCTCATGACGGCGTTCGCGGGTTCCATCGGCATCATCGGCATCGCGTCCATCCTGGCGCTCGCGAACGGCGTGAACAACTACATCAAGTCGGTGGAGGAGGAAACGCTGTCCGAGTACCCGCTGCAGATCCAAAGCAGCGGCGTCGATCTCACCTCGATGCTCGTGGGCACAAGCGCCGAAATGGGCGAGACGGCCGCGAGCGCCGAAGGGGGCGACGATTCGGTGCACGTCATCGAGATGGTCACCAACATGTTCTCGAGCATCGGCAGCAATGACTTGGCCTCGCTCAAGGAATACCTCGACAGCGGCGAGAGCGGCATCGAGGAGTACACGAGCGCCATCGAGTACTCCTACGACGTGACCCCGCAGATATTCAGCTCGGACGCGGAGGCGCTGCACCAGGTGAACCCGGACACGTCGTTCTCGATGCTGGGCCTGGGATCGTCCACCAGCTCGAACGGCATGATGTCCACCATGATGAGCACCGACATGTTCTACGAAATGCCGAACGACCCCGATCTGTACGAGGGTCAGTACGACGTGAAGGCCGGACGCTGGCCCGAGCGCTACGACGAATGCGTGCTCGTGCTCACCGGCAGCGGCGGCATGAGCGACCTCATGCTGTACACGCTGGGGCTGCGCGATTCGGCCGAACTTGACGAGATGGTCAGCCAATTCGCTGCCGAAGAGGACGTGACCACCCCCGACGACATCGAGGATCCCTCCTACGACGAGATTCTGAACACCACGTTCAAACTGGTGAACGCCGCCGACTACTACGTCTACGACGACGAGTACCACGTATGGAAAGACAAGACCGACGACGACGCCTACATGCGCGACCTCGTGGAGAACGGCGAGGAGATCAAGATCGTCGGCATCGTGCAGCCGCGCGACGACGCGAGCGCCACCATGCTGAGCCCCGGCCTCAACTACCCCGCCTCGCTTGCAAGCCACGTGATCGAGCAGGCCGAAAGCAGCGCGATCGTGCAGGATCAGCTGGCCGACCCCGCCGTGGACGTGTTCACCGGCAAAGAGTTTGGTGCCGAGAGCGAAGAGGGCGGCCTCAACATGGAGTCGATGTTCACCATCGACGGCAGCAAGCTGCAGGCGGCGTTCACCATCGACGAGAGCGCGCTGACCGCGGGCATGTCCGGCCTGTCGCTCGATCTGTCGGGCCTGTCGCTCGACGCGAACGCGCTGCCGGCGTTCGACGCGTCGGGCATCGCCGTCGACCCCGGCAGCATCGACCTCGGCAGCATGATCGACTTCAGCGACATCACGCTGGACATGGGAGAGGTGCAGCCCGACCTGGATTCGGAGAAGATCCAAGCCGCGATGGCCGAGGTCATGGGCGGGTTCGACGCGTGGTACGATGAATGGGTCGCCCAAGGCAACGAGCCCGACATGGAAGCGGCCCTCGAAGCGTACTTGTCCACGCCCGAGGTGCAGGAGAAGATGGCCGCCGCTATCGAGGGGTCCATCGACATGGATCAAGCCACCGCCGCCCTGCAATCCCAGCTGCAGCAGCAGCTTTCCGCGAAGATGCAGCAAGCTGTGCCCGCCATGGCCCAAGCGCTGCAAGGCCAGCTGCAGTCGTCCATCCAAACGGCCATGAGCACCTACCTGAAAACCGTCATGACCGCGTACATGCAGCAGATGTCCGCGGCGCTCCAGACACAGGTGTCGGCCGCCATGCAGCAATCTATGAGCCAGCTGTCCACCAACATGGCCAACGCCATGAGCATCGACGAGGCCGCGTTCGCGGACGCGTTCCAGATGAACATGACCGAAGAGGATCTTGGCGAGCTCATCATGTCGCTCATGAGCACCGAGGATGCCTCGTACGACGGCAATCTCAAGAAACTCGGCTACGCCGACGTTGCCAAACCCTCCGGCATCGACATCTACCCCATCGACTTCGAGAGCAAAGAGCACGTCATCGACATCCTCGACGCGTACAACGACCGCATGGCCGACGAGGGCCAGGACGACAAGGTGATCACCTACACCGACTTCGTGGGCGCGCTCATGTCCTCGGTCACCGACATCGTGAACATGATCAGCTACGTGCTGGTGGCGTTCGTGGCCATTTCGCTGGTGGTGAGTTCCATCATGATCGGGGTCATCACCTACATCAGCGTGCTCGAGCGCAAGAAGGAGATCGGCATCCTGCGCTCCATCGGCGCCAGCAAGGGCGACATCAGCCGCGTGTTCAACGCCGAGACGATCATCGTGGGCTTCACCGCCGGCGTCATCGGCATCGGCCTGACCGCGCTCGCCTGCATCCCTGCCAACGCCATCGTCTACGCGCTGTTCAACGTGGCGAACGTGGCGGCGCTGCCGTGGCAGGCGGCCCTCGTGCTCGTGGGCATCAGCGTATTCCTCACCTTCTTGGCCGGCCTCATCCCCTCGAGCGCCGCCAGCAGGAAGGACCCCGTGGAGGCACTGAGGAGCGAGTGACGCAGCGGGGCGGCGACGCGGCTTGGCGTGCGCCGGTCGCGTCGCGCCGCCTCGAAGAACCGAAAGGCCCGCACAAACTGCAAAAAGCGGCAGACTGCGGGCCTTTCTTGCAAAGAACGCCTTCGCCCTTCAAAAAGATTCGCTCGCTTGCATCGAAATCGCCGTCCCCCAAAGGAGCCATTTTCAACTTCACCCCTCTGGGTGATACCCCTTCACCGAGTTTGCGCGTATAGGGGAGCCATGTCGGGAAGCCTTCAGCATCGACAACGGAAGCGCATCCCGGCTTCAAGGCAGCGAAGAACAAGGAGGAGGATCGCATGCACGCAAACGCAACGCGGGGAAACGCCCATCGAAACGGCCTCACGCGCCGGAGTTTTCTCACAGGAGCAGCCCTTGCCGGAGCCGGAGTGGCTGCCGGAATGGCCGGCTGCTCGCCATCGAAGCCCCAGACAGACTCGGCCTCGAACGCAACCGCCCCGTCCTCGGCGCACGACGGCGCCATGACCGCCGACTCGTACTTTGGAACGTGGTCCTTTGAAACTCCTGACGAGCCCATCACCGATATCGCAGAAACCATCGAGGCGGAGGTCGTCGTGGTAGGAGCCGGCACGGGTGGCCTGACCGTGGCCAATTCGATCGCCGAAGAAGGAGCGAACGTGGTGCTCATCAGCGCCAGCAGCAAACCCATCAGCCGCGGCGGGTCGAATCACGCCACGTATAGCAAAACCATGGAGGCCCTTGGCATTCCGCGCAACAGCGCCGAATGGTATGAAAAGGAGCTGCAGGCAAACGGCGCCCGCGTGGACACCCGTAAATGGTACCAGTACTACAACCACTCCGAAGAGGTTATGAACTGGCTCATCGATATCATGGAGGAACGCGGCTACACAACCGGCATCGAGAACTTCGTTCCCACCATCAACAACGAGAGCGGCTCCATCTACTACGTCCCCGGCGCGCACGGTTGGTACAACGACGAAAACCCCGGCATGGGATTCAACCAACCTCTCGTCGTCAATGAGCTGGCGGCGCGTTTCGAAGAGTTGTCCGGCACCTCCATTCACTACCACACCAAAGCGTGCCAGCTCGTCCGCGGCGATACGCCGAACGGAACAAGCGGTCGTGTGAACGCCGTCATAGCCGAAAAGGAAGACGGCACCTATGTCCAGTATGTGGGAAGCAAGGCCGTGGTGCTGGCCACCGGCGATTTCTCCACGAATCGTGACATGATGGCAAAATACGCTCCTCAGGCAATGGAGTACATCACCGAAAGTTTCTTCGACGAGGAGCCCAATTACGACAAGGAACTCGTGTACGGAGGGTTGTTCCCCGGAGACGGACAAAAGATGGGGCTTTGGATCGGCGCGGCATGGCAGAAGGCATGGCCCGCTTGCCCGAACGGCGGCGGCGTGAAAGCCGGCCCTATGAACGGCGTCTTGCCCTTCACCGGGTTCACCGTCAACCGCGAAGGCAAACGCTTCTGTAATGAGTACGGGATGCTGGGCACGTTGCCCTTCACTATCCAAATGGGCTGCCCCGGTGGAGTGAGTTACGCCTTATGGGATGTCAACTACGCCGAACAGTACCCGCTCGAATGGATCGACGGCAGCAAACCCTACGGCATTGCCGAACCCTTGTCGGCAGACGACGTTATCGCATCGTGGGAGAAAAGCGTGGAGTCTGGCCTGTACTTCAAGGCCGACACGCTCGACGAGTTGGTAAGCCAAATGGGACTACCCGAAAGCACGCTCGACAACATCGAACGGTATAACGCCGACTGCGAATCAGGAGAAGACTCCCTGTTCCACAAGCATCCCGGCTTTATGATTCCGCTGTCCAAAGGACCTTTCTACGGAGAGGTGAGCGACACGAGCTTTTTCCTCACCATCCTTGGAGGCCTCCGCACCGATGAGAACATGCGGGTATGCGACAAAGACGATAATCCCATTGAAGGGTTGTATAACGTCGGGAGCATGATAGGCGATATGTTCTATGCGCAGTACACCTATATGGTGCCCGGATTCACCTACGGCAGCAACCTCACCCTCAGCTACCTAGCAGGCAAGTTCATCGTCGAGAACGAATAGGAGCGCAACAAGCGCGCCGCGCCGTCCTGACCGCCCAATGCCGAGAGCGTCACACCCCTCCAGATAATCGACGCTCTCGGCGCGCACGTGCGTCGAAAGAGCAAGCGGCGACAAGGGATCAACGGCTCGATGCCGCAACGACCAACCTCGCCGTCCAAGATGGAAAAAGCCCTCGACTTCACTATACTGGCTACAAACCAGGAGGGGATATGGGATATCAAAACACAAGCTCACCACCTGCAAAAACGGCTTTTACCCAATTCGTATCCATGCTGTCAAGCCATCGCTTCCTTGCAGCTTCGCTCTCCCTGTTCAACGGATGGGTATTCGCCATGAGCTGGAGCGGCGTGTTCAACGTTCCCTTCACGACGAGAAGCGCTGATTTCGCCGAGCACACGTTCTGGCTCGTCTCTCTTGCGGTATGCACGCTTGTGCTGAGCCTGTTTTTCCTGATCCCGGTCCTTCGTCGCAAGGCTTCCTTGGCAGGTTTGACGATAAGCGCGTGCTCGATGGCCGCAAGCGCAGCGTTTATTGGGCTCACCCATGCGCTGCCAACGTTCGAAGCGAGTTTCTTTTGGGCTGGAGGAGTCGCATCGGGCATTGGCAGCGGAATCATGACGGCATACTGGGGAACGCTCATTTCCCGCTACGACTCGGGCGTGGTTCTGCAATTCACCACGTTCTCCCTCGTCATGAGCGCCTTCATCACGCTCTTCATCTCCCTAGTCCCTCCGCAGATCGCGTTCGTCTGCATGATGGCCATCCCGTGCGCTGCGGCATATGCGTTTTGGCGAGCGATCGGACTCTCAAGCGGAGTTGACGAGAGAGGCGCACGCCCCTTTAATGCGGGAAAACCCTCCTCGAAATTCCGATCATCTCATTTGACGGTGTTCATGGGGTTGGTGGTCATCTTGGGTATGTCGGCCGGCCTTCTGCGCAATCTCACCGAAGTAGACGGCCAAGCAAGCCAGAGCGCTTGGGTGTTCGTAGCGGCCACGCTCTGCGCATCAGCCATGCTCGTCCTCTCGAAAATCCCCGATGACGGAGAGTCATTCGCTCTGTTCTATCGAGCTATCGCGTTCATCGCCGTGGCTTTCATCGTGCTGGCTCTCGCCGTTCCGCAAACGGGGGAGTTCGCCTCGCCGGCTCTTGCGCTTCATACTGTCGGGTTCATGTACTTCTATGGGCTGTTATGGGTGTTCTGCGTTGTCTACACCCACCACCATGCCGACTCCACACGCGTGTTCGTCGGCGGCTTTCTGGCGAACCAGATTGGACAAATCGTAGGAGTGCTTGCAGGGGGCTGGCTGCGTTTGACCCTCGGACAGGAATTCACCGTGTCGCCAGCGTCGAATGCGATGATCTACCTGCTTCTTTTTGCGACCATCGTCCTGCTAGCCCGCTTGAGCTCCATCCCCAAAGCGAGAGAGAGCATGGCGAACGAGGCCTCCATAACGCGAGCCTGCAAGCAAGCCGCTTCCCGTTTCGGCCTCACGCCCCGGGAATCGGAAATCTTGATCTACCTTGTGAAAGGATACAATCGCGCATTCATCGCGCACAGTCTATGCGTGTCAACCGAAACCGTGAAGACCCACACGCAGCATATCTACACGAAACTAGATGCCCACTCTCGCCTCGAGGTGTTCAACGCCGTCGCCCAATGTTTGGAAGACGATCGCAAAATGAACTGACGAACGTCTTTTCAAGATCATTTTGCCTCGTTCCGATGCGCATGCGCACACGCTATCGAGGAGAATGGACGAAAGGGACAGCTTTTATCCTCGCTCTTGCCCCCTTGCGCAATCTCGTGTAGGCACGCGATAGGCGAGCGGGGAGAAAGACGGAGTGTGGACATTGTGCGAATCGCGGGGAGGGGATCGGTTACCCCCTTGCATGGCGATGCGGAGACGCGTATCATACTTATTGAGATTCATTCTCAATAAGAGGAGATCGAATTCAGACGAGAAGGAGCAAGACCCATGAAGGTTCGCGACCAGATCCCCACCGCCGAGAACAGCACCAACATGAACGGCTTCGGCACCTGCGAAGTCGGCACGACGCTTGAGAACCTGAAGGCCGCCATCGCCGGCGAGACGGGCGCGTCCGCGAAGTACGCCGCGTTCGCCAAGGCCGCCAAGGAGCAGGGCTACGACCAGATCGCCCGCCTGTTCGAGGCCACCTCGGCCGCCGAGCAGATCCACATCGGCCTCGAGTACAAGCTCGTGTCCGAGATGGAGCCCGGTTACGAGAAGCCGGCCGCGCCGGAAGCCGAGGCCGTGCAGACCGACCTCAACCTCATCATGGGCGCCCAGGGCGAGATCTTCGAGACGTCCGACATGTACCCGGCGTTCATCAAGAAGGCTCAGGAGGAGGGCAACGTGAAGGCCGTGCAGGTGTTCACCCGCGCCAAGCTGGCCGAGTCCGTGCACGCCGAGCGCTACCTGGCCGCCTACAACGACATCGACGCCGCCGATGACGACGCGTTCTACCTGTGCCCCGTCTGCGGCTACATCCACAAGGGCGACGACTTCGAGAAGTGCCCCATCTGCTTCTGCCCGAAGGCTTCCTTCAAGCAGTTCTAAGCGTACACGTCGAAAAACGACCGACGAGGCCGCTCCCGCATGGGGGCGGCCTCGCTTTATTCGCGGACAATCAGGATGTGCGGAACGCAAGGCGTTAGGCGGCAACGCATCGCGCGATCGCGCCCGCGCCGACCGCACTGCCTGTCATGTCGGCGACCGCATCGGCCACGGCTTCGGCATTGCCCGAGGCCGGCGCCTTCTGCCAGTCGCTACGCTTTGTACGCGTTGGCGGCGCTCGTCACGGGCACCGGATATTCCTGCCCCATGATATCCATTGCCGCCAGCCACGACGACACCACGTTGTGGCTCATGTTCAAACCGCCATAGTACTGCGCATACATGCCATTGAAGAAACCGCCGTGGTCCAGCCCCACGCATTTCAAGCCCTCGATGCGATCGCCCTCGGAAGTCAACGGCGTGTAAGTGTAGTCGACGCGCACGCCGCTCATGGTGGACAGCAGCCAACCGGCCAGCTTGCAAGCGTAGAACGGTCCTTCGTCGATGGCGGTCAAACGGAATGACGCCTTGTGGAAGTCCTCGTCGACCCCTTTCGCCGCAAGCTCGTTGTAACGTTCGATGGTCGCCAGCGTCTGCTCTTTCGGAAGGCCCATCATATCCACAAGCTCCTCAATCGTGTCGGCTTTGAGCAGAATGCCGCTTTCGACGTTCGGATCGATGAACACGCTCTGCCACTCCTCGGCACTCGTGCACGGGTAGTACTGGCCGAGCAGAAGGCAGTTCTTCGCGCCCTCCTCCGCCACCACGCGAGAGCAGATGGTGGTGCCGAACGCCACGACGTCTTCCCAGCTGCTTGCGTCGAACACCTGCCACCAGTAGTGACCCGGCTGCATGCACGCCTGGTTGAACACGATATCGTAAGGCCCATCCTCGTTGCAGAAGCGCTTGCCGAACGCGTTCACACGCAAAAACGGCTGAGATCCCGGCCACCAAAGCCGAGCGTCAGCCCCGCCCTGCCCTTGGAGGCCGATGTCCCCGTTCTCGTCGTTTCCCGTGATGCACCCTCTGTCGAAGATGTTGCACGTTCCCTCACATGCATAATCGAGGTCGGCGCCCGCCCATACCGCCATGCGGATCCCATCACCGTGGGCGTTCTCTGTGCCGATGTGGCACGAGCAGAATTTATGGGACATGACTCCCAGTTCGTCCATCATATCCTTGTTCCCGCCGAAACCTCCTGTTGCCAGCATGACAGCTTTCGCGGTGTTGAATTGCACGTATTCGCCATCGCGCTCCGCAATCACGCCCGTCACCTTGCCCGAATCATCTTGAACGAGCTCGACCGCGGTCGTCTCGTACATCACTTCGCCGCCCGCCTCCTCGAACAGTTCGAGCATGGCGGGAATCGCGATCTCCGACCCCATGGAGTTCGCCGTCTCCTTGAGCGGAGGTTGGTAGGCCGTGTGAACCGACGCGGGCGAATACCAGATGCCTTCGGGCTCGAACTTCTTGCACACGGTGTCCACCATGACGTCGAGGCCCTTCTTCTGCATGTTCGCCTGATACCAATCGATGAAGGCACCGGCGTTGTACGCCCACTGGCGAATGAGGTTCTCGTCAACTTTGCCCTGGCCGTACCGCACGAGATCCTTGATGACCCACTCTTTGTCGATCTCGATACCCAAATCTTTCTGGATCTGGCTGTCGAGCGCGTCAATGTCGCCCGCGTATTTCGTACATGCCGTGGACTGCTCGATCAGCAGAACCTTGGCACCAAGCTGCGCCAACTCCAACGCGCCTACCACGCCTGAGTTGCCGCCGCCCACCACCACGACATCGTAGTCCTTCGTCTCCTTCACCTGATCCGCTACCGACTCTGGCTTATCGAATACCGACGGGGTTTTCGTCCCCTCGCTTGACGATGTCGATTCCGCACCGCCCTCTTGCGCCATCTCGTCTGCCGCTTTCGGGCTGCATCCTGCAAGCGCACCCATAGCCGCAAGCGCGCCAGTGGCCGCCGCACCCGTTAAAAAGCCGCGCCTCGAAATCCGATCCGTTCCCTTCATCTCAAACCTCCTCGATCGAAACTGCGGGACCGATGTTGCCCCATCCGCGAGTCTACGATCGGCGCACATCGCTGCGCAATCGACACTCGATCCGCTCTGTCGAGAAAGCAAGGATGTCAATTGACACTCTCCGCATTTTGTCAAACCTGCTCGTCCGAGTTCGACCAGGCTCGACACGATCGACACGGATGAGAGCCGAGCGCATCCCCCTCCCCACGATGCGCTCAATGCCCTACAATGTGGCCAGAGGGAAGGGGCTCTCATGCACAAGCAGATCGAAACGCGCTTGCGGTTTGTCGGCGCACTATCCGAAGTCATGCACGAATGCCCGCTCGAGAAGGTGAAGGTGTCGCATCTTTGCGAGCGGTTGGGTGTTTCACGTGCTACGTTCTACCTGTATTTCCAAGACATCTTCGACGTTCCCACCTGGTATTGGGATCACCTCATGAACAAGTCGCTCTACCGGATGGGCATCGATCAGGGGCTGTTCGAAGCGCACCTCAAAAAGTTCAATCTGCTGGTGGAGAACAAGGATTTCTTCGTGCACGCTTTCAGGTGCGTCGGATACAACTCCGTATGCGAGCATGGCGGCCGCGCAGTGAAGGAGCACATTCTTGAGAACGCAACAGCGAATGCCGGTCGATCTTTCACCGAGCAAGAGCTTTTGGAAATCGACTTCTTCGTAGCCGGCGCGCAGTACATGACGCGCACATGGGTGCAAGGAGGCATGGTGGAGCCTCCGCAGCAAATGGCGAGCCTGTTCCGATCATTCGCCCCGGAATTCCTCGTCTCTCTCTTGGAGCCCCCGACCTCTCATGCATCCCAACCTTGATCAACTGCGCGCAAAGCATACTCCCGCCTCGCAGAAGAGCTCTCGCCCCTCTCCGATCATCGCGCAAACGCAAGTACCCCGCGCACCATATGAACGGGCGCGAACAAAGTGCGCTATCATGATGCCTCACGCGAAAGAAGGTACCCCATGGATCAGAATCCGAACAGCGGCGCCATCGACGAAGCAAGCGCCTCGCCCACCATCGACGGCATCCTCGCGCACAACCGCGCGTTCGTGGAGCGCCGCGCCTACGAGCGCTACGCAACCGACAAGTACCCCGACAAGAAACTGGCCATCGTGTCGTGCATGGACACCCGGCTCACCGAACTCCTCTCCGCGGCGCTCGGGCTGAAGAACGGCGATGCGAAGATCATCAAAGTGGCCGGTGCCGAAGTGGCACACCCGTTCGGCAGCGTGATGCGCTCGCTTTTGATCGCCATATGCGAGCTGGGCGTGGAGGACATCATGATCGTTGCCCACACGAACTGCGGCGCACAGCACATGAGCGGAGCGGCGATGGTGACCGACATGGAGCGTCTTGGCGTGTCGCAGGAGCGCATCGAGTTCGCGCGCCACTGCGGCATCGACTTCGACCGCTGGCTCGCCGGGTTCGGCGACACCGAAGAGGCCGTGCGCAGAAGCGTCGACATGGTGCGCAACCACCCCGTCATGCCCCCGCACGTGCGCGTCGGCGGCTACGTGATGGATTCCGACACCGGAGAGTTGACCGCCGTGCGCTGATCGGGGCGCGGCATCCCCTCTTCGACCAAATCCATGAGCTCCTCACGGGAATGGACGGCGAGCTTTTGATAAATATGACGGATATGGGTGCGCGCCGTCTCTTTGCTCACCACGAACGTGTCGGCTATGTACTGGGCTGATCGACCGCGCGCCAAAGCCACAAGAACATCCTGCTCGCGCGGCGTAAGCCTTCCATGATCGACGAGCGCCGCAATACGCGCAGCGAACGCGTCTTTCGGCTCGGCGGCCGCACCCGGACTCTCCGCGCCATCCTCATTGGCGTAACGGCTAGTGAGCAACGGCGTGAACTCAAACACGAACAACAGCAGCAACGCCACCGCAAGCGCCAGCTCGAAAGCCGCCGAAGAGCCTTGTCCACCGGATACGACAAGCCCCAAGCGCGTGATGAGCATATTAGGCACCAAAAACAGCAGCCAGCCGACCGAGAACAGCCGCATCGGCGACATCGTTCGCGCCGGCGTCGAGAACAAAGCCCAGACGTAAGCGAAAATAAGCATGCGGGCAACGGTCATGATGACAAGGTTGACCACACCCCAATTCGCCGCAAGCGCCGCCGACAGATACAGCGCGACGGAGAGCAAGGCAAGGATGGTCAAGCGAAAGAAACTCATATTATTCCCGTGCAAGAACCGCGCGCCAAGCAGGATAGCGACCGCCGCTATCACGATACCCGCATCGATGGCGATGCCCGCAGACGCCAACAGCTCGGCGATGCCCTCGAACAGCGTGTTCTGCCCCGCGCCGCCCACTTGAACGCCGCCCATAGCCACGGCGTACAGCGCCACCGTCGCGAACGACAACCACACGGGCACGACGCCGCGATACTCCGCGATCGCGCGCGCCTCCTCCTCGCCGCGCCCCTCGCTCGCCGCCAGTGCCAGCAGCCAGGGAGAAAACGCGCACAGCACCACCACCGACACCGCGAACGCGATGTCAACAAGCGCCTTTGCCAGCACGTCGTACGCCACCACCATGAGCATGGCGCATGCCAAGCACAAAGAGGACTCCCGTGCGCCTCGCGGCACGAGCACATCGGCCCAACGCACGAGCAAAAGCGTCGAGCTGAACCCGATTGCCAGACCGCCCGCAGGAGCAAGCACCTCCGAACCGGGAATCCCGATCGCCCCCGAAAGCACCAGAACCGCCCCCGCTGCATTCGCAACACCGTCCCCTACGAGGAACGACTTCGTGGCCAGCAGCCTCCCCGCCGCTTGGGAGAACACAGCCACCGCAAAGAAAGCCGCCATGATGGTGATGCCGCCGGAAAGCGGATTCGTTCCGGTCATCACTGCGAATGTCTCAATGCCCGCCCGACTGCTGATGCTTGACCCCTCGCCGAACAACACAAGGCACGCAGCCAACCCCGCCGCCGCACGCAGAAACCGCTGATCCCCTATCATCTTCACCGCGTCCATCAAGCCCCTCCGCATAAAGCCCGATCGGGCGTAAACCCGCCCGAACCTCTTTCGGCCTTCTTGGCCGAGAGTATAGCAGAAGAGCATCATGCGCGTGACAACCCACATGCCCATCCCTCCCCCATCGCAGCGCAGGGCCCAGCCATGCGGCCAGGCCCTGCGTCCCATCAGGCAAATAACGCCGAAGTTTCTATTCCGTCGAGCCGCCCGCAACGGGAGCCTCACCATCTGCCGGGGTGCCACCTGCAGCTTCCCCTCCTGCAGGAGCGCCGCCACCCGCCGGCGCTCCACCTGCACCCGCCGCACCACCAGCGGCGTCGGCATCCGGGTTCGCTTCCTTCCACTCCCGGTACACCGATTCGTGCTCCGTAACGTCCGGATCGGCCGCAACCGCTTGCTCGGCCGCCACGCGTCCAAACGTCAGGCACAGCGAATGCGAAAGGCCGCACACGATGGTGGGGTAGTCGATGGCGAAACGCATGCCCTGCACGTTGCCCGCCATCCACAAACCGGGAATGGGGTTTCCCCATTGGTCGATGGCCTCGGCCTTCTCGGTGCCCTTGAGGCCGCCCATCGTGAGCATGAACGCCCATTGACCGCTCGTGCTGTAGAAGTACGGCGGGTTCTCCACCGGCCACAGACGTTTGGCCTGCTTGCCGAAATCGGCATCGTAGCCGTCGTGGCAGAATCCGTTGTAGCGGTCAAGCGTCTCCTGCAGCGTGGCCGCGTCCACGTGGATGCCCTCGGCCAACTCCTCGACCGTCCAAGCGTGCTGGAGGTTCACCCCTTGCTCGGTCAGCATGGATTCGATAGCGTCCTTATCGCCCGTCTCCATAGCGGCATTCCAAGCATCGATGTCGCCGGTGAAGCTCATTTGCGCGCCATGCGTCGGCGAGGACCATTTCATCTGCTCAGGGTACTTCGCATCGGCTATCTGCCAAAACACAACGCCAGGCTGCTCCTCGGCCAAATCGGAAAACGACTGGCCGGGAATGTCCTCGTTCGTGAAGCGCCGACCGTTCATGTCGACGATGAGGAACGGATCGGAGCCAAGCATGCCAGGAGTGCCGTGCGCCATGTAGGCGTGCGGAATGGCCTGCATCATACCGCCCACCCACAAGCCCATGAGATGGCCATCGCCCACGTTGCCCGTGCTCGGATAGACGTTGTTCTCTTGCGACAGCTCCAACTGCGACGGGCACCATGCCTGCATCATATCAACGTTGTGGCCGTAATCGCCCGTGGCCAAAATCACGCCCTTCGTCGCGTTGAATTGGATATGCGACCCATCCGACGTCTCTGCGATCACGCCCGTCACGCGCCCTTCGGTTCCGTTCGGTTGCCCACCGCGCACAAGCTGCCGACCGCGATGCTCGTAGAAGAACTCCGCTCCATGATCTTTCGCATACGCTTCAAGCTCGCCGATAGCGCCGGGGAAGCCGCCGTTCATCCCCGCCTCTTCGCCTTCGGGCGCGGTGAACTCCTGTTGGTTGCAGAACTGCGGGAACCACTCGCCGTCCACCGGATCGTACTCCACTTCCATCGGCCAGCGCGGGATTTCGATGCCGTAGCCCTTCGGCTCGAGCATGGTGTTGTACCACCAGTCGAAATCGGCACCGGAGCGCTGACCCCACACGCGGTAGATTCGCTGATCGGTGCGGTTGCCTGCGTAGCGCTGCAATGCAAGGCACATCTGGTTGATATCCTCTTCGCTGGCCTCCAAGCCGTTCGCTTTCTGGAACGACGAGTTGACCGTGCCGATATCCTGGCCGCGCGTCTGGTACGTGCTGAGCGTTTCGATCACGGCCACCGATGCGCCCAGCTCAGCAGCCGTCGCCGCAGCGGACAAACCCGCGATGCCGGCACCGACCACCACCACATCGAACGACTTCTCCTCGGAGATATCGGCTATGGCTTCAGGCACAGCGCACCAGGCGGCTGTTGTAGGCGTCCCCTTCGGCGCGCCCACGGGAAGCTCGACCGCTTCGACCGCAGCGCCCGACGCCGCCTCTTCGCTCGCGGCTCTGGGCGAGCAGCCTGCCAGCCCCATGCCCGCGGCCACCGCCGCCGTGGCCCCAAGCCCAAGAAACGCGCGTCGATTCATCTCAAAGGATCCCATATTCGTCCCCTTCCTTTCGAGGCCTCACGGCCAGCCGTCTTCCCATTGCCGCCCCTGCCGAAGCGAACTCCTGGAGAGGAAAAGCCTTCAAGGAGGGAGGGAGCAGAAGACGACGCTCGCTCCGGCAAGGGCGGCAACGCCCCCGATGCTAAGCCCCGCAGGCTTTTCATCCATCCCCCAATAGTGCGGAAACCCCCGTTTTCGGCAGGAAAACCGTCACCCATCTTGGAGTATGTTGCGCATCACCCCAGATAAAACCCTCCTGGACCCCCCTTTGGCGACAAGAATGGAAATGCGGCAGGAACCACGGCGAGCGCCTCAACAAGCACGGTGTTCGCCCTGGCAAAAACAAGGCGCGCCGCGATATCGACGCTATGCCCGCAGCACAACCGACGATTCGAACGGCGCGAATGCAGTAGCGACCGCAGCCCACATTGAGCGCTCCGATCACGTCGCCGATGCGCCATCCGCCAATCAAGCCCTCGCCGCCATCCCATTGTCAACGCAGCGGGATGGTGGAAGGCTCGCGCGTTTCATTTGACCGCTATTTGCTTTTCGGGGCCTTTGCGGGCGCCTTTTCGGGGGCTCCTTGGGAAGGCTGCGCATCCGACACCCAGATGAACTGGGAAAACAACGGCAACCGCCCACGCCCTTTCACTTGATTTTCATTTGACTGTTATTTGCTTTTCACTTGCTTTTTCGCTACAATGCCGCTCTGATGCAGGACAAAGCGAAGGAGAAGGTCGTGCAAAACCTCGATCTGCTGATAGACAACCTTGTTTCCCTTCCCGCCGAAACCGAATACGTCGAATTCAAGCACAACTTCTCCCAAGCAGAAGAAGAGGCGAAGGACATCTGCGCACTCGCCAACTCCGCAGCGTTTCACGATGCGCCTGCCGCTTACAAGATATGGGGAATCGAAGACTCCTCTCACAAGATAGTCGGCACGAACTTCAATCCCAAAACGAAAAAGAAAGGCAATCAAGAACTCGAATTGTGGCTTCGACAGCATGTAAGCAGCAACTGCTATTTCGAATTTCACGAAATCGTTCGCAACGGCTTACCTCTTGTCGTCCTCAAGATATGGCCAGCTTTCAGCCAGCCCGTCAAGTACGACAATATCGTTTACATCCGCACAGGAAGCAGCACCCAAAAACTCGAGACTGGCTCAAGCCGGGAAACGGAGCTCTGGAAGAAAATCCAAAAGGAAGTTTTCGAAGACCAAGTGGCCCTTGAAGATGTGGCGCCCACCGAGCTTGCAGACATCCTCGACTGCAATGCCTACTTCGACCTGCTCGACGCGCCCCGGCCCCAATCGCCTGAGACCGTAGCCCATTTCTTCCTTGAAGAGGGCATGGCCGCAGCCCAAGACAACGGGCTGATCTCCATCACGAACCTTGGAGCCCTCCTGTTCGCCCGCGACCTCTCGAAGATTCCCACCGTCCGTCGCAAGAAACTGCGCGTGCTCCAATACGATGGAAACGGACGCATCGGAGCCCTGCGCGAGCGAGAGTTCTCGCAAGGATACGCCCTCACCCTGGACTCGGCAATCGATTACATCGACGCGATCATCCCGTCGCGCGATGTGATCCAAGGCGCAACGAGGGTGACCAGAGGGGCGTATCCAAGCATCGCCATCCGCGAGCTCGTGGCAAACGCGCTCACGCACCAGGACTTCAACATGACCGGAACCGGGCCGATCGTCGAGCTGTTCGACAACCGCATCGAGATCACCAACCCCGGCAGCCCGCTTGTCGACGTGGACCGCATCGTCAACGATCCACCGCGCTCGCGAAACGAAAGGACGGCCTCCCTCCTTCGACGCCTTGGTTTTTGCGAAGAGGCCGGCAGCGGCTGGGACAAGATCATAGCCGCATGCGAGCATTTTCACATGCCCGCGCCCGCCATAGAGATCCAGCAGGAGCGAAGCATGCGGGTGACACTGCGCCAGACCACGCCGTTCAAGCACCTCACCCCCCAAGAACGACTCGACGCATGCTATTGGCACGCTTGCATCTGCTATGCGCAAGGGTCGCACGTCACGAACCAAAGCCTTCGCGAGCGCTTCGATGTGAAAAGCTCCAACGCAGCCCAGATATCCCGCCTCATCAAAGAAGCAATCGAAGCGCACCTCATCAAACCGGTCAATCCCGACACCTCCCCCCGATACAGGGAGTACTTGCCCGATTGGGCTTAGCCGAAGGGAAAGCGAGCGCCCTCGTCGCCACCCCGTTGTCGACGCAGCGGGATGGCAGAGGGCTCGCGTGTTTCATTTGACCGCTATTTGCTTTTCGGGGCCTTTGCGGGCGCCTTTTCGGGGGCTCCTTGGGAAGGCTGCGCATCCGACACCCAGATGAACTGGGAAAACAATGGCAGTCGCCCACGCCGTCTCACTTGATTTTCATTTGACTGCTATTTGCTTTTGCGGCCTTCGCGAGCGCCCTCCCTCTCTCTGTGCCTAGCGTGCGGGCGCAGATTCGTCGAAGCAGCCCACCGCGAACACCGTTTGGCCGTCGAACGACGCGATGCGCACGCCCAGCACGCGCCCGCCCTCCACCTCCATGCGGCCCGTGCACTTCGGAAACCCACCGCGCGGGCGAAATGGCGCGCCGGGGCAGAGGAAGAACGATGCCGGACGCGCCTCCGCGCCGGTCAGCAACTCGGGAACGTGCGTGTGCCCGTGGACGCACACCTGCGGAATGGGATCGCCCGCCGCAAGCCCCGCGCAACCGTTGAAACCGATCCGCACGTCGCGCGGATAGTGCGCCACGAGGAAGCGCACGCCGTCGATGACGGGATGCGCGAACCGCCCCACCCGCGCGCCGTACTCGTCGAAGTCGTTGTTGCCCAGCACCGCCGTCGTCGGTGCCAGCGCCTCAAGCTCGTGAAGGATCTCGGGGCCACCGATGTCGCCCGCGTGAATAATGTGATCGACGTCGGCCATAGCCGCAAGCGCCTCGTCCGGCAGCCGTCCATGCGTGTCCGAGATAAGGCCGATGGTGGTCATGGTGCGCCCTTTCGCCCGCGTTCGCTTTTCCTCGCGTTCAGTATAGGGCATCACGCAAGGAAAGAGGCCGCAGTTGAGACGCCCCACGATGCGAAGGGGCCGCGCAGAGCGCATGACGCGCCTGTCGCATCCTACCTGCCACGCCGTCGCAAGACGCAAAGCCGCGACCACCTTGCCGAATGCCGACTTCCGCAAGCCGCGCCACCATCCAGGCGCCCATCGCAAGCCGTCCCGCACCCTGAAAGCCCGTAGTTCGCCACCCGCTTCCGTGCCGCCTTGCCGTTCGCCGCGCTGCCGTCCTGCCTCTGGCGTCGGCACCGCCAAGCGTCGCTTGCCGCCCCCGTCTCTCCCGTGTTCCACCTGCGCAAAAGCCAGCCTTGCATCGAATACCCACGCCACGCACTGTGACACGCCTTGGGCAAAGACCGTCTTCGCAACATCGACGCTCGCGCGAAAACGAATGCGCGGCCCGTCGTGGAAATCGATTCCGAAACGCAACCCGACCCCTCCGAGCCCTCCTCGACGCGCGCAGCCCGCATGACGCGCGCGTGCCGGGAATGTTTCGCTTTCGCAGCCGACGACGAGCTGGAGGCGGATCGCCGCGTCGCCAGCGTATCATCGGCCGCACGCAAAACGTACGCCGAAGTTGACGAAACCGTAACGTTGGCACTCTCAGCTTGACAGTGCTAATCAAACGATTTATAACGAAAGCGTACAGAAAACCGCACAGATTGGGACTTAGATTTTATATGTCCCGCACACGTTGAGGAGATGATTGGTATGGCCATGTTGATGCCCATGCGGAGGAACCGCAACCTGCTGAGCGAGCTTATGTCCGACCCGTTCGACGCGTTCTTCGATGCCGCCACCGCGCCCGTGCAGGCGATGCAGAAGATGTCGCCCTCGCTCATGCGCACCGACATCAAGGAAACCGATGCCGGATTCGAGCTGACTATCGACCTGCCGGGCTTCAAGAAAGACGACGTCCAAGCCGAACTCAAGGACGGCTACCTCACCATCGCCGCGCAGACGCAAAGCGAAAGCGAGGACAAGGACGAGAAGGGCACGTACGTCCGCAAGGAGCGTTTCAGCGGCAAGTGCAGCCGCACGTTCTACGTGGGCGACGACATCGAAGAGGACGACATCCGCGCGAAGTTCGAGGACGGCGTGCTGAAGATCGCCGTTCCGAAGAAGCAGGAGCAGCCCAAGCTCGAAGAGAAGAAGACCATCGCCATCGAGGGCTAGCCCTCAGAGGCGCGATGCGCCTTCCCTGTTAACCACCCCTCCTCTGCACGCCGCAGCGCATCCCCTCCCCCGCGCTGCGGCGTGGCCTTTCGGGTCCTCCTCGCACCCGTGTCCATCCGCACGCCGCCGTCGCGCTGGCAACACGTCGTCGCACGCTGGTCGCACGTCGATCGCACGCCTATCGCGCACCGGCCGCGCTTCCGAAATGCGGCTGCCAAGCGCCGCGCAAGACGAACCGCGTGGCCGCCTGCCATCGCACACCTGCAAGGCTGCGCGCCGCATTCCTTTCCTCTTCGTCCGGTGCAAACATCCCGGTGCGCCATGGGGCCCCTTCCACTCTGCCGTCCAAGCACGTCACACCTCAAGCAGCCCACTCAAGAGGGTTCGCACGCCCGTCGCCCGTGCGGGCACGTCGCACCCGCGCCTTTCGTCACCCGCCCGCGCGCGGCGCGCCCAGCGTGCCGCTTGCCATCCCCGCCTGAGCGTGCCGCACTCACCGTCGTTGCCACGCCCACCGCCATCGCGCGCCTTCGCGCATGCGCCCTGCGGCGCGAATGCCCGTCCCACCAATCGCTCGCATGTGCGCGCACGCCCCTCGTCGGATGTTTCACGTGAAACATCTGTTCCTGCTGTATGATGGCGCAGACGAGCCGAACGCGAAAGGAGGAGCATGGACGATGCGACGAGACGCGCAGCGGAAACGCTTCGCGCATGGATAGCCGACACCCCTCCCGGCGGCATGGTGTTCTTCGGCGGCGCGGGCGTGTCCACCGAAAGCGGCATCCCCGACTTCCGCAGCCCGGACGGCCTCTACGCGCAAAAGCATCGGTACCCGCCCGAACAGATGGTCAGCCGCAGCTTCTTCGACGCGCACCCTAGCGAGTTCTTCGACTTCTACTGCGAACGCATGCTCGCGCTCGATGCCGAGCCGAACCGCGCGCACCGCGCACTCGCCGAACTCGAACACGACGGCACGCTGCGCGCCGTGATCACCCAGAACATCGACGGGCTCCACCAAAAAGCCGGCAGTCGAAACGTGCTTGAACTGCACGGCAGCGTGCTGCGCAACGCCTGCATGGGCTGCGGCGCTCCCTACTCGGTCGAACGGCTGCTCGACCTGCGCGCCGCGAACCCCGACGGCGTGCCGCGTTGCCCCGCATGCGGGCGCATCGTGAAGCCCGCAGTCGTGCTGTACGAAGAACCCCTCGACGAGCGCACGCTTCACGAGGCGATAACCGCAATCGCGCAGGCCGATCTGCTCGTGATCGCGGGGACGTCGCTTTCGGTCTACCCGGCCGCCGGGCTCATCGATGTCTTCCAAGGAAGCCGCCTCGTCATCGTCAACCGCACGCCCACGCCGCGCGACCGCCACGCCGATCTCTGCATCGCCGCGAACGTCGGCGACGTGCTCGATTTCCGATAGGACGGCATCCGTCCCCGCCCGCCCTCAACGCCGCACCGCCCCCCGCTTGAGAACAGGAGCCAACATGCCTCGCACATCCAACACGTCAGAAACCGCCATTCCCCGGCTCGTCGGCATTCGCCAGGTGTCCGACGGATGGATCAAGAAGTACGTCCTCGCCTACGCCATGCCCGACGGTTCGACATACGAGTACGAAAGCGCCTCGCGCAAGAGCATCGACGCCTACCGTGCCGAACTCGAAGGAAACGCGCGCGGAGAGCGGCCCATCGCGGACGCCGTCTGCATCGTGCCGCAGACGCCTGACGGAAACCTGCTGCTCATTCGCGAGTTTCGGTACCCTCTCAACAGCTGGTGCATCGCGTTTCCCGCCGGGCTCAAAGAACCGGGCGAAAGCTTGGCCGCTTGCGTCGATCGCGAGCTGCGCGAGGAGACGGGCTACGCCCTGCGCGCGGAAGCCGACTGCGCGAACGCACCAGCGCTTGAACCGCTGCCGCAGGCGGGCTACTCGTCCACCGGCCTCACCGACGAAACGGTGCATGTCGTATTCGCCCAGGTGGAACGGGTGTCCACCGCGCAGCCCGAACCCAACGAGTTCATCGAGCCGTTCCTTCTGGCCATCGAGGACGTCCCCCGCTTCCTCGCCGAGAACCGAACCCCCATCGGCACCCGCGCCCAGCTCGTGCTCGAAACCTTCGCCCGCCGCCGCTAGCCGCTCCGACGCACGACGCTCGCGCAGCGCAAGGAGGAGCCGTCAAGCGCATGTGAATCCTTAATCTGCCGTGATGTTCTCGGCCTCTTCTTCCAACCGCAAAAGCAGCTCGGCTTGCGAGTGCACGCCGAGCTTGCCGTAGAGGTTGCGCATGTGCGTCTTCACCGTCGATTGGCTCACGACCAGCTTTTCGGCTATGTAGGGCGCACGATAGTTTTGCGCGAGCAGAACGAGAATCTCCCGCTCGCGAGGCGTGCAGTCGAATCGGTCGGCCACTGTTTTGCAGCGCTTTTCGAGGCTGGCCCGCATCGCCTCGGCCGCCGCAGCGCGCACGGCCTCGCGTCGTCCCGACTGCCGCTGCAGAATCATGAAGGACAAAAGACCCCCGCCAACAAACGACGCAAGTACCACAACAGCAGTCAGGGCCGCATACGCAGATTTCTGAAGAGCCCCCTCAAGGCCAACGAACAAAGCCCGCATCGCAATCATGAACGCAAAGGAGGCGAGGAGATACACCGAGGCGCTGCTCCCGCGAGGCCTTTCGGGAAACAGAAACGGAGTCATCATGATGTAGAACAGGGTGACCTTGTACGTGGAATCCACGATGAGCATGTGCAGAAACCACAGGTCGTCCGAAGTTTGCGCTGTGTAGAACGACACGAACGTCACCGGAAGCACGAACAGCTCGTACACCAAAACAAAGCTCTGGCTCCACACGTGTCTGACCACCAACAACGCGATCAACCCCGCCAAAACGATCCCGCACCCTATGGAAGCCTGGATGAGAGAGGACATGGCGGCATCCCCTTGCAACCCCATCCACGACGACTGGGACATCACCATGGGCCCGCGGCACACCAAAGGCAGAGTCACCAGGCCGACAGCGACTGCGCGGTCTTTCGTTGACGAACATGCAAACCGCGGAAGCGATCGCCGCAACCCATCCGCGTCCGCACCGCTTTTCGCCCCCTCTTCGACAACCCGAGGCCGATACGCAACAAAAAGCCCTCCGGCAAGCAAGGGCAACATGCCCAGCAACGCACGAGCCACCCCACTTGAGAAAAACGCCAAACCCGAAGTCGCTGCGCCCGACAGCATGCAGGAAAGCGCGACCGCAAACCCAGCGCGACGGGCGCCCAGCGAAACGAGCCGTTCGCCCCAGAGCACCACGAGCATGCCGGTGCTCGCTCGATACGTCATGAGCACGCCGAGCGTCACGCCATCGTCCTCCAGCGGCGCATAAAGAAGCAATCCCGTGGAAGCCAGCACCAAAAGCGCCACGATCGTCCGCACCGCACGGCTGTCCCCCAGGCGCAACGCGGGCCGCGCCCATTGCCAAGCGACAATCGCCAGCATCACCGTCGCTTCCACGATGTACGGCAGCGGGGCGAACATGGAGAAGCTCACGAAACGCGCCACCGGCATGCGCTGGATCTCCAGCACCATGAACGCGCACGCAAGCCCCACGATGGCGAGAACGACACCGGGAGTTTCCCGAAAAAACCGATGAACAGAACGCAGCATCTCCGCTCCTTCCCCAAGACACGTTTATATCAGAAAACCGGGATGAATCGCACGTCCATCAGCAAGTTCATACCGTTTGTAGGAAGAGCGGACGAGCCGATCCTGATAGGTTTTCGAAGGGCGGGCAGGGCAGAACCGCGCAAAACGGATGCCCTTTGCTCAAGACGGCACACCGACAGAAAAGGAGAGGGATATGGAACTGAACCGCCGAGACTTCCTCAAGGGAGCGTTTGCCACCGGCATCGTGGCCACAGGAGCGGGATTGGCCGGGTGCGCGCCATCTGCGCCCGACAGCCCCGCGCAAACCGACGAAGCCGCCTACCCCGCAGGACTTCAGGCCAGCGATTTCGAAGAATCGCCTGTCGAACTGGCTCCCATCACCGAGTTCGCCGAAGAAAAGACTTACGACGTGGTGGTGGTCGGCGCAGGCACAGGCGGCGTGCCGGCCGCACTGTCAGCGCTCGAGGAGGGAGCGAGCGTCGCCGTACTCCAAAAGGAATCGAAGCCCATCGCGCAAGGAGGCACGTGCACAGGCGTGCTGCTCGACCAAAGCGACGAGCAAGGCGTGATGAACTATCTGCAAGGCTATCTGGAAGATTGCCGCTGGCGCGCCGACCGCAAACTCGCCGAAACGTACTGCAAGTACTCAGGCGAGGCCATCCGCTGGACGCAGGTGCGCACCGCCGAAGCGGGCTTCCCTCCCTACACGGTGCGCCCCACGGCCGTGACCGAATACGACGACGGCTCGAAGTGCGCCCGCCGCAGCATCATGTTCGGGCCGAAGCCGTACAACAACGGCACGATGGTGGAGCATTTGGCCGAGTTGGCCGCAAGCAAGGGCGTCGAATTCTTTTACTCCACCCCGGGCGTACAGCTAATCACCGACGAAAACGGAGCGGCGACGGGGGTCGTCGGCAAGAACGGCTCCTCGTACATCAAGTTCAACGCCACGAAGGGCGTCGTCCTCTCCACCGGCGACTACCAGAACAACCAAAGCCTCGTGGAGCGCTACTGCCCCGACGTGAAGGAGTTCGACCGCAAGCAGAGCAACAAGACCGGAGACGGCATCCTCATGTCCATGGCCATTGGCGCAGGCCTCGTTCCCGTCGGACACGCCCACATGATGCACGACTTTGACTCCGGCCCCATGTACAACGAGCCGTTTTTGGCAGTCAACGAGAACGGCGAGCGCTTCATGAACGAGGACTGCGTATTCGAAGAGGTGAACTGCGTGCTGCGCAACCAGCCAAAACCCGGTTGGTACTCGCAGATCTTCGACGACGACTACGTCGCCCAGGTCACCGAGTGGGGCGGCAAGCCCACCGACCAGGAGGCCATCCGCGTGTACATGCCCGATGTGGAAATGGACCGCTCGGCTGAAAGCGGCGCGAACGTCCTCGAAGGCTTCATCGACACGCACTGCTGCGACACTTTGGACGAGCTGGCAGACAAGTTGGGCATCCCCGCCGACGCACTCAAAAAATCGGTCGAACGATACAACGAGTTGTGTGAAGCCGGGTTCGATGCGGACTTCGGCAAGCAGGCCAAGTACCTGAAAAAGATCGAAAAGGCGCCGTTTTGGGGCATCCACAAGCATGTGCGCGTGTCGGCTCTGTGCGCCGGCGTCACCGTCAACGAGAATTATCAGGCGCTGCGCACCGACGGCACGGTCATCCCCAACCTCTGGGTGACGGGGTTCAGCGCCGGACAGTTGTGCGGCAGCCCCGACTGGTCCATGTATCAAGGAGGCATGTCAGCCGGTCATTGCATCATGACGGGCCGTATCTGCGGAATCCAAGCCGCAACAGGCGGCAACCTCGAGTCTGCCCACCCCGTCACTGAAGCCGACGTGGAAGCGATTTCCTAAACGCACCTCTCTGCGTTGGTCCTTTTCGGGCGCATGCGGCCTGCATCGTTTCGTCCGGATCGCATGCGCCCGACGACGGTCCTGTCGCATCTCGCGACGCAACAGGACCGTCGAGCATGCGCCTAACGTCGATTGATCACCTGGATCTGCAGGCCCTCCATCACATCGAGGGCCTTCTCGTTGAGGGAGGGGTCGAACGAAGCCGTGCACGCGGCGTCCACGATGACGGGCACCTCGGGACACGCCGTCTTCGCCAGGACGGCGTTCGCGATCACGCAGATGTTCGACACGAGCCCCACGAGCTCGATGCTCTCAAACGGCGCGCGGCCCAGCTCTTCGGCGGCCTTCTGGGCCGTACGCAGCCAGTCGAACAGCCCTTCCGAACCGAACGTGGGCTTGTCGAACACCGCCGTCGCGCGGTCGAGCAACCCCGCAACCGATCCGTGCAGGTCATGACCGGGCGTGCCGTCGATGCAATGCTCAACGGGCAGGTTGCGCCCCTCCTGCGTATTCAGGTAATCGCGCCTGTGAGTGTCGAAGGTGAACACCACCTCGTCGTACGCATCGTAATATGCGCGGATCTTCTCCGCGATGGGCCCTTCGAGGCGCTCCGCTCCCGAGAAGCCCAGCGCCCCGTCCACGAAATCGTTCTGGAAGTCCACCACCACGAGCAGCCGTTTCATGCCATCCCCTGTCGTCTTAGTCGAGCCGCGCCAACTGAGCGCGCGCCTTGTCCAGCTGTGCTTCGACGTCGACCCCCACGATGTCGAGGCCCTCGGCCGCCACGAACCTCGTCTCGGGGATACCGAACATCTTCGCGATGCCGCACACGTACTCGTAGCCGAAGTTCGCCCCTTCCACGAAGCCGCCGCACGTCGTGATGTACGTGATGCGGCGCGCGCGGCAGATGCCCTCGCACCGAGCGTCCTCGGTGTAGTGGAACGTGAGGTCGCACACGCTCACATGCTCGAAGTACACCTTGAGCGCCGCCGGAAACGACAGATCCCAGTACGGCGCGCCGATGACGATGTCCTCGGCCTCCGCGAATTGGCGCGACAACGCGAACAAGGGGTCGTCCCATGCGCCAGCGGTCTGCTGAGCCGTGCGGCGCGCCACCATCTCGGCATCGAAGGGACGCAGATCGAGGCTCGCCAGGTTCACCTCCGCAACGTCGTCGCCGCGCGAGGCCAGGTATTCCCGACACAGGACGAGCGTGCGCGAGTCCTCGCCACGCAGACAGGCGTTCACGAACAAGATGGTCATAGCGTCTCCTTCGCCCGAGACTCGATTCAAACATGCACGCAGCATGATACCGCGTCGGACGATCGTCCGACGCGGCGAATACGGCGAACGCGGCGCACGGCTAGGCGAAGCGAAGCGCGTGGGTGAAGCCGGCCCAGCTGAGGGGGTCGGTGTCGCGCACGAAGGCGCCGAACGTCGGCGCGTGGACGTAATGCGTGCCGCCCTCGTTGCAAGCGATGCCCACGTGCCCGTTGTAGCCGTCGCCGTAGCTGATCCACAGCACGTCGCCCGGGCGCGCCTCCGAGACGGGCACCCGTGCGGCGGCGGCATAGTACTGCGCCTCGGTCTGGTGCGGCACCGAGATTCCCACCTGCCGATACGCCCACGTCACCAAACCCGAGCAGTCGAAGGCGTCGGGGCCCTCCGCACCCCACACGTACGGGCAGCCAATGCGCGAGAGCGCGTAATCCACCACGGAGCCTTGCGACGGAATGCTCGACACCGCCGATCCCGAACTGTACGCGTACGTGCGGCGGGCCTCGGCTTCGGCTGCAGCCGCCGCGGCTGCGCGCTCAGCCTCCTGCTCCTGCTCGAGCAGTTGCTGCGCCTCGGCGTCAAGCTGCGCCACCAGCTCTTCGAGCGACGCAATGGTGGCTTCGGCCTCCTGCTTGACGCGCGCCGCCTCGTCAGCCTTCTCGGCGGCGATGCGCTCCTGCTCCTCAAGCTCGACTTTCGCAGCCTCCACTTCGGCGCGCAGGTCCTTGGTTTCCTGCACCATGGCGGCATCGTTGTCGTTGATGTTCTTGAGCAGGTCCCAGTTCGTGACGAACTCCTCGAACGACGTGGCGCCCAGCACGAAATCGAGCAGCGTGGACTGGCCCGTGCGGTACATGCCGCGCGCCCGCTCGCCCAACCGCTCCTGCAGATCGGCGATCTTCGCATTGGCCTCGTCGATGCGAAGCTGCGCGTCGGCGACCGCCTGGACGGCGGCCTCGTGCTCGTCGAGCGCCTTGTAATAGGAGTCCGACACCACTTCCAACTCGTCCTGCATCGCCAAGATGCGTGCGCGAACGGCCTCGGCCTCGGCCATCTTGTCGGCAGACGTGGGATCGGCGAAGGCAAGCCCTGGCCGCAGCACCGCTGCTGCGCCAAGTGCGGCTGCCCCCAGAAGAAACGTGCGGCGATCCACGCCGCGCGCAGATTGTGTCATGTGCGATACCTCCTTGCGTTCTTGCGACCGTTCGGTTGCAATCGCACCACGACTATATCACGAACACGCAACAGCCCGCCAAAACCCTGGCACATCTTCATGCTTCGTTCGTATTACCAGGTGAATAGCTTGTTTCTGGATCAAGTTCGCCCGATCGCGCCGTGTTTTGCAGGATCAGTACGAATGAAAACGGCCCTGCAAAACACGCCCCTTCCCTTTGCGTCGTCGGGGCGAAGCGACGGAGGGCGTTGTCGCTCGGAGCGAGCGGTTTAGCCGTGAAAATCGACCGATCCGAGCGACAACGAGGAGGGAGCAAGAAGCGGAATCGCAGCAGTTGGCTCGGTAGAGGGGCCGGGGCGAATGGCCGGCCCGGCAGGGACGGCCAACTCGGCGACCTTTCTGGAGGAACAACCAGTTCAGCAGCGCGGCGCGCCCGCATCGTCGAGCACGTTGAGGGCGGCGTTGTAGCCGCCGGCGCCATAGGAGAGGCACTTCGACACGCGGGCGATGGTGGTGGCCGACGCGCCCGTGGCCTCCTCGATGGCCGCGTAGGACTTGCCGGCATCCAGCTGGCGCGCCACGGCCAACCGCTGCGACGTCTCTTTGATCTCGCGGATGGTGAACAAGTCCTCCAGCAGCGAGAAGATCACATCCTCGTCGTCGAGCGCGGCCAGCACCCGCAGAAGGTCCTCCACTTCGGACGTGCGCAACTCGCTCATCGGCACCCCTCCTCGATCCTCATAAGCCCGTACTCGATGGAATCCACCAGCGCGTTCCACGACGCCTCGATGATGTTCTCGGACACGCCCACGGTGCCCCAGCTGTCGCGGCCGTCGCGCGTGGTGATGACGACGCGCGTGATGGCGTCGGTGCCCACGTTCTCGTCGAGGATGCGCACCTTGTAGTCCACCAACTCCATGTCGGCCACCTGGGGATAGAACGCGCCGATGGCCATGCGCAGCGCGGTGTCGAGCGCGCCGACGGGGCCCGCGCCCTCCCCTGTCGCCACGAAGCGCTCGCCGCCCACGTGGATCTTGATGGTGGCCTCGCTCATGGCGTCCTTCGCAAGCGCGCCGGTGTCCTCGCGGTCGTCCACGATGACGCGGAAGCTCTCCAGCGTGAAGTGCGGCCGATACGCGCCCAGGTGGCGCTTGAGCAGCAGCGCGAGCGAGCCGTCTGCCGTCTCGTAGGAGTATCCGGCCGCTTCGCGCTCCTTGATGTTATCGAGGATGGCCTGAACCTTCTCGGCGTGCGCGCTCAAATCGACGCCGAGGCCGCGCGCCTTCGCCACAAGCGACGCCTTGCCGGCCAGTTCGCTCACCAGCATGCGCTGCGTGTTGCCCACGCTTTCCGGGGGCGTGTGCTCGTACGCCTCGGGGAAGCGCGCGATGGCGCTAGCGTGCAAGCCGCCCTTGTGGGCGAACGCCGACGCGCCCGTGTACGGATGGTGCGCCGGCACCGACACGTTGCACGCCTCTGCTACGAACTGGGACACGCTCGTCAGCTCGCGCAGGTTCTCAGGCCCGACGGTGACGCGCCCCATCTTCAATTCGAGGTCGGCGATGACGGTGAGCAGGTCGGTGTTGCCCACGCGCTCGCCGAAACCGTTCACCGTGCCCTGCACCTGGGTCACCCCGGCGCGCACGGCCGCCAGCGTGTTCGCCACGGCGCACCCCGAATCGTTGTGGCAGTGGATGCCCAGCTGCTGACCCGGCAGCGCGGCGGCCACGGCGGCTGCGATCTCGCCCACCTCGAACGGCAGCGCGCCGCCGTTCGTCTCGCACAAGTCGATGGAGTCGGCACCGGCTTCGCTGGCCGCGCGCACGCAGGAAAGCGCGTAGTCGGGGTTGGCCTTGTAGCCGTCGAAGAAGTGCTCGGCGTCGAACACCACCGTCAGCCCTTGGCGTTTGAGAAAGGACACCGAGTCGCGGATCATGCGCAGGTTCTCGTCGAGCGTGGTGAGAAGCGCGCGCGTGACCTGCGCGTCCCACGTCTTTCCCACGATGGTGGCCACCGGCGCCCCGCTGGCGACGAGATCCGCAAGGCCCTGGTCCTCCTCGGCCGCCACGCCCTTCTTGCACGTGGAGCCGAACGCCGCGATGCGCGCATGCCGAAGCGGCATGGCCTGCACGCGCTGGAAAAACGCGATGTCCTTCGGGTTCGACGCGGGAAAGCCGCCCTCGATGAAGTCGATGCCGAACGCATCGAGTCGCTCGACGATGCGCAGCTTGTCCTCAAGCGACAGCGTGATGCCCTCGCACTGCTCTCCGTCGCGCAACGTGCTGTCGTAGGTGAGGATGCGATCCACGAATGCTCCTTTGCTTCGGTGAGAGGGCGGCAGCGAAAAGCGCGCCAGTTGGACGATTCGCGCGGAGCGCGAAAACAACCGCGCAGGTTGGCGCAGTGTGTCAGCGAGGGGCGCCGAGGTGCGTCGAATTCGTGGGATCGCGCAGGCGACGCGTACTTCGGTACGCGAGCCTGCGGGATCGCGCGAAGGCGGCGTGCCTCGGCGCCCCGCAGCGTCGGCGGGCTCCGTCGTTCGACAGAACGGTGGAATCTCCAAGCGTCAGCGGGTCCCGACGGCTGTTACGCCGTCGGAACTTCAGTCAGCCATTCCAGGTACTCGTCGATGTTGCCGTACGCCACGTCGAAGAAGCGCTCTTGCAGCGCGCGGGTGACCTCGCCGGGTTTGCCGATCTCGCGGCCGTCCACACTGCCGATGGGCGTGAGCTCGGCAGCCGAGCCGGTCATGAACACCTCGTCGGCGATGTAGAGGTCGGCGCGCGTCAAGCTCTCCTCGATCGCGGGAATCTCCAGATCGTCGGCCAGGCACAGCACCGTGTCGCGCGTGATGCCCTCCAAAAGGCCGTCGGACAAAGGCGGCGTGGACAGCACGCCGTCGCGCACGACGAACAGGTTCTCCCCGGTGCCCTCGCACACAAGGCCCTGCTCGTTGAGCATGATGGCCTCGGCATAGCCGTGCTCCTTGGCCTCGAGCTTCGCCAAGATGGAGTTCATATACGACGCCGTGGCCTTCACCGCGGGAGGAATGGAGTTGTTCGTGCGCTGGCGCCACGATGACACGCCCACGGACACGCCCCTCTCAAGCGCATCGGCCCCCAGATACGAGTCCCACGGCCACACGGCGATGGCCACGTCCGTCGGCGCGCCCGTGGGGTCGACGCCCATCACGCCGTAACCGCGGTACACGATGGGACGAATGTAGCACGACGGCAGCTTGTTCGCACGGATGACCTCCACCGTGGCTTCGCACAACTCGTCCACCGTGTAAGGCAGATCGATGCAGGCGATCTTGCAGCTGCGATGAAGGCGCTCCATGTGATCGCGCAAGCGGAAGATGTAGCTTTTCTTCGTCGTTGGGTTCTGATAGCAGCGAATGCCCTCGAAGACGCCGGAACCGTAATGCAGCGAGTGGGACAACACATGCGTGGTGGCCTCTGCCCACGGGATGAGTTCGCCGTTTTTCCAGATGTAGTCGACTTCCGTGATGTCTGCCATTGATCCGTCCCTTCTCGCTGGCCCCTGACGTGCGGTTTCCTATGTGACGCGTTCGCTCATTGTACTCCAATAGGCTAAAGCGCACGAGCGTTTCCGGCGAAGTGTCGCTTTTTCGATGAAAGCGACAGAAAGGAGGGGCCGAAGCGCCTTCCGCATCCGCGAAACGACGGGGCGCGAGCGCGGAAAGGGAGTTGCGGCGCGCAACCCAGTCGTTCGACGTTCGCTTTGCGTCGCGTCTCGGCTGAGCGCAAAATACAGCGGGGCGCACCATTGCAGTCGCGTCGCAAGCGAAGCTCTTCGACCTCCGGAGCGCACCGCCTCTCTTGCACTCAGCGCTCCCTTCGCGATCATCACCGCCGAGCCAAGGCCCCAAGCCTTGCGACGGCGAGGCGAAAGGCCCTTTCCGCACTCGAAAACCGAGGGCGTACGCCCGCTCCGTCTCGGCCTCGTGCGGAAAACGTCTCGCCAAGAGAGCGCTTCCCCAAGAAGCGTCCCTTCGCAACGCGACCTGGCGAAAAGCGCCGAGAACGAGGCTGCGATCAGCCCTTCGCAAGCGAGCGCAAAGAGGCGAAAGGCTTCCGACACCTCGTCGCCCGCTCGGCGATAAACCACAGCATCTTCACCACTTTGAGAATGGCTCCACTACACTATGCAGCCATCCGCGCATGACGCGGCATCTTGGTTCCCAAGGAGATTGGAATATGGCTCTGCATTCTTGGCTTGCGCGCCCGCAACGACGCCTGGGGCCGTTCGGGCTTGTCGTGCTGCTCGTCGTAGGAGCGCTTGTCACGCCCCTCTCGCTCGACATGTACACGCCGGCCGTGCCCCACATGACCGAGTTCTTCGGCACGTCCGAGGCCATGGTGAACCTCACGCTCGTGGGATACTTCCTGTTCTTCGCCGTGGGGCTGCTGATTTTCGGTCCTGTGAGCGACCGCTACGGGCGCAAACCGGTGCTCGTAGCGGGCATCCTCGCCTACGCGCTGGCCAGCGCCGCATGCGCGCTCTCGACCTCCATCGGCATGCTCATCGCGATGCGCGTGCTCCAAGCGCTGGGCGCGGGCGCGGTGAGCGCGGTGTCCACCGCGGTGGTGAAGGACGCTGTCGTGCCCGAGCGGCGCGAGGCGCTGCTGTCGCTCGTGCAAGTGATGTTCGTGGTGGGGCCGGTGCTGGCGCCGGTGGTGGGCGCGCTCGTTTTGCAGGTGGCCGACTGGCGCATGACGTTTTGGGTGCTCGCCGGCATCGGCGCGGTCTGCAGCGCGCTGGCTCTGCTGTTCGACGAAACGCTGCCCGCCGACGAGCGCTACGAAGGCTCGGTGACGGGCAGCCTGAAGCAGCTCGGCGTGGTCGCGCGCAACAAGGGGTTCTCGGCGTTCCTCGGCATCGTGGGGTTGTACAACCTGCCGTTCATGGCCTATATCGCCGTGGGATCGTATGTCTACATCACGTTTTTCGGGCTTTCCGAGCTGGAGTACAGCCTGTACTTCGCCGTCGCGGCGCTGCTGACGGTGTTCGGGCCGTTCGCGTGGCTTGCGGCCTCGCGATTCGTGTCGGCGCGGCGCTTCACGGACATCCTTCTCGGCGTCGGGCTTGCGTCCGGCCTGGCCATGCTGGCCGTAGGCGAGCTGTCGCCGACGCTCTTCTGCCTGACGTTTCTCGCGTTCGCCCTCGCCGAAGCGGCCGTGCGCCCCTACAGCACGAACATCTTGCTGTCCCAGCAAGAGGGCGACACGGGAGCGACCTCGTCGCTCATCAACTTCGCCCACACGGCCATCGGCTGCGTGGGCATGCTCGTCGCGGTGCTGCCGTGGCCGAACTTCGTGACGGGCATCGGCATCATCATCGTGGCGTCGATGGGCGTCGGCATCCTCGGCTGGATCGCGCTTCAGCGCTCGCGCGTGCCGCTTACGGGCATCAAGGACGACGAGGCCGGAAGCGTCGGCGCGACGGCTCTCGACCTGCGCTGACGTCCACGAGGCTATCCGCGCAGCACTTCGAGGGTCGTGCGCCCGAAGCGCAGTTCCGCATCCCACACCTCGAACGCCAGCAGCACTTCGTCCCCAACAGGCTTCCGCGCCTCGTCGAACGCGGCGCGGAAGCATTGCTCAAGCGTCTCCCCTTCGATGCGATGCCCCGCATACACGCGGCCATCGGGCAGTTCGACAAGCGGAACGCGGCTCGCCTCGCCGGGAAGCGGGCGCGCCTCGAGCACCACCTGCCACGAGCGCTCCCCCGTCTGGCCGTCCGCGCGCCACATCATCCCCTGCAGGAACAACGGCACGAGCCCGACTTCCCTCGCCCGAACGTACAGCCCAGTCGCAGCTTTCGCATAGCGTCTCGCGTCGAAGCCGTCCTCCGACCACGGGGACGAAAGGAACGTCCGCGCACCAAGGATCCTCCCATACGGCGCAGGGAGCAACCTGCATGCGTTTTGGGCTGCGGATCCTTCTCGGTACTCGTCCAACGTCATGAGGATGGCCTCGGTTTCGCGTAGCTTCTTCGCCGCCAAGTCGCGCGCCCGATCGAGCAGCGCCGACACGTCCATGACGCCGTGGTCCGACACGTAGCCGGACAGTTCGCGCAAGGGAACGCCCAGCTGCACGCACGATACGATAACGTCCAGCTCGCCCATCTGGCGCATCGTGTAATAGCGGTACCCCGTCTCGGGGTTCACGTAGGCGGGGCGCAGCACGCCCACGCGCTCGTAATAGCGCAGCGCCTTCACGCTCACGCCTTTGAGATTCGCCACTTCGCCGATGGACAGCAGGTCGTTTCGCATGGCCTTCCCTCGATCCGCCGTTGACTCTACCCTTGGGGCATAGTTTAGGATACCTGCTCGCGACATTCCAGGGACGCCTCCGGGCCGGACGGCGCGGAGGCGTCCTGCATCGTTTGCTGGAAGATGCCGACACAAAAACGGAAGCGAAAGGTCTAGCGCCCTGCGTTCTCTATTCTTCCAACAAAGCCGTTTGCCCAAACCACTGCGTCGTCTACGCTCGGCTCGACGGGAAGACCCGCCGCCTGCGCCGCGTACAACGCCTCCCAACCTTCGCCCTTCGCAACAGCTGGAGGCCACGTCTGCGCCTTGCGGTAGGCGAACAGCCTTACGCACGTTCTTCGGACTTCGGCCAAGTCCACGTGCGCATTAGCCGCGATAAGCTGCAAATCCACCAGGTCGCGGGCGCGATCACCGCCTCCTGTGACGGCATGGATCTTCTGGGCGATTTGATGGGAAAGGGGCATGAGCGGCACCTTGCCGGGTGCGGGAAAACCCATCTCCGCAAGCGTTTCGGCGGCATCCTCCAGCTCGACCCAGTCGATAGCCTCGGCATCGCCTATCTCGTTGTGTCCGACCTCCAAGGGCACCGTGCACCAAGGCTTGCCGTTGTACGACAGCTTCACGTCAAAGGGCCGCATCACGTATTCCTGCGGAACCCCTTGGGGTTGCGCCGGCTCACGCGCAACGATGCGCCCGGTGAACCCTTCCCAGCCTTGCGCGAGCGCTTCCGCGAGCTTTTGGGCGTAGATTTCCGGATCGGTTGCCGTAGCGGTGTCCAGATCGGTGGTGAACCTGGTCGCCGCGTTGCCGAAGCGCATCTTGAGGGCGCTGCCCCCTTTCACCACGCCATCAGGAAGCATCTGCGCCACGACGGCGTTCGCCACGAGGGTGCGCGTCTTCACGTACCCCTCGGGTGATCCGTCGCTCGCCCTCCGGATGGCATTGTCCAGATGCCGCATGCTGCTCGGCCTTTTCGTCATGCCCCAAGCTCCTCCACAAGCTCATCCCGCTCGCCTGGCGTCAAGTATCCCAAGCGCGAAGCCTCCTCGGCCGCCTGTCGAGCCCGAGACGCCCCCATTGTCTCGGCAGCGGCTCTGATGGCATCCGCCACAGGCTGGGACGGCACCCCTTCGTAATGCGCGATCTGCGTCTTCGGCTGGCGCTCCAACACAAGCATGCCTTCGCCGAGGCGCCTCCTCACCCTGCCGGGGGACGCAATCCACATGCGCGCGGGGTCGATGGGGGCAAGCCCCAGAAGGGCTACGACCGATTCCCCGTAAAGATACGCGTCCGCGCCGGCAGACTTCACGGCGATCGCGTAAGGGGCAGCTTCCTGATAGGGCCAAACGGGCATCCGGTAGATGCCCCGCGCGACGCGCCGGAACTTCCCCCTTCGAGCAAGCTGGACCAGCTCCGCGTTCGACACGCCGATCTCCCTTGCTTCGGCAGAGGTGATCAGCCCGAAATCATCCACCGCATCGTATATGTCGTCGATCTTTGCCATGTCAAAAGTATAGCGTATTTGTACTACTTTTGACATATTGGGAAACGCAGATCATCCAAAGCTTGCCGTTGACTCTACCCTTGGGGCATAGTTTAGGATACCTGCTCGCGACATTCCAGGGACGCCTCCGGGCCGGACGGCGCGGAGGCGTCCCGCATCGTTTGCCGGAAGGAGGCCCATGACGCCATACGTGCTGCTCGGCATCGCCATCGTGTCGGAGGTGTTCGCCGAGGCCATGATGAAGCTGTCGAACGGCTTCGAGAACAAAAAGCCCATCATCGGCATCATCACCGGGTACCTGGTGGCGTTCTACCTGATGGCGCAGACCTTGAACGACCTGCCGCTCGGATTCGTGTACGCCGTGTGGACAGGCGCGGGCGTGGCGCTCACCGCCCTCATCGGCGCGGCGTTTTGGCATGAAGGGTTCAACGCGAAGAAAGCGCTCGGCATCGTCGCCATCATCGCGGGCGTCGTGCTTCTGAAACTGGGGGTGTGAGGCATGGGAAACCTGAAAGACTTGCTGGAACGCGCGAACCCATTCTTGCTGCTGAGCATCTCAATCGCCGCCGAGCTGTGCGGCACCACGTCGATGAAAGTGTCGCACGGGTTTTCCGACCCCCTGTTCACCGCGCTCACCATCTGCGCGTACGCGCTGGCGTTCAGCCTGTTCACCATCGTGCTGAAAAAGGTCCCGCTGGGGCTGGCCTACGGCATCTGGGGCGGCGTGGGCACGGTGGGCACGGCGGCCATCGGCATCGTGGCCTGGGGCGACCCCTTCGGCTGGGCCACCGCCGCCGGCATCGCACTCGTGGTGGGCGGCATTGCGCTGCTGAACAAGGGCACGCAGGAGATCGAAGAGGCGCGCGCAGAGAATTAGAGCGCCCCCGCGAGGCACGCATCGGCCGCGATGCCGAGCATGGCGATTGTTTTCGCATATTTTTGTCGCTGGCGTACAGAAATACTCGAATTTTTACGCTCTCCCGTATTTTTGAGAATGCATAGTCACCCTCCCCCCCCCCCGCGCAGAGCGCGAAAAAAAAAAGGGGGGGGGGGATCCGTCTCCTACACGTAAAACAGCAGGTCGTTGTACGTGGGCACAGGCCAGTGATCGCGATCGACGAGAACCTCAAGCCCGTCAACGGCGGCACGCAGCTTGTCCATGATGGGAACGATCTCGTGCGCGTAGGTGTCCGCCTTCTTCTGCTCGTCGGCGATCTCAAGCGTCTCGTGATGGCGCTTGCCCAAGGCGCGCAGGTGCGCGTCGATCTCGCGAATGCCCTCGGTCAGACGGCGCAACAACTCTTCCTGCTGGTCGACAGGGGCCGTCGGGCTCGCAGCGCGGATGGCGGTGATGTTGCGCGCCACCTCGGCGG
>HHCFC01400__coassemble_1171_pt1 | contig 76063 bp, 109 predicted proteins | sample HHCFC01400__metabat2_high_PE_041 | metagenome-assembled genome bin HHCFC01400
AAAGGGACGGGGACGTTGTCACGCCGGCGTGACAACGTCCCCGTCCCTTTGTCACCCCCGTTCCCTCGTCACGCCCCGCGGTAGTAGCAGACGGCGAGCTGAGTGCGGTTCTTGAGGCCGAGCTTTTGGAGGATCGCGCTCATGTGGTTGCGGACGGTGCCCTCGCTCAGGTAGAGGCGCGCAGCGATCTCGCGATTGTCGAGGCCCTCGGCGACAAGCTCCACGATGGCGCGCTCGCGTTCGGTGAGCACGCCGAGAACGGACGGGACGCGCTCGGAGGCAGCAGGCGGGGCAGGCTTCGCGCGCATCAGCGCCTCCACCCGCTCGAGCACCTCATCCCCCAGCACGCTCTGGCCGGCCATGACCGAGCGCAGCGCCGGCGCGATGGTGGCCACCTCCTGCTTGATGAGGTAGCCGCGCGCGCCGAGGCGCAGAGCGCGCACGATGTACTCGTCGTCGGAGAACGTGGTGAGGAACACGATACGCGCGTCGCCGTGCGCGGCCAGGATGCGCTCGGCGGCCTCGAGGCCGCCCGCACCCGGCATCTGGATGTCCATGAGCAGCACATCGGGCGCGTGCTCGTCGAACAGCGCCGCAGCCTCCTCCCCGGTGCCGCCCATGGCGACAACCTCCACGTCCTTCTGGGCTTCAAGGATGGTGCGCAGCGACAGGCGGACGAACGGGTCGTCGTCGATGATGATCGTCCTGATCATAGGCTTTTCTCCTCCTTCGGCACGATGGCGAACACGCGAAACCCCCGTCCCGCCCGATACTCGGCGCGCAGCCGGCCGCCCAAGGCCGTCACGCGCTCCTCCATCGATTTCAGCCCGAGGCCGCTCCCTCCGGCCGCTGGGGCTGCCGCCATCGTGGCCACCTCGCCCGCCGAGCCGTCGTCCTGCACGACGAGCTGGTAGAACGCCGGATATTCGACCACCGACACGTCCGCGCGCACAGCGTCGCTGTGGCGCACGACGTTTGAAAGCGCCTCGCGCACGAGCGCGACGAAGCAGTACGCCACGGGCACCGGCACGTCGCGCGCGTCGAAGGACAGGCGCGCACCGGGCAGCCCGCAGGCTCCGACGACGCTTTCAAGGCGGGAGCGCAGATCGAACGCGTCGTCGTGCAGGTCGTGGACGCTTTTGCGCACGGTGTCCATGGCCTCATGGAGCGTCGCTCCCACCTGGGCCAGGTCGGCGCGCACCTGCTCGTCTTCGGCGTGGACGACTTGAAGCGCCTCCACTTGCAGCACCGACCGCGTGAGCAAGTGCCCCACGTTGTCGTGGATCTCGCGGGCGATGCGGGCACGCTCGGCGAGCGTGGCAAGGCGCACCTCGTAATCGTGCGAAGCCATAAGGTCGCGGTTCTTCCGCGCAAGCGACAACGACCGCTCTTGCAGGCTGTCGCGAAGCGCGCGGGAGCGGGCGCGCTCCCCTTCTGCCCGCCTTTCGCGCCACGCCATGAGGCACGCGGCAACGCAAAGCGCGAGCAGCAGGACAGTCAGCGGCATGCCGAGCGAGCGAGCCGACGCGGCCAGCGGCGCGATCCACGCCGCACGCGCGAGCCGGGAGCGCTCGAAGCCCAGCGCATGCGCGGCAAGCGGCAGAAACGACGCGAACGAGGGCAGCGCGCACGCCGCCGCGAGGTAGGCGCCCGCCGCCGCGATCCGCACGGGCGCCGACGACGCCACGTCGAGGCAGCATGTCGCCGCCACAGCCGCTAAAAACGCGACGGCGTGCATATCCGAAGGCGGCGCGAACGGCAAGGACGCCAGACAAAGCGCCGCGAGGATGATCTGGTCGATGGCGCGCTCTCTGTTCATGATGCCAGTATAGCCCTCCGGGCGGGCCGACGGCGCGGCGCGCGGGACGATCATGAGCGACGGCATCCGCAACCGTGACAAATGTCACTCCCCTCGCGCCAAACGGTGACGGCCGGCACTTCCGCGACGACCGCAGATCGGGCACTATGGACGCTGGATCGAGAAGCCGCGCGCGATCAAGCACGGCGAAACCGCAAGAGGACGCGCGCAAGCGACGGGGGTGGCGAAGTTGGCGAACACGATGGAGGCGGGACGGAGCGCGGCGACGGACGACGCCCGGACGAAAGCCGCGTTGGAGACGGCGGGCGGGCCGCGCGCGCCTAAGTCGGCGGGCGCACCGCGCGAAGGCCGGAGCATCGTGGCCGTCGACGGGCTGGTGAAGCGCTACGGAGAGGTGCTTGCGCTCGACCACTTCAATCTGCGCATCGAGCCGGGAGAGGTGTTCGGGCTGCTCGGGCCGAACGGATCGGGCAAGACCACGGCCATCAACTGCATGCTGCAGCTGCTCACGTTCGACAAGGGGACGATCGAGCTGTTCGGAGAGCCCATGCGGCCCTCGCGCTACGACTTGAAGCGGCGCATCGGCGTCGTGCCGCAGAACGTGGCCGTGTTCGAGGAGCTGACGGTGCGCGAGAACATCGACTACTTCTGCGCGCTGTACGTGAGCGACCGTGCGCGTCGGCGCGACCTGGTGGACAAGGCCGTGGCGTTCGCGGGCTTGGAAGGCTACGAGCGGTTCCGGCCGCGAAAGCTGTCGGGAGGGCTTCTGCGCCGTTTGAACATCGCCTGCGGCATCGCGCACAAGCCCGAGCTCGTGTTCTTCGACGAGCCCACCGTGGCGGTCGATCCCCAGAGCAGAAACGCCATCCTCGAAGGCATTCGCCAGATGAACCGCGCCGGGTCCACCGTGGTGTACACGAGCCACTACATGGAGGAGGTCGAGGAGATATGCACGCGCCTCATGATCATGGATCGGGGACGAGCGCTTGCGACCGGAACGAACGCCGAGCTCAAAGCCATGGTCTATGCCGGGGAGAAGATCCAGGTGGACGTGCCGGAGCTTCCTGACGCGGCGCTTGAGCGCCTCAGGATGCTGCCGCATGTGAGGCGCGCGCTCTACCGGGACGGCGTGCTCGAGCTGGCCTGCGCGAACGGCACGCACAACCTGGGAGACGTGCTGGCCGTGCTGCAGGCCTTCGGCGCCGCGTTCGGGCGCGTGTGGGCCGAGCCGCCCACGCTCAACGACGTGTTTCTGGAGATCACCGGAACGGAGCTGCGGGACTGAGGGCTCCGCTGCTTCGCTGGGGCATCGGGGTGGGCCGACGCCCCAGCCCACTGCGGCGCTCCGATTCGCCGCGTCGTGCAACCGTGCGCCTCGCGCGCGAGGACGGACGCGGAAACGGCGGTTCGGGGCGCGGCGGCCCTCTTCGGCTTTCATCAGCCGGCACGGCCCATGCGATTGGAAGGTGGCAGCATGATCAGCGTGTTCAAGGGAACGCTTCTGGCGCTGGCGCGGGAGCGGTCCGTCTTCATCTGGGTGCTCGCGTTTCCGCTCGTCCTCTCGACGATGTTCGCGTTCATGTTCGCGCACCTCGATGACGCGGCCCAGCTCAAACCCGTCCGCGTGGCCGTCGTGGCCGATGCGCGCTACGAGGACGCGCCGGGGTTCGCCGAGGTGATCGACGCGCTGTCGGAACCGGGGGACGGTCAACTGCTCGATGTCGCGCGCGTGGAAAGCGAGGATGCGGCCATCGAGCTCATGCGCGCCACCGACGCCGGCTCGTCGGCACCGGGCGGCGGGTCGAACGAGGGCGTCGTGGGCTACGTGGCAATGGGTGCCGACGGGGTGCCGGGAGTGCACGTGCGCGGCGGCGCGCTGCCCGACTCCGTAGACAGCGCGAACCAGTCCGTTCTCAAGACGGTCGTCGACAACTACCTGAGCAGCCGCGCGCTCATCGAAGACGTGGCGAACGAGGATCCGGCAGCCCTTGCCGACACGCGTTTCGTCGCCCAGCTGCTGGACGCGCCCGATTTCACGGAGAGGATCGACGTCACGCGCAACCCGCCGAAGGAGACGGTGCGCTACTACTTCGCGCTTTTGGGCATGGCGGCGCTGTTCGGCGGCCAAACGGGGATGATCGCCATCTGCCGCGCGCAGCCGAACCTGAGCGCGCTCGGCGCACGTCGGGCCTTGGGGGCGGTGAGCCGCGCGAAGACGCTCGTCGCCACGCTCGGGGCGAGCTGGACGCTGTCGTTCGCCTGCCTTGCCGTGGCCTACGCCTACATCCGCGTTGCGGCGGGCGTGGATTTCGGAGGCCGCGACGGAGCGTGCCTCGTCGCACTGGCGGCCTCGTCGCTTCTCGCGACGGCGCTGGGCACGCTCGTGGGAAGCGCGACGAAGGTCGACGCGGGCATCAAAGGCGGGGTGCTCAGCGGCATCGTGTGCGTGTCCTCGCTGTTCGCCGGACTGTACGGGCAGCCCGTCATGGAGCTGGCCGACGAGCTGAACGCGGCGTTTCCGGCGCTTGAGCTTGTCAACCCCGCCACGCAGATAGCGCAGACGTTCTACAGCATCATGTACTACGACACCTTCCAGCGCGCGTTCGAGCACGTGCTCGTCCTGCTGGCCATGACGGCCGTGCTGCTCGCCGTGTCCTTGGTCCTTGTCAGGAGGCAGCGCTATGAAAGTCTTTAAAGCAGCGGTCGCGATCACGCTTCGGCACCCCCTCTACCTGCTCGTGTACGCCGTCGTGCTCAGCCTCTTGGGCGTGCTCATGGCGAGCAGCCTTTCGTTCGGAGAGGGCGACGACGCTCCGTTTGCGGCATACCGGGCGAAGTTCTCCGTCATCGACCGCGACGGCAGCGACCTTTCCCGGGGACTGGTGGATTGCCTGGGCGAGCACGGGATCGAGATGCCGCTGGACGACGCCGAGATCGCCCTGCAGGACGCCGTGGCGAAAGGAAGCGTCTCGTACGTCCTCATCGTGCCGGAAGGGTTCGGGCAGGCGGTCCTCGACACCGCACGCGCAGGCGGCGACGCGCCCATGCTCGAGACGGTATACAGCTACTCGTCGCTCGAAGGCAGTCTTCTGGATCAGAAGGCCAACGAGTACGTGGGGCTTGCCCGTGCCTATGCGGCGCTCGTCCCCGACGCATCGTTGGCCGACGTCGCCGCGCATGCGGGCGACGCGACGGGCGCGTCGGCACCGGTGGACACCGTGCAGCTTGGCGGCAGATCGGGAAGCGCGCAGCGCTTCGTGTTCTATTTCAGCTGGGGTACCTACACGCTGTTCGCCTCCATCGTCGTGTGCGTGGGATTGCTCATGGGCACGCTCAACCGCACCGACCTCAGACGGCGCAACCTCGTATCTCCCCTGCCGACGACCGGATACAACCTGCAGGTCGCAGCTGCAGCGCTTGCGGTGACCACGGGAGTGTGGCTGTGGACCGTGGTGCTGGGTCTCGTCGCGTTCGGCGAAGCCGCGGCGCAGATCAGCGCCGCGGGGCTTGCGCTCATGCTGGCGCTGTCGTTCGCGTTCGCCACCGTCCCGCTGTCGGCGGGATACCTGCTCGGGCAGATGGGGGCGAGCGAGACGATCAGCAACGCCGTCGGCAACATCGCGGGCATGGCGGTGTCGTTCTTGGGCGGCGTATGGGTGTCCTTCGACGCGATGGATCCCGCCGTGCAGGCGATCGGACGCTTTTCGCCCGCTTTCTGGTACACCGACGCGCTGCAGAAGGCGGCCGCGCTCGAGGCTCCCACGCCCGAAGCGCTCGCGCCGATCTTCTGCGACATGGGCGTGCTCTTGCTGTTCGCGCTCGCTCTCTTCGCCGTCGCGCTCGTGGCGAGCCGGTTGCGCGTGCAAGGCGCCGACGCCGGCGGCAATGCGGCTGCGGCGGGCGTGCGGAGGTAGCGCGAGGGCAAGGGGCGAGCGGAAAGCGGGCGAGCCGGACGCGAGCAGGCAGGACGCAAGCGCTGCTGGCGCAGACGAGCGCCCTCCTGCTCCAGCAGCGTTCGTCGGAGGGCGAACCTTCCAACGGCTTCGACGGAGAAGGAGGATAGAGAAAGCGGATCGACGCTCCGCAGACGCAGGAACCTCCTTGCACCAGCGAAAACACTGGCAGCCGAACGGGGAAGCGCCCGCCATCGTCGTCGCCGGTTTTCGAGCAGAGGCCAGCTGCGCGAACAGGCGCAGCCCGATCGACAGGAAGAAGACTGGGCGAAGGATGCGGGAAGATAGGCTCGGCGCTCCGCAGGTACACAGCGCGCAAGAAGCGCCGAGCAGCCAGCGGGAGCGACACCCCGCAAACTCGAACCCCTCCCTTGCGGCTGCGGGGACATATGCAGACGGGCACGGTCTCCGGAAGCGAATATACCGTTTCGCCCACGGAGACACATGCAGGCAGGCGCGCCTTTCGATGACTTCGTCGGAGGCCGCAAAAAAGGACGAGAGGAGCGGGCGCTCGAGAGAGGGCATCCCCAATGCGCGCGCGAGATTTCGATGCGGAGACAGAAGGCGGTTCATGAGAGCTCGATCCCGTCGTAGGCGGGCGTGCGCCAAAGCAGGTACGCCTCCGTGTTGCGCACGAGACGGGCTGCGCGCTGCGCGACGCCTTCGGCGGCCGCGCTCGCATAGGCCCCGAGGTCGCACGTCGCCATCCGCACACGGCCTCGCTCCTCGAACCAAGCCGGCGCGCCGCGTTCGAAGACGACGCGCTCGCCAAAGCGCAGCGTGCGTCCGTCCGGCAGCGCGTCCTCCTCCTGCAAGGGCGTCGAAAGGGCCTCGTCGAGAAAGTAGGCACGATCGTCCCGCAGCAGACACGATGCGTCGGCCTGGGCGTATGCCAGCGTCACGCGGTTGTAGGCATACAAGTCAAGCGGCTCCGAAACGATCGCCCCGTCCTCGAAGCGAACCGAGCAACCGGCATCCGAAAACCAGCCCTCCACGCCCGCGCAACCCTCTTTTTCAGCGGCATCCCACGCTTCTCGCGGCACGAAGAACGGCTCGTCCCGCCTCGCCTCGACCTCGTAGCACGCCCGCGCCTCTCCATCTGCGAAAAAGCGCACGGCGACCTCCCCACGCGGCACGTCAGCATACGCCGCCGCCTCCCCTCGATAGGGCGTCTCTTGAAACCGCGCATACGCGGTGACCACGCAGGTGAGGCGCGCGCCCTCGTCTGCTTCGGTCACGCGGTACGTCGCTTTATCACCAGGTCCCTGCACGAGTTCGCCGCGCGAATCCGGCCCGCCACGGTACCAGGCGTACCGATACGCCATGCCCGCCGTGCCCGGATAGTTGTACGGATGGCACGTGGCATTGGGGTCGGACGGACTCAGGTCGCCTCCCTTCCTTGGCTCCCCTTCGATCGCGAACGCCCCTTCCGAGCGCGGCCCGAACACGACCTCCTCGATCTTCATGTGGCGGTTGCGAGTTACCCAATCGTTGTAAGGATTCCATTGATGGAAGTTCGTGCCGTTATCCTGGCCGCCGCCGTCAAGATCGAGCGCACACCCGCTGCACTCGAACACGAGCATATGGTAGCCATCGCCGAAATCATGAAGATACAGCGACTGGGCGGTGCCTCCGTTGGGCGTCCAAAGATGCACGTTGTCGCCGTCGAACCAATCCCCTCCCTGCAAGTCGAGGTACAGCGCCGAGGCACCAGTATGGACAGGCACGAGGCTCGTCCTCCCCTGAGGGCTTTCCACCACGATCCAGTTCTGATTGGTTGTGAAGGTGTCCTGCCAGCCGACGACGTTCGTCCGCACGTCGAGGCCACCCCCGCTCGCGTCCATGAAAAGATGCTCGGCCGAGCGAGGGCGCACAGTGACGATCTTTCCCCGCCAACTCGCATCGTCGTTGAGCACATGGGCGGGGATGATCTGGGACGCCTCGGCCGTCGTGTCGATGCCGTAAGCGCTATCGGGCGAATCGCACCACGCCCGCACCCCTGCCCACGCCCACCAATCCCACGATCTGCGAGCGACCCGCAGCGTGTCGGTGACATAAGGCCCGTGGTAATTCGAATTGTCGTAGGTCGTATCGTAGAAGCCGCTCTTCGAGGCGAGCCAGCCCGTTTCATCCCGAATGAACGAGTCAACATGGGTGTCGGGGTAGTCGGTGAACCAGGTGGGGTTCCACACCCCTCCGTTGGCGTAGTACGAAGTCACGGATATCTCGAGGAACAGCTCCGTCATACGGCCCACGACCGCATCGCATCTCACCGACAGCCACACTTTTCCGTTGTCCGAATAACCCCATCCCCCGTCATAGCCGAAATGGTTGCCAGGCGCCGCGACCGACCCGATCGCGCCCCACCCGCCGCCGCCCACGCCGCCCCACGCGACTTTCGTGCCGGCGAGCCACGACAGCCCGACGGCCGTTCCCGCCGCGAGAAACGCTCGCCGAGTCATCGGCGCGCGATTCCCGATACGCCGCACTTCGCCCGCGCCTCCGCACTCGGAGCGCTTTTCGACGCTGCCACCCCTCTCCATCTCGGCCTCCTCACGCCATCGTGTCGTTCAAGAAACTCAGCAAGCTCACCACCGTGGGCACCACCACAAGCGCCACCGTCGGCGGCAGGAAGCACACGGACAGGACGACATCGAGCTTCGTGGGCATCTTGCGGATGCGCTCGAGCGCGCTCGCCTGGGCGACCTCGCGGGACAGCGCGGCCTGGCTCGCAAGGCCCTCCGCAATGGACGACCCCTGGCTCACGGCCTGGATAAGCTGCGCGACAAACGCCGACACGTCTTGGCTGCGACAACGCCTTGCAAGATGCTCAAGCGCTTTCTCGCGCCCGTGCCCGAGAAGGTTCACCTCCTGGTCGACAAGGGACAACTCTTCGGAAAGAGGCCCCTCGACGCTTGCCGCCACCTCTTTGAAGCACTGCTCGAGCGGAGATCCCGCCGCCACGGCGATGCCGAGCAGCTCCATGGCGTCGGGCAGGCTCGCCTCGATGGCGCGGCGGCGGTTCCTTTCTGCGGCCCAGAGCGCCGCGCGCGGCCCCAGCCATCCTGCTGCCAGGCCGAACGCCGCAAACGCGATACCGGCAGCGCTCGGGAAAAGGCCACACGCCAACGAGACGCACGCCGCCGTGCACGTGCCGAACACCGCCGCGAGCACCCGCAGACAGCGCCATGCCTCGGGCTGCAGGGACACCCCCGCCCGAGAGAGCCGGCTGCGGCACTCGTCCGCATCGGAGCGAGCCGACGGCACAAGCCTCTCGAGTGTTTCGGACGCGACACCCAACAGCCGGACAAGAGCATCGCGCCCGATCGCCCGAGCGCGCTCGCCCTCCCGCCGCGCATCGCCCCACACGGCCACGCGCGGCAGCGGCGCGAACGCGCGCACAAGCGCTTCGTACACGGCAACGCCCGCCAGCACGGCGAACGCCCCCAGCGTGCAGATCGTCATCGCAGAGGCAGCCATGCCCGTCCTCCTTTGTCTTCGGCGCCACCCGCACGCCTCGCGGTGCGTGCGCGGCGCGTCTTCGGCTCGTCGAGCGAAGTGATGGCGCGGCACGATACCAACCCGATCACCTCGAGAGCGACCGCACCTCCCAGCAACGCCCATCCAAGCGGCTCCTCGGTGTAGAACCGTGCGAAATCGGCGTTGGTCGCGAACATCATGAAGAAGATGCACGGCATGGACAGCGCCACGAACCACTTGGCAAGGCGCGTCCCCGCCACCTCAGTCTCCAGCTCCCGCGCGGCTTTGAGCCGCGCGTTCACGTGCCCGGCGACCATGTCGAGCACCGGAGCGAGCGAGCCGCCGAACCTCTGCTGCATCCTTGCCGCCGCCGCGAGCGTGCGCACGTCGCCGCTGCCGGTGCGGCGCGCCATGTCCTCGAGCGCATCGGAAAGCGTGGTGCCGTAGGTGATGTCGGCGATGACGCGGGTCAGCTCGTCGCGCAGCGGATCGTCCATGCGGGCGCACGCCACCCGCAAAGCCCGCTCGACCGTCAGTGAGCTTCGCACGCTCGCGGCAAGCTGAGGGAGCATGCGGGCGAATTGCCGATCAAGCAGTTCGCGACGTTTTCTTCGCACGCGGCCCTGCCACGCGCGACGCGCCGCCACCACTCCGATCGCGGCGCACGTCCCTACCAGCGCGCTTCCGCTCAACATGGTCGCGAAGACGAATGCGGCCAGCACCCCTCCCGCAACTGCAAGCGCCCGCACACGCATCGATGGCCCCTCCCAGTCGCCGCTTTCTTTGGAACGCGCGCCACGAGCGTCGCGTCGGGCGGCGGCTTTCCTGCCGACCTCGTACAGCGTCCGATCGGAAAGCGCCTCTCCCCTTTGCGCGGCGCGCTCTTGGCGAAACAGCGCGTACGCCCACAGCGCAAGCGCGCATCCCCCTGCGGCCAGCGCCGCGAAAACAGCCGTCGTCCCTGTCATCGCAAGCACCTCCTTGCCCTAGCTTCCGAAGAACCAGGCGGGATCGAACGGAATCCCCGCCACCCGCATGCGCGCTTTGATCCCTTGCGGCTGCACGCCGCAGGGCCGCCACGCGCCCACGACCCACCCGTTCGCGTCAATGCCCTCCACGTCGTAGGCGAACAGCTCGGCTCGCGGTATCACCATCGAGCCTTCCGGCAGCGGATCGACGGATACGACGCTTGTCACCTTGCGCGTTCCGTCCCTCATGCGCTCGACATGCACGATAAGGCCCCCTTGCAGTGATTCGGCGATCTGCTGGGCGATCACTTCGCGACTGAGGTCGCCGTCGGCGTAGCCCACCATCGTGCGAAGTCTGCTGAGCGCGTTCGACGGATCGTTCGCGTGGATGGTGGTCATCGACCCGGGATGGTCGGTCTGCATGGCCTGGAGCATGTCGTACGCCTCGGCACCGCGGCACTCGCCCACGATGATGCGGTCGGGCCGGCGGCGCAGCGACAGCGCCACGAGCTCCCGCATGCCGACGGCCCCTTCGCCCTCCACGTTGGCCTCGCGCGTCTGCATGCGCTCGACATGGGCCGTCTGCAAACGCAGCTCGGGCGTGTCCTCGATGGTGATGACGCGCTCCCCCGCCGGAATGAAACCGGAGAGCGCACCGAGCAACGTAGTTTTGCCCGAGCCTGTGCCGCCGGAGATCACGATGGGGCAGCGAGCCTGCACCGCTGCGCAGAGGAAATCCGCCATGGCCGCAGACAGCGCGCCGACGCCCAGCAGATCTTCCATGCTCAGCATGCCGTCCGAGAACGTGCGCACGTTGAGCGCCGGCCCGTCCGGCGAAATGGGAGGCACCACGTACGTCGCGCGCGCCCTGCCTCCGGGCAGCATCGCGCACCCCATGGCGTGCGTCTCGTCGCAGCGCATGCCCGCTTGCTCCGCGATCTTGTTGATGATGCGGCGCACATGGTCGGCATCGTCGAAGACGATGTCGGGTCGATGCTCGATCAACCCCGCACGCTCCACGTACACGACGGGGGCGCGAAACGGCAGCGCCGGATCGGCCTCGTCCACCCCGCCGCCGTTGACCATGATCTCGGTGACGGCAGGGTCGTCGAGCAGAGGCTGCAGCGGGCCGTAACGGAGGAAGTCATCGACGATGCCGCCCGCAAGCGACTCCAACTCGTACAGGGAAAGCGGCTCGCCCTGCTCGAACGCGACCTGGCCCACCACCTCTCGGATAAGAGCTTCAACCGCCGAAGGACTCGCCTGTCCCGCCCTCAACCTCGAAGCGACCTCCTCTCGCACGGACGCTTTGAGCGCTCGCTCAGTCGATCTATCCACGCTCCTCTTCCTCCTCCATCGCATCGACGAGCGCCACGAGGGCAAAGCTCACCCTCCCTGCGTACTGCGCCTCGCGCACCGCGTCGGCCTCCTCGGGAGACACCGCGATCGTCACCGCGCCGCCCGAGGTCGCAAGCTCGCTTTGACCCGCCCCCACCGACACGACGAGCGCGCGCTCGCAAACGGTCGTCAGAAACGTCTCCCCGGAAGCGGCGGACTCGACGGCCATCACGCGCACCGTGTCGAACGCCCTTATCTGGCCGGCGACGCCCGTCTCCGTGTCCACCGACACCGAAACCGCCTCCATGCCGGCCCCAAGCGCGGCGGCCAGATGGTCGCCTCCCGCCGTCCCGGCCACAAGGCCCGGCACGATCTGCGCGCCAGAGGGGATGTCGACCGCCGCCCGTCCTCCGACCACCTCTTCGACCGCATCCGCATCGAGGGCGCCTTCCGCGCGAAACGCGCGCGGCACCTCCACCACCTCAAGCTGGTCTGGGGAGACGGCGTCGCCGGCGGCGATGCCCGTCGTCGCCACGAGCGTGGGAGCCAGATCAGACTCCATCGCGCCGACCTGAGCGCTTGCCGACACAACGGCCCACGCGCCATAGCCCACCGCGATGACGGCGACCGCAGCCGAAAGGGCCGCCACGAGGGCGAGGCGCTTCGCACGGCGAACGTCCTGCGGCCCCTTCGCAAAACGCAGGGGGTCCGCCGGAGCCGGCCCCGTCGCCGCCGCAGACGCCGACGGCGCGGACGAGGCAGACGTCGCCCCCGACGCCCCCTCCCGCCTCGCAAAGCGAGGGGCGGTGGCGCTGGCCGCGCGGGCGGCGAATCCCCCCGAGCGCGCAGACGCGCCGTTCGTTCGAGCTTCCATCATGGCTGCCTTCCTCCTTCTTCTTCATCCACCCGATCCGACAAGGCGGCCCGCACCTGATCTCCTATTTCAGCGGGAAACTCGTCGAGCGAGCCCAGTCGCGTGAACGCCGCGTCAACCGCATCGAGGCCCGCGGCGACGTCGAAGCGCCCGCACGTCCGCTCGTCAGGACGCCACACGCGGTCCTCGGCATAGGGCATGGCCGTCATCACGCGATGGGAGGCGACCGGTATCCCCTCCACGCCGAACCCTCGGGCGAACACCGTGGGGGACTCCTCCTCCACCTGCAAGCCCACCGCCCACATGCGCTCCCCCTCCGCCGTGTCCGTCTCGGGCGCTTCGTAGAACCACACGGCTACGCTCCCTGCGCATCCCGCATCGCGCACGGCACGCACGGCGCGCTCGGCGAACCGCGCCGCCGGGTCGTCGTCGTTCTTCGCCCTAAGGGCGAACGAGGCGTCCATGCACGCCGCACGGGCCGCGTCGAGCGCGTTTTCCTGGCGCGCCTTCGTTGCGTAGGCGATTCCTTGATCGACGGAGAACGCAAGCGCCGCGAACAAGACGAACGCCGCCGCCACGGCCAGAAGGGCCATGTTCCCGCATTCGCCATCGGATCTGCGCGATCGCCCAGCGCGGCGATGCGCGCCCCTCCCCACGCTCACGACCCCACCTCCACCTCGATCGCCCTCCCCTCGCAAAAGATGCTTGTCACGCTTCTTTCGAGCGACTGACCCGAAAGACCGGGCACGTCGAGGACGGACGGAAGCTCGTAGCGCACATCGTACGAGAGCGCCAGCCGGATCGTCCGCTGTTCGATGGAACCGTCCTCGGCGCCGCCCCGGTCCTGCCGCGTCTGGCGCTCCCACCGCACCCGCTCCACATGCAGGGAATCCGGCCGCAGCTGAGAAGACGCGCCGACGATCTCCTCCTCCACGAACGCCTCCTTGTCCGTCGCGCGCTCGAAGCCCCCCACGTCGAACTGTCGGCAAGCGCGCGTTATCTCCGAGGAGAGCTGGTTCGCGACGAGCGTCATGCCGCCCAGCTGCACCGTCGCGAACACGACGAGCATAAGCAGCGGCACCGCCACCGCGAACTGCACGACCTCGCTTCCCTGCTCGGCATCATTCACCACGATCCTCCTTCGACCGTCTCGTCGATCGTCCCCACAGCCGCCGCCTCGTACGAGAATCCGGCTTCGCCCTCGCCGGAGGCGGTCGCCGCAAGCGCGCCCACCGACGTAAGATACGTCCCTTTCAATCGGAGGGCGACGCGAACGGGACGGCACGCCGTCTGCGACGGCCGCTCCAAGAACGATCCCGTCTCCGCATCGAAGAGACGATGCGCGTAACGCTCCCTCTGAACCTCGCCCACCTGCACGGACACCTCAAGCGTCAAGCCGTCGCCAGACAGCGCGGGCGCCTCGAGCAACACCGCGTCACGCAGCGCATCCGACGTCGCCCCCTCCGCTCCCTCCGAACAGACCGCCCTGCACGCCGCATAGGCCGCATCTTCGAGGGCCATGCCCAGAAACACCGCCCGCCCCAGATCGACCGCGGCGCAGAAAAACGCGAGGAGGATCGGCAGCGCCAACACGAACGAGACGACGCTGCCGCCGCGCTCGGAAAGGCTTCGGCCCTTCGCCTGCACCGCCATCTCCTAGGCCGCGCCGGATGTGACCTTCGAGAACATGTCCGTGATCGCGGTGCCCGCGTCCGTGATGGCCTCCTGGATGTTCCCCTGCAGCGCAAGGAGGGCGGCCCCCAGGCCCACGGCGAACCCCAGCACGATGACCGTTTGCACGATCTCGGAGCCACCCTCCTCCTCGCCGCGCAGCAGAAACGCTCGCACGGCACCTGCTGCCGCCATGATCTTCGCATTCGCATTCGTCATTGCTTGCTCCTTTCGTCGGACCGACCATCCAGATCGGCTTTTCCGTTTCGTCAGTTTGCCCGTCCCGCCTCGTTTGCCATCGGCCCCGCCCTTACCCCAGCGCCGCAACCGGAAGCCACGCAGCCAGAAACGGCGCCATGGGGATGCCGTCTTTCGCCGTCAACTTCCCGGCAGCCATGCCCGCCAAAGAGACGACCGCCGCAAGCGCATAGCATGCGAGCATCCCGCAAGGTGCGGCGAGGCCGCTCGCGAGCGAGAGCGCCGCCATGCAGCGCATGTCCCCGCGTCCGACAGGGGGCACCCCGCCGCGTCCGAACGCTCGGTTCGCAAGCGCGCAGACTGCGACGACAAGCGTCCCGAACGCCGCTCCCGCAACGAGCGCCGTCGCGCCGCCCATGAGCGCTTGCACCGCGATGCCGGCCAAAGCGATGGCAAGGCACGCCTCGATCGGGATGATCCGCGCCCGCATATCGCATGCAACGGCGGCGGCCATCGCCACCCCGCATAGGGCGAAGGCGACCGTCGCCGCCCAAGGCAGCCCCGAGGCGGCAAGCGCCGAGAACCACAAAGCGCAGCCGAGCGCGCACGCGCCGCGACGCAACGGCGTCGGATCGAAGGAGCGCCGCTCTCTTTGCGCCGCCTCGTCGCGCACGGCGAGCGAAACATTGACGCTGCACCCAGCCTCCGCGAGGGCGGCGGCACGCTCCCGCGCAAGAGAGCCCTCGCGCGCCGCCGCGAGCGCGTCATCGCGCCAGACGGCGAGCACACCCTCCTCTCCTCCCGCTCCCGCGCACGGCTCGCGCGCCCGATGCTCGCGCTTGAACGTCGTGTAAGCCTCACAGCTCTCCCACCACCACGACGCCGTTCGCGCATGCGAGCGCCCGAGCAGCTTGTCGGCAAGCGGCGGGACGACGAACCACCCGACAACGCCGCCCGCCGCGAACCCCGCTGCGGCCGCCGCGAGCGCGGCCGTCACGACGCCTCCTTCGCCGCAACCGGTTCGCAGCCGGAGACGAGCGCTTCCCGCGCATGCGCGCCCCGCGCGGCCAACCGGCACGCCCCATCCGAGGCGCGCGGCGAAGCCCGCACGCCCGACGCGCATGCCCGCCCCCTCTCATCCTCCAAGGCCGCAGCGACCCTCGAACCCGTCGCGGCAAACGCCCTCCCCGCATCCACTCCACCGGTCTTCAAGATGAGGGAAAGCCCCCTCGCTCCGTCCTTCTCAACGTTGCCGTCCAACCCTCCTTCGATGATCGCCCCCTCGGGAAACTCGAAGCGCACGACCCACTCCGCACCGTCTGTACAACCTCTCGTCGGCAGCCGAAGCCCTCCTCCGGACGCCGCGGAAACCTGCGGCGCGGGCGCTTCCGCATCTGCCGGGGAAGCCTCGGCCTCCTTGGCGAACGGGCAGGGCCCGGATCGCAAAGTAGCCCCGCCCCGAAGCTGCTCCATGAGGCCGAGGATGAGAGCGGACAACTCGCTCGCACCAGCCCCCGCGAGGGCAGACGATGCCGGAGAGGCCGTCGGAAGGACCGAGGGCGAATCCGAAGTCGAAGGAACCTCGGGAACCGCAAGGCCGCGCCCCGAAGACGGAGCCGACGAGCTCGCTTGGAACGTCGCGCTAGAAGCCGACGTCGAAGAAACCGCAGGAGCGGGAGCCGCCCCCGATGACGGGAAATCCACGAACGTGCGAGAGGTTCCAGGAGGCGCAGAGCCGCCCCCGGGAACGTCTGCCGGGAAGATCGCTTTCGCAGATGCGCCCTTCGACGCCGACGCGGATGCCTCCGGACCCGTCATCGGCGCCCGCAAAACAGCCGCCTCCAGTCCCTTTGCGGAATCCGCCCTTGCGAACGCCCCCTCTGGCATAGCCCGCGCAACGCCCGCCGCATCCCCCGGGCAAACCGTCTGCCGATCGGGGGAAACGGCATTCGCAGGGAAAGCCGGCGGCACATCGTCCTTCATGGACGGCTGGGGACTCGCTGGAGAAGCCGCCGCCGACGGCATCGCGGCAGAAGGCGTCGCCGACAGACCCATCCTCCCCGAAACCGACCCCGACGTCCTCGCGAAAGCCGACGAGGCGGGGATCGCAGACGAAGCCGCCGCAGCAGCCGAGGTCGAAGGTGCCGTCTCGACAGCGGCCATCGCAGAAGCCGCTCCCTCCGCAGCGATCGCCCCGCCCTCTGCCGCAGGAGACGCACCCCTGGTCGAGCCCGGTTTCGGTATCGCCGCACGAGGGGTATTCAGCTCCGCGGCGGCGAAGCGATGCAGGCACCCGAAGCACACCTCGGCGTCGTCGAAAGCGCGCGCATGGCAAACGGGACAGGTCTTCATCGCGCTCCCCCTTTCACGGGCACCACGCCCATACGATCCCCCGGCTCGAACCAAGGCGTCGAGCACGACGAGAAGCGCTCGACCACCGCCGCCGCGCCCCTGTGGCGAAGCCGCCTGAAAGGCCCCACGTCGCGATAGGCCGCCAGCACGCACCCCGTCCCATCGACGAACGCGACGTCGATGCGGCGCCCCATCCCGACCGTATGGACATCGGCGCACGGGAGCAGCAACAGCGCCCCTTCGTCGGGACGCGAAAGCAGAAGGCCCCGCATCCGCTTCGCCAGGCTCGTCGCCAATCCGAGCGCCGCCGGCCCTTCGCGCACGTCGCCGACGGAAGGCGCTTCGCGGCGTTTGACCGGTTTGCGCGCCTTGTTGGCGGCGCGTTCGCGCCCCGCCTTCGTCCTCGTTCCTTTCGCCGCGACTCCCTTCGGCGCGGCCTCGATCGTCAAAGCCTTGCCCTCCATCTCTGTCTTTTTAACCATGATCAGCCCTTTCCGTCCAATTGCCCGTCGTAGTGCACCACCATGCTCGCGTCCTTTCCGACCTGAACGCCTGAGACGAACAGCCACCGGTACGTCCCGTCGCGCTTGACGAACGTGCCGCACGCCGGCATGCCGCTCTCCACCTGCGTCCAGCCCTTCCCTTCCAGCTCTTCAGCCGCCTCCTCGAACGCCACGGCGACCTCGCCCTGCGTCGTGAACCCGACAACGGGCGCCGACGCGTCTGCCCGCACGTCCTCGCGACCCTCGAGCGCAAGCGCCTCGTCCTCGAACCCCTCCGGGGCAGGATCGCCCCCGTCCTCGGACGTCGCCTCGGCCGCGCCGTCCCACAAGGCCGGATCGGCCGCCTCCCTCAGCACGTCCGATCCGGCGACCCCTCCGAACCAGGAGGCGCACGAAGCCGCGACGGCGGTCGAGCCGAGGGCAAGCACCGCGCGCACGACGCGCGCCCGCATCGGCGAAGGCCCTGCCCGCATCGGCGCGCGCGGCCTCATACGAGCACCCCTGGCTTATAGCAGTCCACCACGAAAGCCGTGCGGTGGGAGAGCGACGGCAGCGACACGCCGAACACCGACTGCTTCAGGCCCAAGCCGAACAGCGTGGGCGCAAGCTCGAGCGTCCCCTCGAACTCCACATGCCCGCCCTCCGTGCCGCGCACCGCAACGCTCACCTGCTCGAACGGCTTGTCGAACGCTTCGGACAGCGTCGCATGCACCTGCGCTCTGCTCTGCTCGGCTCCCTGCCCGTAAGCGGGCGAGGCCGCATGGACACGCACCGCATCGCGAAACGCGTTGTCGAACGCTCCGCACTCCGAGAAGAACAGCAGCGCGTTCACGGCCACCACCGCCACGGCGATCAGCACGGGAAACGCCGCCGCGAGCTCGACGGTCATCTGCCCCGCCTCGCCGCCCGAAGCCGCGCCGCCCCTTCTTTGATGAAGCCTCACTCCCATACCCTCGCCCCCGTCACCTGCGCGCACACCGTCCTCAAACCGTCTGCGATCCGCTCGATCACATCGACCGCCATGCCTTTCGCCGCCTCGGGCAGCGCGAACTCGATGGGCACGGCAGGGCCGCTGTCGCCGAACACGCGCACCTCGGCGATCACGATGCTCCCCGACGCCGCGTCGATGCCCTCGACAAGCCCTCCTTCGACCAATCCCACGATGGACTGGAACACGTCGTTCGACGCGAAGGGGCTCTCCATCGCCCCGCGCTTGAGCGACAAGAGCTGCGCGGCGAACGCGCCGTCGTCGGCCGAAGCCACATGGGCCGAGTTCACAAGCGCCGGCTTCAGCGCATCGAGGTTGGCCGGCTCAAGCCCCACGGCAGAGACGACCTCGCTGAGCGCACCTGCCGCCCACGAGCCGAGCCCGCTCGCCCCCGCCAGGGGAAGGCCGTCGAGCGCCGAGGACACGGCCCCGTCGAGCGCCTTCTGCCCTTCGGCGTACGCTCCGAGAACGCCCGACCAGCAGTCGAGCACGATGCCGAGCGCCCCCACGGCCGCGCCGCCGTCGTCGCGAAGGCCGTCGAGCAGAGACGACACCACCGACGCCCCCTCTCCCGCAGGATCCGCCACGAGCGTGGCGGCAGACACGGCGGCCTGCGCCCCGAGCGCGCCCGCAGGTTGGACGAACGGCCCCGGCCACGCCGATTCCGAAGCTCCCGTGCACGCCGCCAGCACGACCACGCCGAGAGCGCCCGGAGGCCGCGCGTCGATGCGCATCCCCGCGACCGACCCCAAGGCATCGCCCAAGCGGTCGAACAGGCCGCCCGCGCGCTCGCGCACCTCGTTCGCAAGCGGATCGAGCTCGGCGCGCGCCCGCTCGTAGTCCTCGGCCGCTTCGGCCACCTTCTCGTAGTGGTACTCGAACCCGTTGTCGATCGAGGTGGACGCGGCGGCCACCTTGCCCATGCTGGCAGCGGAGAACCCGCATGCCGGGCACGTGATGTACGACCCCGCCTCCATCTGCTCGATGGAGCCGAACCGCACAGCGCCCGCAGCCTCGGGACACCCCTCCCAAGCGTGCATGACCGTTCCGTCGGCTCCTTCCGTCACCGGATAGACGGCCTCGGTGTAGAGCCCTGTCGCGCGCATCTCCTCGGTGTTCTTCGGCAGATGCGGGAAGAACGCCTCGAACGATCCCTCGCTCTCGCGCACGTACCCGCGTTCCACCTCCTGAGCCGCGTACGCGTAGAACCGTTCGCGCAGCTTCGAGCGCGCCCGCTCCTCCACCGAATCGTTTTCCGAGCGCTCTGCGGCGAGGCGATGAGGATAGTAGGCCTTCGCCCGTTCGAGGGCGACGGCGAACGACCAGGTGTCGACGCTACGGTACAGCGGATTGTCCGCGCCCTCCATGCCCGCGAGCGACCGGGCGCGCTCGTACATGCAGTACGAGGGATTCGCCCCGCAATCGCGCTCGAAACCGCGCAGCTTCGCCTCGTTCGCGCGCTCGGCCGCCTCCTCGGCCCGCTTCGCCGCCTCGGAGATGCCCTCCGCTTCGCCATCGACCTCGTCCTGAAGCGCCTCGGTCGCGGCATCGGCACCGACGACGATCTCCTGCCCCTCGTCGGGAGCGAGCACCGCAAGCGCCAGATAGCTCGACGAGCCGCCTCCGTCCGCAGTCGCCACCGACGCCGCGTTCGCCGCCGACAGAAACGGCAAAGCCCGCTGAAGCCGGTTCAAACCCGACGCCGCCTTCTCCGCGAACGAATCGCGGGCACGCGCCACGCTTCGCCCAGCCGAAAGCAGCGCCTCCGAAGCCGGCGCGGTGACGGGCGTGCACAGCGCCGCCACGCCCAAACCAGTTGCCGCCAAGCTGGTCAGCGACAGCGACAGCACCGCCGCGTCGCACACCTTCACGACGATCATGAACTCGGCCACCACGTTCTGGGCCGCGAGCGCCGCCGCGTCTGCCACGTTCTGCACCTTGGAAGCCGCCGCGTTCAACCGGTACACCTGCCCTGCCGAGAACACGAGCGACAGCGTGATGAGCAGGGCGAGCACCACGCCCACTGAGGTGAACCCCTCTTCGTCGCGAAACAGATCCCGCTTCATTCCATCCACGCTCCCACCCATCCGGACGGGTCGCCGCCCGCCGATGACGAATCGATCCATTCAGGCTGTGTGCGCTGCCTCGCCTCCACCTCGATGCGGAAGTTTCCGCGCTCGTTCAGGATGCCGAGCAGCGCCCCGCCCGCGCCGATCAGCGGAAGCGGACGCGCCTCGTTCACGATGGAGACGCGCACCTCGTCCGACCCCTCGTCGCCTTCGAGGCGCACCTCCCACGAGCAGCCGCCCTCGTGCACGTGAAAGCACGAAACCGGCGGCACCGCGCCCAAACGGCGGCGCACGAACGCCTCGCAGCTCTCGGCCATGTCGCCCGCCGCATCCGTCTTCGTCGCGAGCAGCCGGCATGCCTCCGACGCCGCCGCGTTCATGACGAGGCGGTCGTAGAGGAGGATGCCCGGCTGCATGAGCAAAAGCAGCGCCACGAGCAGCACGGGTATCAGAAACGCCGCCTCCACCGTGGCCTGCCCGCTCTCCTGCGCCCTCGCCTTCACAGCATCCCCCTTCCTCGAACTCGACGCGCTCTCGCGCGATCAATACAAAAATACGTCGGCGACCGACCCCGGCGCGGCCAGCTGCACGTGATGCGACGCGGACAGCAGCGCATGCTCCACGAACAAGCCGCTTTCGAGGCAGCGCCACAGCATCCCGAAGGCCGCGAGCATCCCGAGAAACGCAGCCGTCACCACGGCGAACTCCACCGTGCCCTGCCCGCGCTCCCCATCTCGGACGCCGAATGCGCCCACGATGCGACCAAGCGCCCGCCGGCGCGCGACACCTGCGCCGCCGCGCGCGCCAACGACAGCGCGCCCGACGCGCACGCCAACCCCCGAAGGCCCGCTCGCGCCGTGCGGCGGGAGCGCGCACCCGCCACCCGACGCTCGTCTGCCGCCCGTCGAGCGTCTGCCGCCCGATGCTCGCGCGCCGCCGCGCGACATCGGCGTCACAGGCTGTTGATGCCCTCCGCGATGGCATCCCACAGCTCCTGCAGCTTCGGACGGAACACGGTGATCGCGATGATGGCGATCACCACCAGAACGCCTACGAGTGGAAGATAGCTAACTAATCAGAAGGACGCGGGAACGGCCCGCTTCCAACATAAGAAAGGAGACCAGAATGGGCGAGAAGAGCAAGGCCAGGAAGCGCGACGAGGGGCTTATCCAGTACTTCCAGGACGGGGGCTGGGACGCGAGCCTGCGCGCGGCGGCGTGCCTCGAGGCGACCGTCTGCAAGATGGAGCTGGTGCGCCAGCTGTGCGCGGGCCTCGGGGAGGCCGACGGGGGAAGCGAGGAGGGCATGGCCCTCATGGGCGCGGCGCGCGTGCTCGCGGAGGCGATGCGGGAGCTGTGCGAGGCCGAGAGGGTCGCGAGGGACGCGGCGCGGGCGGCGGGAAATTGACGGAAATATTTCTGCAATTTCTATTTACGTTTATATATACGTATGCTATAATGGATTCATCAGGAAGGGCAAGGAAAGGAAACGAGATGAGCGCCAGCATCGTCAACAGCCTCGGGCAGGAGATGGACTTCGAGGCGGCCATGAGCATAGCCGACCCGGAGCTGTGCGAGGAGGTCCACGCGATGGGCCCCGACAGCGCCCAGGTGTTCTGGGACACCTACTGCGAGCTCCACGAGAAGAGGCACGGGGAGGGGTTCGCGCCCGACTGCGGAGCGGCCTGGTAAACCGAAGCGACGGAAGGAGAAAGCGATGAACAGGTACACGGTCGAGGAGTACACCATCACCCGCAGGGACGGCGGGCGGTGGGACGACCAGAGCGCGCGCGATGTGCGCGAGTTTGAAACCCTTGAAGAAGCGAGGGCGGCGTTCGAGGCCGCGGATGTCAGGGGGAGGTGGCTCGGCGAGAGGGCGGCGTCGAACCCGCAGCTCGTAAGACGCAAGGTCATGGCGGCCGAGCTGTGCGAGAATGAACTGGACGAGGACGGCGAGGCTATCGAATCCGAGATCGTCGAATACAAGGAGTACGGTGCCGAGGACCACGCGAGGGAGGAGGAGCGGTGAACAAAGTCATAAACGGCAAGAGGTACGACACCGAGAAGGCCGAGCGGGTCGGCGAGCGGGACAACGGGCTTTTCCCTGGCGATCTCGACTACTACTCAGAGACGCTGTACAAAAAGCGCACGGGCGAGTTCTTCCTGCACGCAGAGGGAGGGCCGAGGAGCCGCTGCGCCAAAAGGGTCAGTTCCGGATGGACCGGGGGCGAGGAGCTGTGCCCCCTGCCCTTCGAGGAGGCGCGCGCATGGGCCGAGGGGAACCTGACCGCCGACGAGTACGCCGGACTGTTCGGCGAGCCCGACGACGACGGCGAAACCGTCGCGGCGATGCTCAAGCTCTCGGCATCGGCGAAGGCCAGGCTCGAGCGCGAGGCGGCGAAAACCGGCAAGACCCAGTCCGCCATCGTCGAAGAGCTGATCGGGACGCTTCGGGCATGAGGAGCGACCTGGCCGGCCAGAGGTTCGGACGGCTCGTGGCCGTCGAGCCGACAGACGAGAGGAAGGGCGGCTCCGTCGTGTGGCGGTGCCGATGCGACTGCGGAAACGAGTGCCTGGCGAGCGCGGCGGTGCTCAAGCGCGGATACGCCACTTCGTGCGGGTGCTCCCGCAAACCCGACGTGCGGTCGGGCTCCTCGTTCGGCGACCTCGCGGTGCTCGATCGGGCGCGTTCGGCGGGCTCGAGCCACGCCCTCTGGCTGTGCGAGTGCTCGTGCGGCAGGAGGGTCGTGCTGAGGACGAGAGACCTCTTGTCGCTCGGGAGGAGGGACTGCGGGAGGATGCACGCCAAGCCGACGAGCGGGCACCGCCGAGAGCTCGCCGGCCAGAGGTTCGGACGGCTGCTCGCGCTGAGGGAGACGCGACTGCGCGGATACGTCGCCTACGCCTGCCTGTGCGACTGCGGGCGCAGGGTGACGGTCAGGGCAGAGGACCTGGAGTCGGGAGCGAAAAGGGAGTGCGCCCCCTTCGACCACGGCCTGATCGGCGAGAGGTTTGGGCGGCTTGTGGTGACGGGCTACGCGGGCTCCACCGGGAGGGAGGGTGCCCTCATGGCGTGCCGCTGCGACTGCGGGAGGGACTGCGAGGTCTTGGCCAGCAGCCTCAAAAAGGGGAACACCCGGTCATGCGGTTGCGGGGAGGATGACAACCGCGCGAAGAACATGCGCAGACACTCCGAGCGCATCCACGTCGATGGGACGAACCTCGCCACCATAGGGGGGAAGACGAGGGCTGACAACACATCGGGGGCGACCGGCGTGTGCTTCGTCAAGGCGAGCGGTAAATGGAGGGCGACCATCACCTTCCAAGGGCGCAGGCACGCGCTCGGCACCTACGAGCGCAAAGAGGATGCCATCGCCGCGCGAAAGGAGGCAGAGGTGCGGTACTTCGAGCCCGTCTTAGAGCGCCACGGGAAGGGCGGGGCATGAAGAAGCGGCCTCCCCGGAGGGAGGCCGCCTATCTCACGCCGCCGCCAGGTCAGCCCAGAACGCGGTGATCACGCCGCCGTTGCCGGCGTAGTCGTCGCCCCATCCGGACGTGTCGGAGAGGTCGCGCATTTTGGCCATGAAGCCCTCGCCCTGGTTGGCCGCCGCGTACTCGACGACGCGCCAGCCGGTCGAGGCCGGGTCGGGCGTCTCGTAGTAGCAGCGGATCGCCGTGATGGGGCTGCCGTCGCCGGCGCAGCCATACATCAGGTCGCCCGTGTCGTAGCCCGACACGGGGTCGAGCCAGCCGTTCGCCTGGGTGCGCACCTGGTACCACCCCGGCATGTCGATGGCGAGCCAGCGCATGGGCCGCCCGTCGCCGGCGTAGGTGTCGCCGGAGCCGCCCGTGTCGTAGCGGTCGACCATCTCGGCGAGCCAGTAGGCCCCGGACGGGTCGGAGGAGGAGCGGTAGCGCACCTGATCCGAGACGTTGGACGAGCCGCCCGTGCCCGAGGTGCCCGGCGTCACCACGACCCCGGAGCCCATGTACTCGGCCACGCACTCCTCGAACTGGGCCCAGGTGCGCCCGTAGGAGGCGAAGTAGCCCGTCGGGTCGGTGTGGTCGGTGCCGCCCCATATCCAGCGGCACTCGTCGTGGGACAGCAGCCTGTCCGTCCCCCAGCCCCGCGAGGCGAGGTAGTCCCCGCACCAGCGCACGGCCTCGGCCCACTGCGCGTCGAAGTCCGCTTGGCTCGTCGCATGCGCCAGCTCGATGCCCACGGTCTGGTAATTGCCGTTTCCGACGTGCCACGCGAGGCGGTCGTCGTACATCGTGTGGTACACCGTGGAGCCGTCGAGCTCCATCACGTAATGCACGGCGTAGGCGGGGTTGTTCCCCCAGTAGAGCACGTGGTTCCACGCGCTCGCGCCGGGGTTGGCCGTCTCGTGGACGACCAGGTACTGTGCCGCGTTGTAGCCATGCCCCGAGGCCACGATGTTCTCGCTGCTCTCGTAGGCGAGCGCCCGCCCCGGCAGGGCGAGCGAGAGCGCGACGAGGAGCGCGGCGAGCGCCGCGAGGGGCCGCCTAGCCTTCGTCAGCATCCGCAGCCCCCTTCCCCGCCTTGATCGCGCTCGCGCCGATGGCGACGCCGACGAACGTCCCGACCGCGTTGATCGTGGTCACGACCGCCTGGGCCGTCGCCGCGTCCGCGCCCCACGCCCCGGCGCACGTGCCGACGAGCGTCGCGAGCGCGGGCAGCGCGATGAGCCCGGCCCACTTGAGGACGTCGTAGGCGCGGGACGGGATGAGCCACCCCGCGCCGTCTCTCTTGTCCATGCTCTCTCCTTTCTCTCTGACATCTCTAACTCACTCCGATGCTCGCGAGCGCCCAGCCGACGCCGGCCGCCACGAGCGCCCACAGCGCCCTGTCGGCCATGTCCTCCCAACGCCTCGCAGGGCGCGCCTCCAAGGCGGCCAGCCTCTCGTCCATGGCGTCTATGCGCTGCTGGTTCTGCCGCTCGATCTCCTTGAGGGCAGACAGCGTCTCGTTGATCTTGTCGATCTGCTCGCCGTGGGCGTCGAGCCGCCTGTCGTGGGCGGCTATGGCCCTCTCGTGCGCCGAGTGCTGGGCGCAGTTCTCCTCCATCGCATCACCTCCTTTCGATCGTCTGAAACCGCCCGGTTCCCCGAAAAATCCCAGGCACCGTTACGCTTGCAATGGCGCGAAAGCGCCTGGGATTTTTCCGACCGAGAGGAGCACCAAATGGCAGGAACCATCACGTTTTCCGAAGCCGCCAGGCTCTACATGGAGGAGAAGGGGCGCACCCGGCGCGCCAACACCGTGGAGGGGTACAGAAGCGCCCTCAACCGCCACGTGCTGCCCCGCTTCGGCGCGCTCGACGTCTCCGAGATAGACGCCGGCGACGTGCAGGAGTGGGTGCGCTCCTTCGAGCGGCCCGGAGCCGCCGAGAAGGCGTACAAGACGCTTAGGCAGGTGCTGCGCTGGACCATCCGCAAGATGCGGCTGCGGATGTGGCTGCCCACCGAGGGCGTGGAGCTACCCCGCAAGCCCGCCCACCGCCCGAGGGCGCTCGACGCGGCGCAGCTCGCCGAGCTCCAGCGCGGCATGTGGGGGCATGCGCTCGAGGCGCTCGTGCTCTCCACGTCCGACCTCGGGCTGCGCCCCGGCGAGGGGTGCGCGCTCAACCTCGAGCGCGACGTGGACTGGCGCACGGGCGAGGTGCGCGTGGGGCCGTCGCGCCAGACGGTGCGCGGGGAGGTGATGGAGTTCCCCGCCAAGACGGAGAAGTCCGACCGCACGCTGGCCTACAGCAGGCACGCGCTCAAGCGCCTCAGGCAGCTGCGAAAGTCGCTGCCAGGAGGCGACCTGCTGCAGGGCCTCAAACCCGACCAGGCGTGGAGGCGCGTCAAGGCGCACTGCCTGCGGGCGGGGCTGCCCTGGGCCGGGGCGCGCAACCTGCGGCACTCGTGGGCCACGCTCGCCGTCGAGGCGGGCGTGGGGGTGGAGACGGTCGCCATGATGCTCGGGCACACCGACATCGGCACGGCCTACGAGCACTACATACGCCCGCGCCTGTCCATCTGCCGGGGCGCGCAGGAGGCGGTGGAGAGGATGATGCTCGCGGCGTCCTAGGATTCCGTATCCCAGATCGTTGACGGCTGGGATATTGTCAAATGGCCGAGCGGGGCGTGCGAGGCCGTCAGGCAGGTGCCGGAGGCGGGCGCGGACGGGGGCGACAGCGGCGACCTGTGGCGCACCGTGGACCTGCCCGTGGGCCTCTTCGTCTCGCGCAATTACGCCGAGGTGTCCCCGACCGTCTACGGGGGCTACCAGATCACGCGCGGCCCCTACGAGGACGGCATGGGCGACGTGGACAAGATCAAGATCTATTGGGGCATGTCCAGCCCCGTGGACCGCTCGTTCGTCGTGCGGGTACGCGGCCGGTGGAAGTGACGTCAGGCGACCGGGTACGACACGGCGAACGACCAGTACGTCACGGCCTCCCTGGACGAGTAGAGGAGCACGTCCCCGTCCGGGCTGATCCGCACGAGGTGGGAGCCGTCCGCGTCTCCGAGGACGGCGAGCGGGACCGTCACCTCGCGGTCGGGGCGATACCCCTCGTCGAGCCTGGTGACGGCGCGGTAGTCGCCCGCCCCCGTGGCCTCGTAGCCCGAGCACGTGCCCTGGACGTGGACGGTGCTGCCTATCCGGCGCTGCGCGACGTCGATCTTGCCGTCTACGTAGTAGCAGCGCACCCAGCCAGTATCCTGGGATACGGAATCCTACGCGCGCCACCAGACCATGACGTTGATGTAGGCGTCCTGGGCGACTGGCGAGTACAGCTCCACGCGGCACTTGCCCCCGTAGGTGTTCCAGCGCGCCTCGATGCCCTCGTTCTTGATCGTGCCCGCCGACACGCTTACCGCGACGAACGCGACGGAGGCGAGGGGGATGTCCGCGAACGCGTCGAAGGCATCGACCTCCCATCCCGACCAGCCCGCGACGATGGGCATGCGCAGATCCTTGGCGGCGCGGCAGGACAGCTGGGATACGGAATGTCAGGCCAGCCGGCCGAACACACTGACGTGCAGCGTCACGTCCTTGGTCTCGGGGTCGCGCGCGATGTCCATGATACGGAACTCCGTCGTCGTCTCGGCGACGTGCTCCGGCATGGCAAAGCACCCCCCGGACGCCTCGCACGACGCGGTGACGACCGGGGGCTCAGCGAACGCCACAGGGAACGTCAGCCGCGGCCACATGCCGTACACGTGGTAGTCGCCCCACTGCTGGTCGAGGGCCATGTAGCGCGTCGTCGCCGCATGGAGCCTCGCGTAGCCGCTCGGCAGCCGCTCGACCGTCCAGCCGTCCGAAACCTCTACATGGGATACGGAATCACACGTAGAGCACGCAGAGCGTCATGGAGACGTACTGGTCAACGCCCGCGCGCACCTCCACGCCGCCTTCGTCCCATCCGGACACGACCACGCGGTCGGAGTATTCGTGGCACACGTAGGTCGGCACGACGGCGACCACGCGCGAGACGGCGACCGGCCACGCGACGGGCGCGGTCACGGCCTGGGTGGAGGAGGTCTGGAAGTTGTCCAGATCGACCTTCGCGGCCTTCACGACGGCCCGGGATACGGAATCCCACATCTCGGCCAGGGACGGGACGGTCGGCGACATCATCTCCGGCGTCCCGGGGACGATCCCCTTGATCGGGACGCGGCAGAGGGGCATGTCCACGACCGCCGCGCCGTCGAGCACGCTCCCCGACGTGTAGGCGGGGTCCTTCGCCTCCCCCGCGACGGGGGTCCCCTTGACCACGACGAGCTCCACGGACTCGCGCATGTCCTGCGCGCTCCCGGCCCTCTTGTAGCGGACGCACACGACGTCGTTGCGGTTCTTCCCGGTCGCGCCCGCCTCGATGGCCACGTCCGCGCCCTGCTTGTCGATGTGGACGTTCCTCCCGTTCACGCACAGCACGCCGGGGCCCACGTGCAGCTTCGTGGCGCTTGCCATCTTGCACTCGCACCCCGTCATGACGTACTGCCCGCCTCCGACGACGGCGGCGTTGAACGCCCCCTGGTTCTCGCTCGTGACGTTCAGGTCGCCCGTCTGGCCTGTCACCAGCTGCACTGCCATGTCCTTCCTCCTTCTCTACGATACCCTCTTCCACGCGACGACGCCCGCCAGCTCCCTCGCCTCCCACTTCCCGCCGTACCTCGCCGAGGGGTCGGCGGGGTCGGACGTGATGAGGTAGCTCCCGACGGGGTGGGCCGCCAGGAACGCGGCCTTGTCGCCGTAGGCCGTCGCCCCGGCCGCCACGCCGTCGAGCTTCTTCTTGTCGGACGCCGACATCATGCCCGCCGCGCCCTGCGTGGCCGCCGGGTGCGAATGCGAGCTCGCCGCCTTGGCGTTGATCTGCTCCTGGACGTTGGCGGTCACGCCGTCGAGGCAGCCCAGCTCCGCGGAGGTCACCGCCGACGCCGCCGGATGGCCGCTCGCGTCGGACACCAGCGCGCGCGAGGCCGCGAGGCCCGTCACCTGCGCCGCGGCGTGCGTGTGGCTCGAAGCCGCCGCGCCGATGGACGAGGGCGTGTGCGTGTGCGACTTCGCCGCGTAGAGCGCGTCGACCTTGCCCTTGACGTACTGCCATATCTGCAAGGCCGTGTAGTAGCCGGGGATGCCGCTCGCTGAGACGTACTTGGCGACGGCGTTGCCGTCGGATATCGCCGCCGTCACGTTGGGGAGGCTCCCGAGCAGGTTCGTCACGGCGGCCGCCTTCGTTGCCGCGCCGGTGCCGCCCTTGGACAGGGGGACGGTCGGGAGCCGGTCGGAGGAGAGCGTGCCGGACGAGACGTCCGAGGCCGCGTGCTTGTGGGACTTCGGCGCGAAGGCCGCCTTGACCTTCGCCCACAGGTAGGAGAGGCCCGTGAGGCCCAGCACGCTCTCTCCCGAGGGGGCCTCGCCGGCGGCCACCCGGTCGATCTCGCCGGTGGTGACGTAGGTCACCTGCTTCTGGCTGACCCCCAGCTGCTCCCAGCGGCCCTCGGAGGCGTGCCACAGCCACTCGACGTAGGCGTTCGCGCCGGACTCGCCCTGCGCGGCGGCCCTGAGGGCGGGAAGCGACCCGTCGAACAGCGCCGCCGCGGAAAGCGCCAGGCGGCCCTTCATCGACGCGCCGCCGTCGATGGCCGCCAGGGCGGCCATGGCCGCCTCCTGCCCGAGCGGCACGAGGTACATCCTCCCCTCGACGGGGGAGCCGACGGCCGGCACGAGGGTGTCCGGGTCGTACTGGCCCTCCCCCAGCCACACGGGCTGGTTGTTGCGCGCCGCCTCGTTGTTGGCCGCCTGGTCGGCGTCGTTCTTCGCCTGCCGCGTCTCGCGCTCGGCGTCGGCCGCCGCGCGGGCCTTCTCGGCGGTCGCGCGGGCGGCCTCCGCAGACGAGCGCGCCTCCTCGGCGCTCTCGCGGGCGCTCTCGGCAGCGGCGCGGACGCCCTCGGCGGACGCCCTTTTCGCCTCCTCGGCGGCGCGGACGCCCTCGGCGCTTTTCCGCACGCCCTCGTCCGACGCGCGCGCCGCCTCCGCTTCCGAGCGGGCCTGCTCGGCGGTCGCGCGCTTGCCCTCGGCGTCGGCGCGGGACGCCTCGGCGGTCGCGCGCTTGCCCTCCTCGGCGGCGCGGGACTTCTCGGCAGATTCCCGCTTCGACTCGGCCTCGGCCCGGGACTTCTCGGCGTCCGCCCTGCCCGTCTCGGCGGCGACGCGGGACTTCTCGGCTCTCTCCCGCCCCGTCTCGGCGCTTTTCCGCGCGTCCTCGCCCGCCGCGCGCTTCGATTCGGCGGTCGCCCTCTGCTCCTCGCCCGCCGCCCTCTTCTCCTCGCCCGCCGCGCGCTTCGATTCCGCGTCGGCCCTGGCCGTCTCGGCGGTCGCGCGCTTGCCCTCCTCGGCGACGCGGGACTTCTCGGCCTCCGCGCGCTTCCTCTCGGCCTCGGCCCGTTGCCCCTCGGCGGTCGCCCGCTTCGACTCGGCTTCGGCGCGCTTGCCCTCCGCGGCCTCGAACGCCTCCTTGCGGGCCTCCTCGGCGTCGTCGAACGCCTCCTCGCGCTCCCGCTGGGACGCGTCGAACTCCCTCTCCTGGGCCTCGGTCTGGGCCTCCCATTCGTAAACCATCCGGTCGAACTCGCGCTGGACGGCCTCGGCCTGCTCGCCTTCCATATCGGCGCAGCGCCCGACATGGACGACGAAATGCTGGGTCGAAGCAATCACCGAATCCCCCTGCAACAAGGCCACGTAGCATCGGGCCTCGCCCTCGCGAGAGGTCAGGTCGTCGGAAAGGGTGTACACGGCCGCCGAGCCGGACACCGGCAGCGTTGACCGGACGTAGCCCCCCGGCGTGTCGGCCCTGAGCTCTGCCGTCAGGCCGGCAAGGTCGAGGGGGGTTCCCCCATCGGCGACCGTTACGAGGATCGTGGCCCCTTTGTCGTGGGCGGTGAAGTGCAAGTCGCCCGCGCTCGCGCCGACCTTCCTGATGTCGAGCGTCACGCTATCGCTCCTTACGGCCATAGCCTCGCCTCCTTCACTGTCATGTCGTCCCCGAACGAATAGGTCTCGATCCCCCTTCGGTCCTCGACGACCAAGGACGCCGATTCGACGACCATAGACACGGACTTCCCTATTCCGGGGATCCTCACGACCGCCCGTCCGCCGACTTGCAGCCCAAGGCCCTCGGGAGCCTCCGCAGAGGCGGTATTGAAAACCTGGTAGCCGGAAAGGCGCTCGGACCCGTACTCGACCAGCTGCCCCTCGTCGGCGGTCGTGAAGCTGTACAGCTCCGCAACCTCGTCCAAGCCGAACAGGCTCTGCTCCCTCGAGACGGCCCCCGACGCGTCCGCGTAGAGGTGGACGACCGCCCTCTCGCCGCCCTCGCCCTCTCCGGCGCACACCAGGTGGTTGACCGGCCTCGAATCGTGCATGTAGGAGAGCGAGCAGCTTTCCGGCGTGATCACCGCCTCTTCCCGCGCCTGCCTCGCGGAGAGCGTCACCCTCCCGTAGGCCCGCGTCACGGAGAGCGACAGCCCTCCGCTTCCCAGCATTCGCTCAAGGCCCTCGAGCAGCGTGCAGAAGCGCGGAAGATCGCACTCGACCTCAACGCCGCAGTCGGCGGCCTCGGCCTCGAAGGGCCACCCTACGCCCACGTGCCCAAGCAGCCTCTCGATGGCGCGGTTGGCGTCGCCCGCCGCATGGTAGCGATCCCCTCCGGGCACCACCACCCTGCGCGCCAAGATTCCGCGCCACGTGCGGCCAACGAAGACGGACGCGGGATCGGGCCGGGAGTAGTCCACCCCCGAAGAGTCCACGACCCCGCCAACGTCCGTCCCGTCCACGTAGACGAAGCAGCCTTCCGAAACCAGGCCGCGATCCTCGATGGGAAGCGACAATCTGAAGGCGTTCTCGCTGCCCGATTCGACTTCGAACCCGAACGAGCTGATCACCGCGAGCCTGGTCCCGTCGGACGCGGCTATCGTCATGTCCACGGCCTCACCGCCTTCGTCTCGAAAACCGTCACGGAAAGCCCGAACGACCTGTCCCAGGCAAGGAGGCTCGAACCCGGAGGCACGGCCTCGAACGCGTAGCTCCCGCTCCCGGGAGGGGCGTCCGGAGTCGTCGGGAGGGCGTCCACGGAAAGGCCGTCGGCCGTCTCTATGGCGCACCTCTTCTCCCGGGTGTCGATCAGGAGCCTCGCCCCTTCGGGCACGTACGCGCTCGACCGGTAGGAGTTGCCGCCTATGGAAACGCCCGGAGCGTCGCACGGCCCCCTGACCTCGATCCGGACGTCGCAGGGCCGGATGGAGTCGCATTCGATCCTCTCCACGGGGGACGCCGATCCGTACCCGTGGGGGTAGCCGTGGGGGTAGCCGAGCGCCTTCGCCGCATCCGACGCCCCGAAAGCCCACGTGCGCTCGCGCGTCCACAAAGGATCGGTCACGAGGAACGTGAGGGTCGCACGAAAGCCCGAGCGGCCCGCCCACGCCCCCTCGAACCCGTATCCCTTGAGGACGCACCTCGCGTACCACTCCCCCCAGAAGAGCCGTCCCGGAACGCACGACTCGGCGTCCGCGCGCAGGACGCGCATCATCCTCTCGATGAGGCCGGACGCCTCGGCCTCGCTCGGGCAGTCGGCCACGATGGCGAGCTCGCGCTCGAAGGGCTTGAACGACGTGGCGAAAAGCCTCCCGTTCGACACGTCGAACTCGGACGACAGGTCGCGCCATTCCCCGCATTCGCAGGTCACGGCCCTCATTCCCAGGCCAGCCGTCGCGCCCGACGCCCCCACGTACTCCACCGCGCTCATGCGAACCTCTTTCTGAAGTAGCCGATCCTCCGCCCGTCCATGTACACGCCATCGGGCATGGACTGCCGTATCTGCGAGAGCTCTTTGCGGATGGCGGCGATATCGTCCTCGACGGTTCGACCCCGACCGTTTCCGGTCGTTGCCCGATCCGTCCCGCCGTCCAAAGAGTAGGTCGCAGACGCACCCGACAGAGCCATGCCGCCAACGCTCATCGTCGCCTCCAAGGCGGCCACGAACTCGCTTTGCCGCTGGGACACGCCTTCAGCGAGCGCCGACACTATCGAACGGCCCGAGTAGAGCGTCCATCCGCGCCCGGAGAAAGGCCCCTCCTTAGCGGGCGAGAACGGAAGGAAGTCGCGAGCCGCAGAGAGTACGCCCCCCACGGCATCCGTAACCGACTGCACCGCTCCCGATATGCCGTCGGCAAGACCCTGGACGATGGCCTTGCCGGAATCGATCAGCCACGACCCGGCATCGGCGAAGAACCCGGTCACCTTACCTTGGATTTCGCCAACAAAGCCCATAACCGCGTCGATTCCCGACTGGACGCCGCTCTGGATTCCCTCCCAAGCAGACTCTAGTGCGCTTGAAACCACCTCCCAAGCACCCTCCCAGTCGCCCTGCACGATCGCCATCACGAACGAAATGGTCGTCTGGATGAAGCTCATCGCCGTCCGAACGGCCCCTTGGATGACACCCGCCACCGTGGTCACCACCGATTGAACGATCGGCCACACTGCCTGGATTATCCCCAGCACCACGGACATCGCCGCAGTCACGACCGCCTGTATGACGGGCATGGCGACCTGGATCGCGGAGAGGATCGCCGATATCACGGGCAGCACGGCCGACATGATCGACGCGGCCGTGGTCACCACGAGCGACAGCACCTGCGTGACGATGGGTATGACAGTCGAGAGGATCATCGCCACCACCGGCGCAAGAGCGGCCGCCACTTGCAGGATGACCATCCCTATCTGTCCGAGTACGGGAAGCAGGGCCTGAATCAGCGACATAATAACCGGGAGAACGGTGGTCGCAAGCTGGGCGACCGCCTGCCCCACGGTTTGAAGCACGGGGGCGAGGCTCGAGCCGATGGACGAGACCAGCTGCACGACCGTCTCGCGGAACCCCTCGTTGGTGGTCATCATGTAAGAGAATCCCGCCGCGAGCGCCGCTATGGCCGTCACCACGAGGGCGACGGGGCTTGCAAGCCCCCCGATTACCGCCAGCAGCCCTTTCAAGCCGCCTCCTGCCAAAGAGAAGGCCGAGGAGAGCCCTCCTATCTTCGACCCGATACCGGCTATCGCGCCGCCCACTGTCGAAACGACGCCCGACACGCCACCGAGCTTGCCGACGAAACCAACCACGGCCCCGACAGCGTGGGCCACCGCCGGAGCGACCGCCCCGAACCCCAGGGCCAGGGAGCCCACGGCGGCGGCGATTCCGGGTAGCGCCGCCGCAACCCCGTCGAACTCGCCGCTCGAAAGGGCGTCCTTGAATTCGCCCACTTTCTCCTTGATCCCGTCGAACGCCGCCCTCGCCGCATCCACCGGCCCTTGCAGCTGGGGGAACCTTTGCACCGCCGACGAGACGAACCCATCGACCAACTGGCGGGCGTGGTTCATTGCGTTAGCAGCCACGAGCCCGAAGCTCTCCAAGGGCGTTTCGCCCATCTTCCACAGCGCAGCGAACCCCTTTAGCGCGGTTCCCGCGTCAGAGATCGCCCCCCGCACCTTGGAGACGACCGCAGGGGCCTTATCCATGGCCCCGGCGAGCAACTTCACGCCTCCCGCAGCCGCGCCCATAGCCCCCTCGAACGCGGGCATGAGAGAAGACACGAACGGCTCGATCCGCTCTGCCATCCCGGCCATCGCGTCGGTCAGCTCCCCGTAGGCCGACGTGTCCTTGAGGGGGATCACAGCCTTGTAAGCCGCATCGGCCATATTCGACAGGATGCCCGAGAGGGTCTTGCTCTGGGCGGACATCATCCCGCCGAAATCGGAGTCCATCCCGTCCTTGAGGGCCGATATGGCGGTCTTCGCATCAACCGCCCCCTTGGTCACCTTATCCATCGCGGCGGGAACATCCCCGTCGGAGATGGCGGCTGCCAAATACTCCCAAGCCGGGATTCCGACCTCGGTGAGCTGCATCATCTCCTCAGCCTGAACCTTGCCCTTCGCGTTCATCTGGCCGAGGGAGCGGGTGATCGAGTCGATGCCTTCCTGGCCCGCACCCAATCCGCTGGCGGCATCGCCTATCGACGTGAGCAGCGGTATGCAATCCTCGGCGGCGAACCCCATCGCTATGAGCTTCTGCGTGCTCGATTGGAGGCCTTGCAACTCGAAGGGGGTGCTCGCAGCGAAATCCGCAAGTTCGGCCAGCATTTCCTTGGCCCTTTCGGGGCCGAGCATGGTTGAAAACGCGATGTCGGCCTGCTCGGCTGCGGCCACCGCGTCCATGGCGAATTTCCCCGCGAACCCCGATACAGCCGACGTCGCGGCCCCGAGGGCAACCGCCGCCTTGGCCGCGACCCCGGCTATGGATGACCCCAGCGACTTGCACTTGTTTTTGAGAGAATCGACGGCGCTACCCGATTTTTTGACCGGACCGTCGAACTTCGATCCGTCGTAGACGCCTTTCGCGCTGAGCGTGTAGTCTGCCATGCCCCACCCCCTAAGCCCAGGGAACCCACGGCCTCGCAGCCATGACGGCCTTGAGCGATCCGAACTCCTCGGCAGGGATGCCCGGCCCTTCCGAAGCGCGCCTCCTTCTTCGCCACAGCTGGCGGGGTCGCTGCCCTCGCTTGCGCATGACGTTTCCGACAGCAACCTCGACGACCGACTTGTCGAGGTCGGAATCCATCACCGTTTTCCTCTCCCACTCCTTGACGATGAAGGCGCGCTGCACGGGCGTTATCGCCTCGTACTGGTCGCGCGACCATCCGAAACGGACTGCGAAGAGGGCGAGCCCTCTTTCGAACGAGAACTCGCCCCCCTCGTCTGATGCCTCCCCGGACTCGAAGAACTCGAACTCGGTGAGTTCTGCTATTGGGTTGGCTCCGTCCCCTCGCTCGTCTCGAATAAAAAACCGCAGTCCCGCTGCAAAGCCTCGGCCACCCGCTCGAACACGGCAGGGTATCCGTTCGTCTCTATGAGCCTCATGGCCTTCTCTTTGCCCTTGTCGGGTTTGACGAATTTGCCGCCCTCGGCCTTCATTCCGTAACCCGCCAAGGTAGCGAGTTCATCGATGCCGAAAGCGCCCCCGTTCTTCACGAACGTCGCCATGAGCGGCATCCTTGCCGCCCGCTCATAGAGCAGGATGCGCCCGATCGTGAACTCGATACAGTAGGGCTTCCCACCGATTTCAAAGTCCATGCTCACTCGCCTCCCTCGGTAACCTTGTAAGTCGCCGCCTCGACCTCGCCTGGCTCGGCAGTCTCGACGAGCCATGGCTTTCCAACTCCGTTGAAGTCCATCGCGTACGTCACGTTGTCGTCATTGGGTGCGTCGATCTCGTACGAGGTCACGAGCACCAGGCCAATGCGGATTGGTTTGTAGGTTGTGGTTTTGCCCTCTTTAGACCGCTCGCAGATGCGTAGGCACAGGTATTCGTCGCTCGCGAGCGCCTTCGCCACCATTTGTTGACCCTCGTCGTCGAAGCACGACAGGCCGTCGGCCGACGCGCTCCACGACTTCACGCCGGGGGTCTCCGACTTCCACCCGTCGTTCTCTCCGTCCTTGGTGGAGATTTCGGTGGTATCCATCTCCATAGTGAACGTGAGACCCTGCTGGCCCGACATGCAAAGCAGCTTCTCCCCCATCTTGTCGGTGATCATAGCAACGACGTTCTTCCCGCGCACCGCTTTCGCGGTCATGGCATCGAATCTGCAATGGAGCTTGTTGTCTTCTGCCGTCATGCTGCTCCTTCCAAAACGACGGGAGGCGGCTTCGCGCCGCCCCCCTCTTCCTCTCATTTGCATCGAAGGCCGAACCCCACCACGAGGTCGAAGTCGACGACCCCGTGCGGCTCTCCCGAGGGATCGCGGTTCACCGCCTTGACCCCCGCGTACCGGACGTCCTCGAGCGTCCCGCACCCCTCGGGGAGGGCGAACGGCTCGGCGAGGGCGCTCTTCAGCCGGGAGGCCATGCCGAAAGCGCAAGCCGGGGAGTACGGGTCGCGCGGACGCGCGACGCAGTGGAACCTCAGGCGGATCAGCTCCCTGAACTGGGTCTTGGTGTCCGCCCTCTCTCCCCCCAGGTACTCGACCGAGTAGAACGGGGCGGCCTTCCCGTCCGGATCGTAGAACGTCGCCACGCCCGTTCGGGACGCCACCTCGCCCATGACGGCGCCGATTATCCGGGCCTCGTCGGGATACGCGTCCAAATCACTCCTCCTTCAAAGCCTTGACCAGGTCTTTCTTGTAGACGGGGCGCTGCTTCTCCACGTTGCGCTCAAGGAACCTCTGGCCCTTGACGAAGCCCCCGTTCGCCGTCCTGTGCCCGTACTCGACGTGAGGCGCGTAGTCCTTCGTGTAGCCCACCTCGTCGCCGCTCTGTCCGAGAGACAGGCGGAGCTCGCCGGTATCGACCGGCGTTCCACCGTCTGCCTTGCCACGGTTGTATATCTGCGCCATGTTCTTCAGGACGACGGCCTCGAACCGCACGCGCGACAAGTCGGAGAGCTTCGCCGAGAGCGCGTCCGCACCGGAAAGCTCAAATCTCATCCTTGCACCTTCTCGTTCTGATCATGGTCGTCAGGGAGTCGTGGACCACCCCGTCGATCTCGTAGACGGATCCTTTGACCTTGATGGCGTCGGCGTCCTCCAACAGCCCCGCGTCGGCCTTCGTCAGGAACGTGCGGGAAACCATGTCGTGGCGGTTTCCCTCCACGTCCTGGGGCTGAGCCGTCCAGGGAGCGGAGCGGACGAGCACCGATTCCGACGTTTCGGACAGCTTGAGGACAGGACAGCCCATCGCGTCGGCCCCGATCTCCTCGCGCTTGCAGATGACAGCCCGGTACCAGCGCACTTCCCCCTCCTCCCGTCACCTGAGGAACTTGACTCCGGCGCGGTTCGCCGTTCGCTTCAGCGCCGCGAGGTCGTCCCCGTAGGCCGACAGAACGTCATCGACGAACGAGACGGACATGGAGCCTCCCTCCGCCGCCGATTCCGAGGTGCTTCCCTCGAAGCCCCGCAGCCTGAGCGCCTTCACCGCCGCATCGACCACGATGGAGCCGACCGCTTCCGGAAGCTCCCCCCGAGCCTCTATGCGGATGGAGATTCGGTCGATGACCGTCTGGATCATCTCGTCGATAACCGCGTCGTTCGGCACCGCCTCGTCGTCGAGGAGCCGCGTCTTGACGCGGCTCCTCAGGCAGAGGGCGTCCATCAGCCCTCGGAGTCGTCGGCGGTGGCGACGGTCGCGATGATGTGGCCGTAGATGTTGGGCATGACGGGCACGAACAGCCCGGTCGCCTTCGTCCAGGTGGCCACGGGGTCGGGGGTGTCCCAGGTCGTGACCGTGACGAACTGCTCCTGGCGCTTGGAGTCGAAGGCCCCGCCCTGCTCGATCTCCTCGGGGGTCACGCCCCACAGGCCGATGCCGAGCGTCCCGTCGATGCCGGTGGCGGTGAGCACGAACTTCCCTTCGGGGAAGAAGCGGTGCTGGCTGACCTTCACCTTGCCGTCGGAGCCGGTCGAGATGTCGCCGTACCTCTCCTCGTTCGTCTCCACGTGGATGCCGAACTGGCTTCGGAACAGCGCGTTGATCTGCTCGACGGTCGGCAGGGTGCCCGCGCCGGCCGTGCCGAAGATGGCGCGCTGCACGCCCTGGTTCCCCATGATGTTGACCAGGATCGCCTCGGTGGTGATGGCGACCGTCGGGGTGAGGCCGTTGGAGATGGCGTGCAGGCGCCACTTGCGGATGTCGCCGAGGATGTCGGCCGTGTCCTCGCTCCAGTCGGAGGTCACGAAGTTGTCCTCGGGGATGCCGTAATCGACCTCGAAGTCCAGGCCGTTCTCGCTGATGGTGAACTTGCCCTTGGAGATGGCGTCCATCTTGGCGAGCTCCGCGCGGGTCACGACGCGCTCGGCCGTGTTCGCCACGTCGTCGAAGACGTAGCGGCGCAGGGAATCCATCTCCATGTCGAGGCCGCGCGTGAGGCGGGCCATGCTCTCCGTGAGGTTGATCTTTTCCTTGATGAGCAGTTCTTCGACGGTGACCTTCTCGAAGGGCACGCGGGAGCCGATATGCGCCTCCGTGTCGAGCGCGTGCACCTTCGCCACCATCGGCAGGTTGGCGTTGCGGGCGAAGCGCGTGTACTCCTGCTCGATGTACCGCGTCTTGCGGTCGGGGAAGTAGCGGCTGCCCATGTAGTCGCGCATCACCCCGAATCGCTGTGAGAAATCGATCAGGTCTCGCTCGGTGATGAGATTGGAAAGAGTGGGCATCTGTTCGCTCCCTTCTTAGACGATGTAGAGGCCCTGCTTGGCGAACGCTTCCTTCTGCGCAAGGGCCTCGGTGGAAACCTTCCCCGCCTTGAGGCGCCCCTGCACGACGACGGAGATCGGGCGCTCGCCGTAGTCCTCCATGTCGTAATCCTCGAAGACAACGCCCACGGGCGCATCGACGCTGCCCTTGGTGTAGTAGGTGGTGCCGCCGTCGGGCGTGCTCTCGGTCGCCTTGACGTACTCGCCGTCCTGCACCTTGTACCAGCCCTCCGTCTGGGGGTTCTTGCCGGAGGTCTCCGTGACCTTGGTGTAGGCGTCCCTCTTCTCGGCGACGAGCGCCCCGGCCTTGATCACCTTGTCGTCGCCCGCCATATCCTGCGTCGCCTGGTGCGTCTTGACAACGAGCCCGACGGCGGAATCGAGGATGTTCTCGCTCTCACCGTACTGCTCTACCTTGTTGTAAGCCATTACCGGCCTCCTCCGTCCTTGCTCTTGACTTTGCCCTGCGTGTACCGCTCCGCGAACTTGGCCCCGTAGGACTTCCCGCCATCGCCTTGCTCCCCTGGGGGAACCTCCCGGCTCAGGCGCTTCCGCACCGCCTCGTTGACCGCCTTGGGCATCAGCTCCTTGATCCGGTCGATGGCGGCGCTCGTCTTCTCGGCGTCGGGGCTCACGAACATCGCCAGCAGCTCGTCGTCCAAGTTGATGTCCGCCGCCGCCAGCTCGCGGCGCGCTATCGCCATCTGGTTGGAGAGGTCGCGCTCGCGCTCAAGCGCCTCCTTCTCCTCCTTGAGCTTCTTCGCCTCGTACTGGGCGCGCTGGAGCGCGGTCATGCTCTCCAGCTTCTGCGCCTCGGTCTGTTTGCTCGCGGCCTCGTCCTCGACGGACTTGCGGATTTCGCGCTCCATCTTGGCCTGCTCGCGCATGAGGCGCTTCTTGACGATCTCATCGACGTCGGCATCCGTGTACTTGGGCTTGGGTTCGCCCCCATCCCCGCCGTCGCCGCCGGACTCCCCGCCCGGCTCGCCGCCGGTGTCGCCTTGGCCTTCCCCGGAGGGGTCCGCCTGGTCGCCTGACGCACCGCTGACGCTCGCGCCGTGGTCAAGGTCTGCAAATTTCTGTCGATTGTTGGGCATTTTTCCTCCCATAAGGTTTTCCGTGGCTCATGCCTGCACGATCCGTAGCTTTTAACGGGTTCCACGCCTGCCCGCGCCGTGGCTTTTAACGTCTTCAACGCTCGGACGCATGAAAAAGGCCCCTTGCGGGGCCCGTTTCGGACTTACTTCTCCTCGCGGGCGATCGCCCGCTTCTTCCACTCGAAGTGCTTGGCGGCAAGGTACCCCGCGACATCCTGCACAAGGTAGGCGCAAAGCTCCTCGCTCGGCTCGTCCTCTCCGATCCCCGCAAGGTAGCTGCGCACGACGTGGACGGCCTCGTGGGCGAGCAAGCCGACGTCATCCGCCGCGCTGCGCCCCGCGTCGGGGGATATCCACACGAGGTGGACGAGCTGCCCCGCCCTCTCGTCGTACATGTTCGACGTGGTGGCGTCGGCGGCGGGCATCTGGTCGTACTCCTCCGCGCACCGCCGCCCTTCGATGGCGGCGATGATCTTGCGGGCGCGCCTCCTCGAATGGGTCAGCTTTATGGGGAGCGCCGGGAGCGCGCCGCCGCCTATCGCATCGAACCTCATGCAAGCACCTCCCCTGCGGTCAGCGTGTCGCTCTCGCAGGCGATGATGCCCTCAAGCTGCTCGGGCTCGAGGAACGCGCTGAAGCGGAACTCCTCGCGCCCGTCCTTCTCGATGACGACGGTCGGCACCTTCGTTATCTTGCTCCGCGCGTTGACCTCGGCTATCTTAGCGTCCCAGCCCGTGTGCACCTCGATGGAACCGGGATGGCGCGCCATGAGCGGGTCTATCACCGTCTCCTTGTAGTGCCTGCACGGGCGGCAGCTCCTGTCGCCGATGTAGATGATCCTCCTCATGAAGCCTCCTGAATCTCCGCTATGTCGATGGGCCGTCGGCGCGGGTCGCGGCGTCCCCGCCGCGCGATGCCGCGTAGGCGTCTATCCACGCATCCCAGTCATCGACCTCGACCGTATAGCTGCACCGGCACCATGGGTGCAGCGGCGGGAAGTTCGCGCCGGGCTTGCGCTCCGAGAAGCGCACCGGATGACTCTTCTGCTGGCGCTCGATGCCACGGCACACCTCGCACGCCCTGCCGTCGTGGATGCAGGATAAGGCGTAGAACTCGAAGTCCGATTCGTGCACCTGCGCCTGCGCCTCGTTGAACAGGAACGTCCCCTCCGTGTACACGAGGCGGCGTATGTCGCGCATGGAGACGTTGGCGAACCGCTCGGACAGCGCCTTGGCCAGCTTCTCGTAGGACATGCCCCGCGCGATCCCCTTGGCGAAGTCGTCGTTGAGGTACGCCGCCAGCTTCTCGCGGTTCCCCCATACGGCATCGCTGTACCGGGAGCCGCTTGCCCACGCCGCGCCGACGGTGGCCGTGACCACCTGGGAGTTCACCGCGTAGAAGCTGGAGCCGAAGCCCATCTGCTCGGCGGCGAGGTTCGCGGCCCGCTGCGCCTGCCTGCGGAAGTGCTCTTCGAGCTCCCCCTGCTCGATCGCGCCTATCTCGAGCATGCGCATCTTGATGGACTCCTGTATGCCCTCGAGCTCGTTCAGCTTGTAGATGCTCTTGCGGATCGGCATGAGGTGGGCGTACTGGGGGTACTTCGCCGCGAACTCGTCCATGCGCTCGATGAGCAGCCTGCGGTCGTCCGCCGACAGCTCTTGGAGCAGAGTGCGGTACTCGATCACGTTGCCCTCGCCGTACCTCTGGTAGTAGGCGGCTATCTCGCGCTCAAGCTCGGCGGCTTGCCGCTCGTAGAGCTTGGAGAGCCTGTCGCGCAGCGCCGCCTCGTCATCCTCCATCTGCCGAAGCAGCTCCTCGCGCCTCGCCGCCCAGTAGTCGTCCTCGCTACTCATCTGCGAGGATCGCGGACACCAGCTCGTCCTTTGTGGAGTCCTTGGCAACCTTGATGCCGCTGTCCTCGGCCAGCTTGAACAGCTCGGCCTTGGCGAGCTTCATCAGGCCGGCCCGCGCCTCCTCGTCCGTCGCGGCCCGCTCGGCCTCCGCCTGCTCGGCCTCGGCCTCGGCTGCGGCCTTCGCAGCCTCGTTGTCCGCCGTGTCGTAGATCGCCAGATTCTCGAAGCCCTCGGTCACGGTGAGGAACCGTGCGTCGGCCCAGCCGTCGGCCAGCCTGACCCATCCCCTCGCCACCTCGGTTGCCTCCTCGGTGCCGGCCTCCATGGCTCGCACCACCGGCGCGGCAGGGCTCGGCTCTCTCCGGACGTTCAGGCGCTTCCCCGGCCTGCTCGGACTGTACGTGGCAAGCATGTCACTCCTCCTCGCTCTGCGCCGCGTCGGGCGGCGCGCCGTCTTGCACTCGGTTGGTAGGGTAGCCTTCGGCGAACGACGCCGCCTCGGCCTTCGACTCCCTCTCCCTCTCCTTGCGCTCCATCTCCTTCTGCGGGTCGTCCACGCAGGACAGGATGGAAAGCTGCGTCTCCTCGGAGACGATGCCCGACAGGCTGCCCGCCACGCTCGCCTCGCTCGCAAGGTCCTCGGGCATGTTGCGGTGCATCGTCACCTCGACCTGCACCCAGTCCTCGCCCGCGAACGGCCCCTCCGGGTAGTTCGCGAGCAGCCGCAGGCGCTCCTGGATGCCGAGCACGAACTTGCGCTCCTTGTTCCGCGCCAGGTTGCTCATGGGCATGAGGCGCATCTTGAGCGCCGTGCCGCTCGCGGTGCTGAAGCTCTCGTCCGTGATGTCGGGCACCATCGCCATCTTGAAGATCAGCATCTCGAGGCGGCTCACCAGGTTCTCCTGCGCCCCGTCCGCGTCCGGCTTCTGGAGGAAGTAGACCTTCACCGGGTCTCCGTTGGTGTTGTACAGGTTGATCAGCTTGTACTCGCGGAGGTCCTTCTTGAAGTCGTCGGGCAGCTCCGTCCCCTCGACCACCATGTAGGCGTCGCTGAAGTACTCGACGTCGTTGGCCTTCTCGGAGAGCACCCGGTTGTACGCCTCGATGAGGTTCAGCACGCCCTCGTACAGCCCGCGCCGCTCGGTGTTCTGCATGAAGCACACGGCGGGGACCGCGCCGAAGTAGTGCTCCTGCGGCTCCCCTATGGCGAGCGTCCCGGCCGCGTCGTCGAACGGGTAGACGTTCTCCGCGTCGGAGAAGCTGCCCCTCACGCGCCCCTCCTCGTCGTAGGCGTAGCGGACGAAGGCGAGCTTGCGCTTGAGCACCGAATCGTCGTACAACATGAAGCTCGTGAGCGGCGACAACGCGACGCTCCGGGGGCGGCCCTCGTCGTCTTGGTAGAACATCTCGTAGGCGTGGCCGAACTTCGACGCCATCTTCGACAGCTCCGCGTCGGCGTCCTCCTGGTGGTTGCGCCTCATGTAGTCCTGCAGGTAGCCCTGCTTCGCCTCGTCGGCTATCTTCACGTCTACGGGGATGCCGATGAAGTAGCCCTCGAACGTCTCCGTTATGTCGTACGCCATGTCCGCCGCGAGCCTGTTGTCCGGCTTGTAGTCCGGCTTCTTGGCGCGTCCGAAGATGCCGAACCGCGTCTCGTAGGCGGCATCGAGGTACCGCAGCCTGGGGAGGTGGCTGTCCTCGTACTCGTCGATGAGCCGCTTCAGAAGGGTCGCATCGACCTCCGTTCCGGCGGGCAGGACGAAATCGTCCGTGACGGGGTCCATATTCAGCTCGTCGTAGTAGAAGCTGTGGAACTCGTGCGACGTATGCGACATGTCACGCCCCCTCTCTGAAAAGCTTGAAGCCGGGTCGGGCGAAGTACGCGCGCAGCGCCGACGCCATCGAATCCGGCATGTCGTCATGCGCGGCGTTCTCGTTGTAGTCCAAGACCTCGTTGACCGCGCCCGCGTCGAGCGGGTAGCGGTCGCAGTCGAGCAGCCTGATGCGCGGCCACTCGGTCTTCAGGAACGTGGACACCTTGATGAACTTGTTCGTGTTCTCGTCGTATCCCCGGCACGGGTGCCCCATTCCGATGATCTTCTTCCGCAGATAGCCCTTGTCCGCGTTGCGCTCGCACCAGATGGTGCCTATCCGCAGCTCGCGGCACAGGCGCAGCACCTCGGGAAGGCAGTCATCGACATGCTTTCCCGGCCACAGGCGGACGTGCGCCCTCCATTCCTCGCCCTTGCGGGCGAGCGCGGTGAACGCCGTGCCGTCCTGCCCGCCGTACGCCGCATCGATGTGGCCTATGCCCTCGCGCAGCTCTGCAGGGTCGCCGAAGTAGCGCGGCTCGGAGAACATCGCCTCCTCGTCGGCTATGTGCTTCAGCTTGTAGTTCGCGGCGAACAGCGAAACGCTCATGGAGGCCTCTATCGCCGCCAGCTGCTCCCGGCTTATCAGCCCGGTGCTGTAGCAGTCGAACCGCTCTATGTTCGGCATCAGCTGGAACGCGTCGTCCTTGTGCCACGGCGTGCCGGTGTTGTAGATGCGGCCTCCGCGGTTGCGGATGTTCTGGAGCTCCTGGTATATGAGCTTGATGCGCTCGCGCTCGGCGGCAGACACGCGGTCCTTGACGTTGATGATGTCGTCCGTGAACACCCTGTCCGCGTGCTTGCCCGTGAGCGAGCCTCCGCAGCCCATGCCCAGGAGCTGGGACGCGCCGGACACGCCCAGCCTGAGGTTCGTTGACACCTCGCTCTGGGTGTCCTTGGTCAGCGCCAGGTCGGTGCCGTACAGCTCCATCGCGATCTCGCGGAAGTAGCCGCTCTTGAGCAGCGCGGACGTGGCGGCAAGCACCTCGGCGACGTCGGTGTCGGTCTTGCGCATGAATATCGTGCGATCGTCGGGGAACAGCACTATGATGAACGCGAAGGCGATGCTGATGCACGTGGTCTTGTAGGAGCCTCGGTGCGCTTGCAGCGTGCGGTCGCCCTCGCCGAACACCATGTCCCTTATCCAGCGGTTGTGCAGGTCGGTCAGCTTGTCGTACCCGAGCCTTTCCGCTATGTCGCGGGGGCAGCGGTATATGAGGTTGACGAGGTCCTGCCGCTCATCCGCCATCTTCCCTCTCCTTGGCGGCGGCTATCATCTCGCGGATGCCCTTCGCGGCGGCGGCCACGTCGCTTGAAACCTCCACCTTGTCGACGGGCTTCTCCCCTGCGGTGTCGCGCAGGAACACGAGCGCCTGCACGTCGCCGCGCTTGGCCTTCTTGGCGACCGCAAGCACGGCGGCCTGCCCGAGCGTGAGGTTCGCGTCCGGGCAGTCCTCGAACGATAGCCCCTCTATCTCCTCCACCTCGCCCGGTTCGAGGGGCATGTCCAGCACGATGCGGGCGATCTCCTGCATGGCCTTGCGCTCCCTGCGCTTCGCTGCGGAGGCCTTGCCCGCCTTGACGGCGTTCTTCCGGCGCTGCTCCGGCGTTCTGTCCTCGTTCCTGACGAGGTTCTGCGGGTTCAGTGCCAAGGCGTCACCCCCTCGCCACGTAGTCGAGCACCCCGCGCTCGTTGCGGAAGCACTCGCCCATGCCCTCGTACCGGGCACCCTCTATCACCTTCGCGGCGTTCCCGCAGGCCGCCGGCATCGTCCGGCGCATCGGTTCGATGCCGAGCGCCCTGCAGAACGCCAAGCCCACCGTGCGGTGGGCGTTTCGGAGGGCGCAGCCCTCCATGTACTCCCTGGAGACCATGCGCCTCCCCTCCTAGTCGGGCTCGTACGCGAGCCCCATCTGCGTCTCGCGCGCCCTCAGCTCGCCCAGCCAGTGGAAGTCGAAGCTCCCCCAGACGAGGCTGTGGACTATCGCGGTGTCGAACATGAACTGCCACTGCCTCGCGTCCCAGCGGTCGGTCGCTCGCGAGGAGCGCCACGTCTCGAACCACCTGCGGGTCGCGGGGCAGAAGTCGAACTCCTCGGGGAGCTCGGGCTTCTCTGCCTTCGCCACGCGGCGCTCCTCTCCGCCTTAGGAACCGGACTTGCGGCCGGACCTGCCGCGCCCTGTGATGCGGTTGGCGACGTTGCGGACGGCGCCGCCCACTCGGCCTGCGACGTTACGGGCCGCGTTGCGGATGCGCTCACCCATACCCCTTCTCCTTTCTGCCTCGGGTGCCGTGAACATGAGAAACGCCCCTCTCGGGGCGCTTGTCACCTGATATGGCGGGGCACGGACGCGCCCCTATGCGGAGGCGGGCCGCCAGTCGTTCCCGGCGGCCCGCGCCTCCCTTGTCGTTCGGCATATTTACGGCTGCCGCGCCATGCCCTCGATCTCCCTGAGCCACGAGGACGCGTCGAGCCACTTGTCCCCGTGCTTGTGGAGGTTGTGGTCGGCGAGGTAGCCCTGCGCGTCCTCCCTGTCCCGGAACACGCAGCACGTCCAGACGTCGGTGTCCGTGACCTCCCCGAGCGGGTCGGGGGCCTTCGCCGCCATGAGCGCGGCCTTGAGCGCCATGGCCTCGTCGTAGCTCGACTTCTCGAGGTCTTGCGAGTAGTCCACCCCCGCGAGCGGGTCGGGCGTCTTCGCCATCGACTTGGCGACGCGCAGGAACGTCCGCTTGCGCTCGGCGGGCCTGAACCTCTCGGTGCCCCGCCTCAGCTCCTCGCCGGTCGCGAACCGCCTGAGCGGCACGCCGGTCAGCTCGTGGAACCTCTCGCGCTCCGCCTCGGTGCGGAAGCACAGGCACACCCAGTACTCGGGGTCGGTCGCCAGCTCGAACCGCTCCTGCTCCCGCTTGATGCGGTCGGCCATGTCGCGGTCGTCCAGCTTGGAGCCCGCGCCCTTCGGCCGCCTCTTCTTGAACTCAAAAGCCATCCGGTGCCTCCCCGTGCCTGATGATGTCCCCCACGGCCAGGGGGAACCACTCCACCAGCCGCCCGTAGTCCTCGGGCAGGTGCCTGCGCATCGGCTCTATGAAGCGGTAGTCTACGCCGTCGAAGGAGCGCCCGAATATCTCGTAGTCGATGGGCAGCTTCACGCCGTAGCGGTCGATGATGCCCATGACCTCGGCTTTCAGCCAGTCCGCTATCGGACTGACCTTGCGGTTGGACTCCTTCATGACGCCGTGGCGCACGAAGCTGCTGCGGCGGTTCAGGGAGTCGGCGGCGCGCACGCCGTCGGCCTTCCACGTCCTCGGGTCCATGCCCAGCTCCTGGAAGATGGCCTCCCACGTCTGCTCGTAGGTCGGTATGGGCAGGTTCGCCGCCTCTATCACGCGCAGGCGCTCGGGCGGCTGGTCTACGAGGTTGCTTATCAGCCGGAAGAACGAGGGGTTCGGATAGCGGTAGATGTGCGTCCCGAAGAAGTCCTCGAAGTACGCCAGCTCCTCGTCGATGAACTTCAGGTCGGGAACCAGCCAGAAGTACACCGGCACGATCTCGATGCCGTACTCGCGCATGGCGAGCCAGCAGGCTATCGAGTCCTTGCCGCAGGAGAAGGAGAGCGCGACCGGCTCGTCCAGGTCGGCGAGCCTCCGCAGCACCTCTTCGCTGGTCGGCTGGCCCTTGATCACAGTGGGCATCGCGTCACCTCCGGCAAACGCGCGACGGCCCGGACTCCGAATCCGGGCCGCCTGCGCTATGATGGTGGAGAAGTGGGACGGGGTGCCCGGGCTTCGCCCTTCGACCCCCGTACACCATAGCAGAAAAGTTTTTACCTTTTGTTACCTCGGACACTTTCACGCCCTCTCCACAAAGCGCCCGCCGTCAGGCCTCGGCGCAGTTCTCGTAAAGCTCCTCGGGGGCGACGTCCAGCCCGCACGGCCACACGACCGTGAAGCCGTCGGATCGCGCGAGGGAGAACATGCCGGGGTCCTCGAGCCGCGAGAACACCCCTTCCCCGATGAGCGGGGACATGTCGTACACGCCGCGCTTGCCGTCCTCGAACTCCAGGAGGAGCCGGGACGCGTCCACGGCCTCGGCCCTCTTCACGTGGTAGTGCATGCGGCCTCCTCTCCCTACAGCGGCTTGATCGCCACGAGGTCCTTCTTCTCGCGGGCGAGCTCCCAATCGACCGCCAGGCTCTCCGCGTTGAGAACCGCCCATGCGGCCACGAGCTTGCGCTGCTTCGGGGGGAAGCTCCCCTCGTGCAGCTCGCCGTCGAACGTGAACGACGCCTCCTCGCCCTGGTAGCGGGCGTGGAAGTGCGGCGGCGTGTGGTCGCGGTAGTACATCATGATCGTTATGCCGTAGAACAGGCTTATCGTCGGCACGGGGCACCGTCCCTTCCGTCGGGTCCTATCACGAGCGCGGAGGCGGGCATGTCGGCCTCCGGCACCAGCGCCAGGCCGTAGCCGCACACCCCGGCCATCTTGGCCATGGTGTCGCATCTAGGGCTGCTCCCACGCGCAACGCCGTTGCTGACGTAGCTATCCGTCTTGCCCAGGGCGCGACCGACCTTGTACATCGGGACGCCAGTTCTCTCGCCAGCCTCTTTCAGCGCCTCATACGCATCCATCCGATCACCTCCCATTTGCACCCTATTTTACATTTTTGCACCTAATTGCACAACTTGCAATTGTGTATAATTCATGATCTATTCTACACCTTATTGCTAGCACATGCAATTGCTAGTAATCTATGGTTATCAGGAAGGCAGATCGAAAGGAGCCGAAATGACCGACAGCGAATATCTGGAAGCGATGAAGGAGGCACTGCCCCTCCTGGAAAACCTCTGCGGGCTTCTCAGGGCATGCATCGAGGGCATCGAGGCGGGCAGGGACGACTGGTGGCACCACTTTCTCGACATAGGGGGCCTGTACTCCCTGGCCGAAGAGCCCATCATCAAAATTTCCGACACATTCTAAGCATCCTAGGAGGGACAATGAGCAGCTTCGTTTGCAGCGACCACACCATCCTCGCCATTGTCGAGGGCATGAGGAACCACGGCATGATAGCCAAGAAGAAGGCCGAGAGCCGGGACATGTGCGAGGCCCTGCGGCTCCTCAACGAGTACCAGACATGCACCCGGTACGGCAAAAGGGGCGAGCAGATCACCCGGTACATGGTCGAGAGGAACCACCGGCCGGTCACCGAGAGGCCCCGGAAGTACTCCGACGGCGAAACCGTAGCGGCCATCAACTGCTACCTGTACCAGATCGACACGGAGCCCCTGCGGGACTTCGACCTCATCACCCTCGTTTCGGCGGTGAAGCTCCTCCGTGACAGGATAGCCGAGGCCGGCGAGGCCGCGGGCACCATGAGGCGGGTCGAGAATCGGGGGTCCACCGAGTATTTCGAGGTGAGCGAGTACGGCGACTTGCTCAACATCTACGACATCTACGACTGGGATTTGGCGGCATAGGGAGGCCCGGGAGGGGGCACAACCCCCTCCCCGGTCGAACGGAAAGGTGGACACGATGCAAAAGCTTATGACGAGGGAGATAGAGCGGGCGACTCCGGAGCTGTACGGGACGGACGGCCAGGGGCGGGAGGCTGTGGCCACGGCCCATTTCTTCAGCCCGATAGACGGCTGGCAATGGTACCTGACGGAGTACGATCCCGAAACGGGCGAGGCGTTCGGCCTCGTCAAGGGGTTCGCGGACGAGCTCGGCTACTTCAGCATCCGGGAGCTCGAGCGGATGAACGAGCTTTTCGGGGCCGGGACGGTCGAGCGGGATGCGGGCTTCGAGCCCTGCAAGTTGGCAGAAGTCATGTAGGAGGAAGCGATGGAACGCGAGAAGATCGTCGAGAAGATCAAGAAGCTGCTGGACCACTCCGTGGAGAACGGGGCGACCCAGGCCGAGGCCGTGGCCTTCGCGCTCAAGGCGCAGAAGCTCATCGCCGACAACGGCATCGAGGAGTGGGAGCTAGGCGAGGAGGCGGGGCGCGAGGTCGTGGAGGTCGAGAGCAGGACCGCCATGCGGCGGGCATGGCGCAAGTACCTGCTCGCGGTGGTCGCCGAGAACTTCAGGTGCGGGGCCCTCCTCACCGTTCGGCTCAGAGGGTCGAGGCGCGAGCAGGTGCCGACGTTCGTCGGGTACCGGCAGGACGCCGAGGCGGCGGTCGTCGTCTACGACCACCTGCTCAAGACGGGCCACCGGCTGGGCAAGCGGCACGAGGACGACTACTACACCGACCCCGACGCATACGAGAGCTTCGTGCGGGGGTTCGCCGACGGGGTGAGAATCGAGCTCGAAAAGCAGTCCCAGGCCCTCATGCTGGTCTGCCCCAAGGACGTCAGCGACTACATGGACGGCTTGATCCTGAGGCGGGCGAGGGGCCTTCGGCAGATCGAATCCAGCGCGGAGAGCCGCGAGGCGGGCAGGCAGGCCGGACGGGATGCGGTTCGGTCGCAGAGGATGGGGGCCGGACGCGCCGCTCTGATCGAGGGCTAAGGGGCCGCGGGAGAAGCGGAGCCCGCGGCCCATGGCGAGGGAGGGGCCGGCCCCCTCGCCGCTATGCGGGCGTCTTGTCGGCAGCCTCCCCGAGAATCGCTTGCGGCCCGCTCATCGCGCCCCCTCGACCAGCAGGTCATACACGATGTCGAGGCCGCGCTTCACGTGCTCGTAGACGGTCTTCTTCGAAACATCCCCCTCGTCGGCCGCCTCCTTGGCAGAAAGCCCCTTGATGTAGACGAGGCGCAAGGCGCAGCCCGCCTGGTGGTCGATGTCCTGAACCTCGCTCACGAACCGCTCGACCTCTTCGAATCGAGACGAAAACTCAGAGGCCATCCCCGCGATGTCGTCTATGGCGTCGTCCATCCTTACCAAGGCCTTGAGCATGCGGTCGCTCTGCTCTCCGCTCATCGACAGCGCCCCGATGGAGGCCGATATGGAGCTTCTTGCGGCATCGGCTTTCACCAGGCAATCCACCGACGACTCGAGACGCTCGGCCACCAGGTGGTACGAGCGGAGGAACCTGTGCGCCAGCTTCTGCTCCCTTGACAGTTTCAACCTCATCGGAACCACCTCCCGTCAAAAACGTAGCCTCCCCGCCGGTACGGCAGCTCGACCCCGCGCGCCTCGAACTCGGACAAGGGCATCGACCTCCTTTTCGAAACACGCTTGTAATCGAGCCACCGCATGATCGGCAGCAGGAACATGCGGTGGGCCTTCCGGTACCCCGCCTTGTCGTAGAACTCCACGGCAAGGAGACCGTGGCAACGCCCTCCCACCGCGTCGAACCTCGCCAAGGACGCCTCCTGATGCTCCTTCACGTTGTAAAACTCCAATCTGGGCTTGTTCGTCGCCTTGCATTCGACCAGGTACGACCCCTCGCCCGTCACGACGAGGAAATCGGCCTCCGTCTCGCTTCCCACGAGCCGCCCGCCGACAGCGCGCACCGAGTCGGGTATTCGCAGGACGAAGGCATGCGGCTCCATCGCAAGACGGAACTTCGCCTCGAACCTCTTGCCCGCCTTCATGCCCCCGCTCATGATCGCACCGCCAAGCGCACAGCCTCCCTTACAACCCACGCGAGCGCCCCGCACACGGCCAGGGACGCGGCCAGCGCGGCGAGCGCCCCGGCGCACCCGGTGGGCTCGCGGTCGCGGTAGTGCGCGCTCATCGGGCCGCCTCCTCCACCATCGCGATCCGCTCGCCTATCCAGCGCATCACCGGCACCGCCATTGAGTTGCCGAGCGCCTTGTACCTCGGCGTGTCGGGGCACTCCTCGGCGGGCTTGCCCCGGTAGGGAACGCGCGTCCAGCCGTCCGGGAAGCCCTGCAGCCTCTCGCACTCCACCGGCATGAGGCGGCGCAGCACGGGCTCACCGCCCACGAGGCGCACCTCGTCGCGGGAGTTCTGGGCGAAGGCCAGCACCGCCGGCTGGTGGTAGTCGGCGGTGAGCGTCGGCGAAGTGCCGTCCTCGCACGCGCCGATGCCCCTGGCCCCCGCCCCCTGGTGGTACTTGAAGGCGATTGTCGATGCCTGGCTCACCCTGCTTCCGTCCGTGCTCTCCGCGTTCCCCGCGCCGAGCGCGAGCACGGCGGGCACGTTCGAGGGGTGGCTGGCCCGCAGCGTCGGCGAGAGCCCCGCCGCCTCGGCGAAGCCCCTGGAGCCGGACGCGTTGCAGCTGAACGCGATGACGGGAACCTGGTTGGTCCCGCTCGCGCTCGCCCTGAGCGTGGGGGAGACGCCGACCTGCCCGCGCCCTACGTGCGCCATGTCGTTCTTGTTGCCGGCATTGAACGCGATCACGTCCGCGCCCGCAGGATCGCGTCCAGCTCGGGCGGCAAGGCTCTCCCTCCTCGCTCGGCTCGACGGAGAGTCCCAGCGCAGGCTTTCGCGCTCAAAGAGTACCGCTGCGGCGCGTCCCAGATCAGGATGTCCGACAAGGAACACACGGCGGCGTCGCTGGGCCACTCCGAAGAACTGAGCGTCAAGAGTTCTCCACGCGAGCGAATACCCGCATTGCTCCAGCTCGTCTTGCAGCGTTGCGAAGGCTTCGCCTTTGTCTTGGGATAAAACTCCAGGGACGTTTTCCCAGAGCACCCAGCGCGGACGAATCTCTCGTACAGCTCTGACGTATTCGAGCATGAGCCGACCTCTCGAATCCAGGAGGCCCTCTCTTCTTCCGGCGATAGAGAAGGCTTGGCAGGGGCTTCCCCCGACCACAACGTCAACTGACCCTTCATATCCGCTCCAATCGATCGCCGACACGTCCCCGAGGTTGGGCACCTCCGGGAACCTTTCTTCCAAGACGCGGCAGCAGAACGGCTCGATCTCCGAGAAAGCCACGGGCTCCCAGCCGAGCGGCCCCCACGCCACGCTCGCGGCCTCTATGCCGCTGAAAAGGCTCACGTACCTCATGGCGTCAGATCAGCTCCTTGGGAGCGCAGCAGCTCGTAGAAGCGCCTGATGTGCATCCTCGCAACGAACCCGCGCGCGCTTCCCAGCGAACAGAGCGACGCGAGCAAGCACAGCTCGAAGAACATCTCGGCGGCGATCTGCTCGACGCTCACCGTCCGCTCCCGATAGCAGAGCTTCGTCGCGCCGCGTTCGTAGACCGTGCATTCGCAGGAGGGATCGACGGGGAAAGCCCCGGCAAGGCACACCAGCTTGCCGGGGGCTCCGTATTTCGGCGCCGAAAGCGCGCACCTCATCGCCCCGCCTCCCCGCACGCCTCGCGGATGCGGCGGGCGTACTCTCCAAGCTTGTCACTCAGAAAATCGAAAACCTGACGTGCGGATTTCGTCGAGCCGAACAGCAAGAAGCCTCCTTCCATCTCGTCCGCCAGCGCCAGCAGCGCGCCTCGGTCGCAGGACGGCTCCACCAGGTCGGCCAGCACGGCGAAGAGGCTCTTGCCGTCGGGGACGCACGATGCGAGGTCACGGAGGTACCCGAACGCCTGCATATCCACGTCCTGCGGCTCCATCAGCAGCGGGGAGGTGCGCTCCCTGTGCTTCTCGCGCAGCCTCGCCGCGACCGCCCTGCGCTCATCGTCGGTGAACCTCATCCTTCGTCTCCTCTCTCTATCCTCGCCCCGCATCCGGAGCAGTACGGGCCTTCGCCCATGTCCAAGTCCACCGTGTGGCACACCGAGCAGCGAGGCCCCTCGTAGCATCCCGGCTCGTAGGGTATACTCTCAAGGCGGCACGTGCGCTCAGGCCCCGGCTCCACCAGGTCGGCCAGCCTGTCGAACATGTCCGCGTACGTTGCGCGGTCGATGAGCAGGGTATCGGCCAGCCTGTCGCGGAACTGCTCCAGGTACCCGACGCGCCCGTGCAGCGCCTCGTTCCGCAGGTTCTCGGCCACCGCCCTGCGCTCATCGTCGTACACTCTCATTCCCCGCCTCCTCTCTCTATCCTTGCCCGGCAGTTGGGGCACCAGGTCGCCGGGATCACCCTGTAGCAGTCGGCCACGGCGTCGCGGCGCACGAACGCCCCGCACGACGTGCAGCGCCAATAGACGGGATCGGGGCCGTCCATCCGGCATGCGCGCTCCTTGCGCCACAGGCCGCCGTCGTGGACGGCTGCGGCGAAGTCGGCCTCGGAGAGGGCGGCGCGGCGGTTCCACGCCTCGGCGGCGTCCTCGACGCTGGGGAAGCCGAACGCGTGCGGGCTCATCCGGCACGCGCCGCCGGCGCATCCGACGTAGCCGAAGCCCCCGTTGTACTCCCCGGCGCGCGCCTCCCCGCCGCAGAACGGGCAGGGCTTGAGCTCGATCATGGCTGCCCCTCCTGCCGCTCCATCTTCCTCGCATAGCGCAGAAGCATGATCGCCTCGCGCACGTCGTGCTCCGCACTGCGCAGGCAGAGCGCCTTGAGGGCAGCTTCCCTGCGCCCGCCCTCGTCCGAGGGCGCGATCTCGCCCTGCGGGTTCTCCATGTCGCGGCACTCGCCGTCGGCCTCGTCGGCCAGCCGCCCGGCCTCCTCGCGGGCCGACTCGAGCAGACCTATGAGCCGGTCGATGCGGCTCCTCGTCTCCAGGCTCACAGCTCCTCCTCTCTGACAGGCCCGCCCATGACGGCCTCCCACGCGTCCCAGTCCGGCCCCGACGTGCTCTGCCGGGTGCGCATCCCGCACGACGGGCACTCGAGGCGCTTAGAGCTGTGGTTGCCCTTGACAACGGGTTGCACGCCGCACGCGCGGCACGGAGGCATGTCCGACAGCTCGCGCTGGACGAACACCACTTTGCCGTTGATCCTGTGCTCGATCATATCCTCGTCTCCTTTCCTGTCTTGGCGCTCATGCTCTCCTCGTCCGGCCCTATCGCCTCGAGTAAATGGCATATGCGCGCGCCGCATTCCTCGCAGTAGACGACTTCCCCGGTCCCCCTCCTCATGCACCCCTCGTGATATGACGCCTCGTCGTCCGCGGTTCCGGTGCGAAGGTCGATGCCGTATGTCGAACTGACGATCTCGACCGCCTTCGTGTAGCCTCGCTCGCACCCGCATTTCGGACATCGCTTGACGCGGCTCATAACGCAGCCCCCCTCGCGTCCAGCTCGCGCTGGCGGCGCAGCAGGTCGAGCGTCTTGGCGTCATCGCAGTCGATCGTGCCATAGCGTTCCCACGGCTTCTCCCCACCGACCATCCCGGAGCATAGGGAGCAATCGACGTCCCTGCATCCCCAGTAATCGATCCCCGGCTTCAGCGCGTCGCTGTCGATGCGCTCCTGGGTGTCCGCAGGGCGCTTGGCGCGCTCGCCGTAACCTATGGCGATGGCCGCCCCGTCCTCCGACTCGATCCGCACGAAGCCATCGCCGAACACGATGCGGTAAACGGCCCTCTCGTTGCCGTCGAAGCCCGCGAACGCGTCCCCGACGCGCACCGGCTCCCCGTCATCGAAGCGCGGCCACTCGACGCCCTGCGGCAGCGCGCGCTCGCGCTCGATCATGCCCGCCACGTCCCGCAGCTCGTCGGCGAGGGAGCGCCTATCCTCCTTCGCGCCCCACTTCTTCGCGTGGTTTTCGGGCAGGACGTCCCACAGCTCCACGCCGATGACGTCCCACGCCAGCTCCCTCAGCCTTTCGAGGCCCGTCATGCCCTCCAGCGTTTCTGCCATTTCTGATCTCCTTTCATTCTTTCGCGGCGATTTTTGCCGCCTAATCGTTAAAACCCGCCGTTTTTCACGTTAAAATCCGCTTATCTCATCTACCGCGTGTGCGAAGGAGACCCCCGGAAGCGCCTAACCCGCGCTTCCGCCGTTTTTCATCTCGCCGCCGCTCACATCCACTCAGGCTCCCAGCATCCAAACCCGGACGCGTCCTCGCGGAGCTGCTGCGCTGAAAGGAACTCGCACTCCCGCAGGCAGAAGCCGACCTCGATCCAGTCCCCGCCGTCCTCCACCTCGCCCACCGCGCACCTGAGGCAGCTGCGGCACGTCTCGGGAGTCTCCCGCAGGGGGTCTTCGCCGCCCGTCACGCCCCCGCCTCCTCGGCCAGCTGCTCCTCGTAGGCGTCTTTTAGCTCCGGCTCGAAGAATCGCGCGAGCGCCGCCTTGCCGATGCCGCCGGGGAGCCGGAAGTCAAGGATCGAATTGGCGCACCAGTCGTCGAAGGGGACGGGCTCGCCGTCCTCCACGGCGTCGACGAACGAGAAGCAGTGGTCGATCAGCAGGCCGCGCGCCCGCCTCTCCAACCGCTGCTCGACCTTGGTAGGCGGGGCCTCCAACTCAGCCACGCGGGCCTTCAGCCCCCCGTTCTCGCTCTCCAGCCGCTCGATCCTCCGCTGCGCCTCGGCCAGCGCGGCCAAGACGTACTGCTCGCATGTCTTGATCTCCATTCTCAAACCCTTTCCCTGATGGTGATTGCCTTGCCCGTCTTTATGTCCTCGATCTCCCAGCGCCCGTACAGGTACAGCGCCGGGTCGTGGGGCGGGTGCCGTCCCAAGAGCTCGCCGTCCCACCATCGCCGCTCGAACTCGGCGGCGTCCCAAACCCAGCGGGCCACGTAGCGCGCCCCTCCGTGGAACCCGTCGTGGCACCCCGTGGTGCCCGATCCGCACAGGGCGAAGAGCGACGGTCTGAGAAGCCATTCGCCTGCGGGCGCGACGAGCCTGAAGCCGCGCCCCTTGGACAGCGGGGGCACGTGGTGCGCGTTGGTCGCGGGCCTCCGGCACACCGCGCACCGCGCGCCGTCCTCCAACCGGTAGGCCTTGGCGCTCGCCCCGCCGCCCCGGTAGCGCGCGCCGAGGTGCGGCTTGCCGTACAGCTCCGCGACCTCGGCGGACAGCCCGCGCAGCTGCCGCATCTCCGGCGCGAACCTCATCCGAACTCCTCCCTCATGTCGATGATCGAGGCGCCCGCCAGCCTTTCGCCGTCGGAGAAGTCCCCGGCGGCGTGGCGGTCGCATCTGTACATCCTGCATATCTCGGGGCGAGCCTCGTAGACCAGGCACTCGCGCCCCTTCGAGAGGAACGGGCACAGCAGGTCGACGTCGGCCCGCCCGGGCACCGGCTCGACCCCGCGCGCCCGTACGAACGCCTTGAGCCTCGCACGGTCGGCCGGCGTGAGCGGGAGGAACCGCGAGCAGCACTCCCCGCACCCCCGGCAGTCGCCTTTGTAGAGCACGACCGGCTTCGACGCGATGCCCAGCGCCCGGAAAGCTCCCGCCGCGCTCACGACAGCCTCCTGTCCCCGCCGCCCGTGGCGATCTGCTCGCAGGATCCGGCGAGGCGGGACGCTATCGCCCTTGCGGTCGATTGGTCGCTGCCCGCCATGCGCTCCGCAAGGTCGCTCACCTTGAAGTTGCTGGTGATGACCGTCGGGAGCATCGCGCCGTAGCGGGCGTTGACGATGGAGTAGAGCCGGGACACCGTCCACGCCGTCTGCTGCTCCTTGCCCAGGTCGTCTATGACGAGGACGGGCGCCTTGTAGTAGCGGTCCAGCACGTCTGCCTCGGACTTCGGCGTGCCGTAGGTGCTCTGTATCTCGATGAGCAGGTCGATCGAGTTGACCATCAGCACGCGCAGCCCGTGGCACACGAGGCGGCGGGCTATCGCGCTCGCCAGCGTGGTCTTGAGCGTGCCGTTGTCGCCCCAGACGTAGAGCGACGCGCCGCCCTCCACCTTGTCGGCCAGCTCCTTCGCCATCGGATGCTGCGCCTTGAAGTAGCGACGCGGAACGCCGGCCTTATCGAGGCGGCGGCAGAACGCCTCGCCCTCCGCCATGCGTCTGCGCTCTTCCTCTTCGCGCTCCTCCTCCTCGCGGCGCTTGCGGGCCTCCGGGCAGTCGCACTCCTCGAAGCCGAGCGTCATGGGCTTCAGCCCGAACAACGACGGGAGGACGCGGGGGCGCAGCTCCCTTCCGCAGAACTCGCAGGCCCTAGCGGTCGTAGCAGCCATATTCCGAACCTCCTTCCTGCTTGCAGTCCGACCGGCACCAGTTGCGCACCGAGGCGCGCCAATCCCTCATCCGCGCCTTGCCGACGCGCCATCCGGTCGTCGTGTAGTGGTCGATGAAACGCTCGGCGTCGAACCCGCCGGGGTCGAGCCGCTTGCCCCGGCAGTACTCCGCCGCGTAGTCCGAGACCTCCCGGAGGGTGGGTGGCGCGAAGCGCGCCCGTGCCGAACTCTCGCTCTCCTTCTCCTTCTCCTTCTCTCCTTCTCCTTCTCCTTCTGTCCGAGACGAAACGGCATGCGCCGCTTGGCGCTTCGCTCCGATTCCCGCTTGCGCCCTCGCCTGCCTTTCCGCTTCAAGCGCCGCTCGGCGCTTCGCCCGGTTTCCCGCCTGCGTGGCCGCTCCGCCCTTCGCCCCGTTCTCCCGATTCGCCCGCGAGGCGGCTATGCGCCCCTCGCATCCCCGGTACACCTTCATCCCGCTCTCGCTCAGCCCGCTCGGCTCTCTGCCCGTGAAGAAGTAGTCGAGCAGAGCCGTGTTCACCTTCTGCCGCTCGCGCTCTGGCAGCAGCGTCGTCAGCTCGTAGAACGATTCATAGAAGTTCATGCGCCTCTCTGCCACGCCGCCTCACCCCCTCGCCGTCCTGCGGTTCCCATGCCGGCCCCTAGAACGGGATGTCCTCGTCGTACGCGTACGCCATGGGGTCGGACAGTTCGGAGGGGACGGCCCCGCCGTACGCATCGACTGCGGGAGGTTGCTGGGGAAGCGGCGGCTGTACGGGCTGCCGGGGCACGCGGGCGGGCTGGGGCTGGTAGCCCTGCCGAGGCGCTGGCTGCCGGCATCCCTGCTGGGGCTGGTGCGCCGGTTGCGCCTGCCGGTAGCCCTGCTGCGCTTCCATGAACTCGATCTCGTCCACGACGACCTCGATCTTGCTGCGCTTCTGCCCTTCGCGCTCCCACTGGCTCCAGCGGAGCTTGCCCTCGATGGACACCTTGGTGCCCTTGTTGAGGTAGCGGGACAGCGCCTCGGCGCGGGCGCCGAACATCGTGCAGTCGATGAAGTTCGGGTAGTCCTCCCACTCGCCGGTCTGCTGGTTCTTGCGGCGGTCGTTCACCGCCACGCCGAAGCCGAGCACGGCCAAGCCGCCCGCCGTGGAGCGCAGCTCGGGGTCGCTCGTCAGGTTCCCGCTGATGATGACTCGGTTGATGCTCATAGGTTGTAGCCTCCTGAGTTCCATGTCCTCTGTATCTCTGCGTCCACCATGCGCAGGCGCAGCTTGTTCACGTTGATCGCCTCCTGCGAGGCCTTGTAGATCGCCTCGGCGCTGTCCCTCGCCTGCTTGAGGTCGGCGATGTACGGGATGCCCCGGCACAGGTCGGAGATGATGGTCACGGGCACCTTGCCTTCGCGCGCCCCGGCGATCTCGATCATCAGCGCCTTGCGGTACTCCGCCTCGTTCTCGGCGAGCTTGATGCCGCTCCTGCGGCACTCGTCAAGCGCCTCGACCAGAAGCCCCTCGAGCTCGTCCCGCTTGGCGTAGAGGTCCTGCATCTCACGCCTCCATCGCGAAGGTGCGGCAGCCGCACTGGCACGCGCACTCCCTCATCTGCTCGCTGCTTTGGAACTGGTACCGCGCGCCGCACGCCGTGCAGGCCCCGATGAACGGGCCGTCGGGCTGCTGCTGGGGCTGGTACCCGTCCGCGTCCTTGGTGTCGTCGATGGAGAAGAGGTTGCCCAGCGCCCGCTTGCCCGCATAGCTCGACGCGGTGCCGGTCACCTGGCTCTCGTCCATGCCCTTCTTGGCTTCCGGCTCGCGGGCCCATCCCGTGGCCGACACCGTCTCCCCCGTCTCGACATCGGTGATGCTCGCGACGGTCTTGACGTAGACCCACCCGTTGCCGATGGCCTCTATCGCGTCCTCGCACATGAGCAGCAGCCCGCGCTCCGCGCACAGGGGCTTCGCCGCCTCGAGGATGTCCTCCTTGCTGCGGTACTTGTACTTCCCGAAGGAGTTGTACTGCCCCTTCTCCACTTTGAGCGAGCATTGCAGCTCGAGCAGCTTCTGCTGGATCGCCACCTCACATCACCCTTTTCCGCATCTCGCGCCCGCACACCTGGGCGAGCGTCCCGCTTCTGAAGACGCCGGTCACGCCGAACACGGCGCACACCTTCCCTATCGCCCGAAGCTGCTCGACCGTCGCGAGGTCCACGACCATCACGCTCGGCTTCGGATGGCTGCGCGGCTCCGCAGCCGCCTCCTCAAGCGCCTCGGCGATCTTCTGCACGTGCCAGTCCTCATGGCTTGCCAAGGCGGCGACGAGGCGCTTCTCGTACGAGGCGCGAAGGCCGTCGGCGGGCACCGGCTTCATGGCCGGCGCGGGCTGCGGCGCGGGCGTCGGCTCCATGGCCGGCTGCGGCTGGGCGGCCGGATCGGCCCCCTGCCGCAGGTACTCCTCGCGCTCGGCCTTCATCTCCTCGAGGCGGCGCTTGTCGTCCGCCAGCCTCGCCGCGTGGGAGGTCGCGTCGCCCAGGTCGAGCGTCTGGAAGAACCGCAGCTCCGCCTCGTCGGCGAACTCGAGGCTCAGCCCCTTCAGCGTCTCCCAATCGCTCGCGACCTTGCGGCACCGGTCCTCGAGCTCCCGCTTGCACGCCTCGGCGAGCGGGGTTTTGTTCATCCACTTGGGGTCGGCGATCTTCTCGTAGGGCACCACGTCGGCGAGCAGCCCCGCCACGCACTCGTAGTGCTCGCGCAGCTCGGCCTCCTTGCGCCGCCTGCGCTCCTCGTCGGCCAGCCTCTCGACCGCCTGCAACCGCTCGGAGACCGCCTTGATGCGGTCGCGGCGGGCGTTGACCATGCCCTCGAACTCGTTGAGCGGGCGCAGGTACTCGCGCTTCACGTCCTTGCGCCTCTCGTCCAGCTCGCGGGCGAGGCTGTTCAGGTACTTGCGCTCGCGCGCAACCTGGCTCAGGTCGTCCGCCGCGTCGGCGGTCGGCTCCCACCCCTCGTAGTCGGCGAGGACGCGGTCTATCTTGGCGTCCAGCGCGTCGAAGTCGGCGCGGAGCGTCCCCGGCAGCAGGCTCACGGCGAGCCCCTGCGGCCGTTCCTCTATCACCTCGGCGGCGACGCTCTGCACGCCCGCGTCGGCGTCCTCGAGGGCGGCGGCGATCTCCACCTTGCGCATGGACTTGCCCAAAGCGACGCCCCGCTCCTTGGCGAGCGAGCGCAGCTGCGCGACGGTCATGTCCCCGTAGCTCATCGCCCTGCCTCCTTCATCTCCGGCAGGTAGCTCACGGGCAGCAGGCCGTAGCAGTCGATGTCGCTGTCCCGGAACCTCACGGGATCGTCCAGCAGGGACGGGTCGTGCAGGACGAGGTAGCGGCTGATCCCCGCCCACCACGTGTTGTTGAACGTGTAGGGGCTCTCCCCCACCTCGATGCGCTCGTCCACGCAGAAAGCCGCCACGCGGTCGCGCACGCGCCCGCGGCAGCCGCACGCCTGCATGTCCTTCACGAACCGGTAGATCTTCCGGAAGGCCGCCTCGTTGGCCTCCATCCACCGCAGCGTCCGCTCGGCCATGTCCCTGCCCGACGCCAGCCTGTCCCCGTCGATCACGTAGCCCCTTTCGTGGGGCGACCGCAGCGTCGGCCTCATGACCCCGCCCTTAGAACCGACCGCGCGGCCTCCAAGGCCCCGTCCACGGCGGGCACGGCCCACAGCCACAGCGACAGCGCCAGCACGAGTATCCCGGCGCACAGGCCGAGCAGAAGGCCCGCCAGGAACGCCCGCTCCTCGGCCTCGCTCGTGGTACAATGCACTCCGGGCGTCAATGCGCCCTTCGATCTGCCGGGCGCGCCCTTCGCAGGGCCAACCGTTCGGGGCCGCCCCGGCATCCTTACTCGATGATCCATGCGATCTCCTTCCTACCCTTCTTCGCCCTTCCCAACACCTTCCCGTCCTCAACGGCGTTGTGCCCTCCCCTCCACAAGCCGGGTCAGCGCCGGGACTACCTTCTCAATCGTGATATCCTTCGGAACCACCACGCAGACGATTCCGTGCCTCGTTCTCACCTCGTGCTCGCCTTCCGCGAACACGATCAATTCGGTCGACGAGTTGGCCATCAAAGCCCCTTCTGTTCGCTCAGATTCTTCATGCCCCTTTTCGGCGAGAGACGTGCGCCATTTGGTTTTCAAGGTTCGGCGATGACGGTCAAACGGTTCTGCGCTCGTCCGTTATGTCAAGCAGATAGTCGGCCGAGCATCCATACAGGGCGGCGAGCTGGACGAGGTTCTTGCTTGTCGGCTCGTATTCGCCGCGCTCCCATCCGCGCACTGTGTTCGGATGGACTCCGAGCACATCCGAGACCTGATCAACCGACAGCCCAGACTCCTCGCGCTCACGTTTGATGTTTTTTAGCAACTGACACCTCCTAACAAATAATTGTTATGTTCATGTTCCAAAAATATAACAGTTATCTGTTTGAAGTCAACAGATTTTTGTTAGAAAATACAGATAGTTGTTAAAGGAGACAGCATGGATCACAACCGCTTATCGGAGATGCGAAACCGCGCGGGGATGACACAGAAGCAGCTTGCTGACAAGCTCGGCGTCACCCAGCAGACGATCTGGTATTACGAAAACGGAAAACGCGAGATGAAATCGAGCGTGCTCATCGCAATGAGCAATGCTCTCGGTTGCTCCGTCTCCGAATTGCTAGGAATACCCAGTGGCGACGGCGTTATAAAGGCCGTAAGAGCGAATTCGCATCACCTCCCCGTCGTTGGACGTATAGCCGCAGGCGAAGCGTGCGAGGCTGTAGAGCAGAGCGACCGGATGCACCCTGTGCCCGACGAGCTGTACGCGGGCAACGAGGACTCCGTCTGGCTTGAGGTGTCCGGGAATTCGATGAACCGCATACTTCCCGACGGCTCGCTCGCCTTGGTGAACAGGAGGGCCGAGGTACGCAACGGCGACGTGGCAGCAGTGTTCGTCAACGGCGACGACGCCACGATCAAGCGCGTGTTCTTCGAATGCGGAGTCGTGAGGCTGCATCCGGAGAGCTACGATCCCGAATATCGGGACAGGACGATAGACGGGAGTGATCCCGACGCGCCGGACGTGCGCATCATGGGGAAGGTCGTCGCGTATTCGTCGCCTATGGGATGGAGGGCGTAAAACATGGGAATATTCGACAAGATCAATTCCGCCGCGAGCAAGGCGACCGAACTTGCAGGCATGAGCCGCGAGGAACTCAAGGCTGCGACGATAGACAAAATGGAAGAGATGTCGGAAGCGCGCAAGGAGAAGGCTCAAGAAAAGAGGGCTGAACGCCAAGATAGGGCGCAGACCAGGAAGAATCTGCTAGCCAAGCAGCGGCTTGAGACTTCCACCGTCCAGACACTCGCCTCAAAAAGCGATATCACCAACGGCGTCTTCGGCTCGGTGACCATCTGGCAGCAGCAGGACGGGCTCGTGTATTTCCCGGACGCTCCAGAACAGCTGTACGAGGTGACCGGTTTCTCGTGGAGCGGCCCAGTGTTCGACCAAGTGACCACGAGCGAGACGACGAGCAAGGACGGCGGCAAGCAGAAGCGCACCGGGCGCATCATCGGAGCAGCCGTGGGAACAGCCGTGCTTCCCGGCGTCGGAACGGCCATCGGCGCAGCCTACGGCACGGGAAACAAGAAGGACAAACGCGCAAAGAAAGAGAGCAGGGTGACCACGGCGGAAGCCGTCGAGAAAGAAACGATAGCGTCACTGTCCGTGAGAAGCGTCGAGACAAACCTCATCCACGTCATGCAATTCAAAGGCAAGCAGAAAGAGCTTTCGGCCCTGCAAGCGTTTGCGGAAGGCGCCATCTCCAATCGCCGGAGCGCAACCCCGCAATCGCCCCAACAGCCCGCCTCGGATTCCTACGAAGAGCTTAAGAAGCTTAAAGACCTGATGGACGTCGGGATTTTGACCAAAGAGGAGTTTGACACGAAGAAAGCAGAGCTTCTAGGGCTATAGGAACTGGACGAGGAGGACGTTATGGAAAAACCGTACATCGTAGATCCCGGGAAGCTCGCGGAGGACCTGCGCGATGTGCTCAAGAAGCACGGGTGGAGCGCGTCCGACGCGTACGACCTGGCGCAGGACATCGTGAAGTCCATTCTCCTGAGGAAATAGGAAAGCCCTGCGCGTCATAGGGCGGCAACCCTGGCGCAGGGCCTCGAACACCAACCGAACGGATCGGAAGGCAGGTAGATTCTACCATGTCGCGCCCACGCATGGGCTACTACCTCATATATCTGCGCAAATCCCGCGCCGACGCCGAAAAGGAGAGGTACGGCAAGTATGAGACGCTGGCCGTCCACGAGAAGACCCTTCTGGCCCTCGCGGAGCGCGAGCGATACCGCATCGCGAACGACGGCGTGTACCGCGAGCTGGTCAGCGGGGAGAGCATAGAGGAGCGCACCGAGTTCAAGAAGGTCATGACCCGCATCGCCGACCCTCTGTGCCTGGGCGTCCTCGTCCACGCCATAGACCGCCTCGGGCGCGGTGACCCAATGCAGTACGGGCTGATCCTGTCGACATTCAGGTTCTCAAGCACTCTCGTAGTGACCCCCAACCGCGTGTACGATCCAAACAACGCCGATGACCTCCAGCAGCTCAAGCTCCAGATGTTCGTGTCGAACATCGAGCTGGAGCACATCAAGGAACGCCTCAGGAACGGATCAGTCTCGTCAGCGGAGCGAGGAAACTACATCGGGAGCAAGCCGCCGTACGGCTACGACAAGGTGCCATACAAATCGGCCATCGTCCCGAACGAGCGCGAGGCTCCGGTCGTCAAGCTGATATTCAGACTGGCAGACGAGGGCTGGAACAAGGGGGCCATCGCCAGGTACCTGAACTCCTGCGGCATAAAAACCCGCCACGGATGCCTGTGGACGGCCGCGCGCATCGCAGCGATCCTGTCGAACCCGATCTACAAAGGATGGGTTCGCTACGGGTACCGACGCCAGAAGGCGGTTTCGTTCGACGGGCTGAAGCTCGTCAGAAAGACTGTTGTGAGCAAAGACGGGGAATACGTCTTGGAGAAGGGAGCGCACGAGCCCCTTGTGAGCGAGGAGGAATGGGACAGCGCGAACAAGCAGGCTTTCGAGGGAATCCCAACGAGGCGCGACCGGTCGATAAAGAACCCCTTGGCCGGCCTGATCGTGTGCCGCAAATGTGGGAGGGCGCTCGTGCGCCAAGCCGTCAAAAACAAGTACGGCAAGACGTACGACCGCCTGCACCACGCCTACCAGACCGAATGCCAATGCAAGAGCATCCGCATGGATTATGTGGTCGATTGCCTATGCGACGCCTTGGAGGAGATCGCCGCCAACCTAGAGACGGGTATCGTCGGCTACGGCGTCGACCCTGCGGAGATCGAAGCCGTGGAGCGCGCTCTGGCCGAAGAGGACCGCCGGCTCGACAAGCTGATGGAGCTCTACTACGCCGACGCGATAACGCTGGAGGAGTTCAAGTCGCGGAAGACCGCCTCCGATGACACGACCGGGCGGCTGGCAGCCAAACTCGAAGAGCTGAGGGGCAGGGACTCCGACCCGTTGGAGATCGCTTTCTCCGTACGCGAGGCCCTTGGCATCCTGCGCGACGAATCGGTGAGCGCAGAGGACAAGAACGTGGCCCTAAAAAGCTTCGTGGATCGAATCGAGTACGAGGAATTGGACACAGCTCGGAAGAATCGTCAGATCAAACTCACCGTTCACCTGCATGGATTCGATTAGCCATCATCAACTCACCAGCACTCCCACGAGGATGGCGTACTCCGTCGTCCCCTGGCCGTCCTCCCGCCGAAGCGCCCGTCCCACGCGGCACGTCGCCTTCGCCAACCATCCCCGATACGCATCCATGTGAACTCCCTTCCATCGTCAGAACCCTTCCATCAACTCGAGCAGAACCGGCCCCAGCACCAAGAGCAGCATCGCGGGCAGGATGAGCGCACCCGTGGGCACCATCATCTTGACCGGCGCCTTCGCCACCCGTTCCTCGACGTGCGCCCGGTGCGCGGCGCGCGCCTCCGCGGCCGAAGCCTCGAGGCCCTCCGCGAGCGACGAGCCGAATCGCAGCGAGCGCACCGCGCTCTCCACCACCCGCGCGAGCAAAGGCGAGTCGTAGGAGGCCGCCAGAGAGCGCAAAGCCTCCTCGCGCGTGGCCAAGCCCGACGACCATGCGCGCACCGCCCGTGCGCACTCCTGCGCGAAGCCCGTTTCGAAGTGCCCGGCGTACAGCCCGAAACTGCGGTCGAAGGACATCCCGCTGCGCAGGCCGAGCGCCACCACCTCGAGCATTTCCGACAAGTCGCGCTCCAGACCCACCGCGCGAAGACGCTCGCGGCGACGCACGGCCTTGGGTATGGACAAGACGCCCCAGATCGCGCCAGTCAACGCACCGACCAGGCACAATTCGTTCGACAGCGCCGCACCAACAACCGCCCCCGCCGCTGCGCACGCCGCGCCCAGCCGCACGGACGCGTCAGCGAGCCCGAGGGCCGATACCTCCTTCGCGCATCCCGCCCTCCTCCCGTGCTCTCCAAGCCAAGCCTCCACCCGCGCAATCGGCAGCCGCCGAGCGACGGAGGCGCGCGAAACCCCGAGCTCGATCTTGCGCGTGGCCTCTGCCGCCAAGCGCACCAGGCGCTCGTCAAGCCCCTCGGCCGCATTCCCCTCGTCCGCACCCGCCGCCCGCCGCAAGGCCCTGCGCCTTGCCGCGTCAAGGGCCCTTTCCCGCCACGACGTTCCCAAGCATGCCCCCGCGATGCCCGCCGAAACCGCCGCCATCGCCGCAAGCGCTCCCTCTGCCGCCGCCATCACCCCACCTCCACGGCCAGCATGCGCCGCACGGCGAGCACGCCCGCCGCCTGCATGCCCAAGGCCAGCGCAAGCAAGGCCAAACCCGTCGCGCTCGAGAAGAACGGCTCGAGGAAATCCTCGCTCACCAACGAGAACACTGCGATGAGCGCAAACGGCATGACGCTCACGATGCGCGCGGACAGCTTCGCTTGCGCCGTCTGCACGCGCAGAGAGCGCCGCAACTCCATCTCGCCCTCCACGGATTCGCGCGCCGCGTCGAGCACTTGGGCCAAGCTGCCCCCTGCCTCGTGCTGCACGTCCAAGGCCACCGCCACGAACGAAAGCTCCGGCACCGTCGCCCCCTCGCGAAGCGCCCCCAGCGCCTCGGCGGCGCCGTGGCCCGTCTGCAAGCGGTGCGCGGCGCGGCCGAACAAGGTGCCGAGCGGCCCCGGCGCCTCATCAGCCACCTGCTGCAACGTTTGAAGCAGCGAGAACCCCGACCGAAAGCACACCCCCATCGAGCGCAACGCCTCGGGAACGGCGTCGCGCAGCGCGTCGCGGCGGCGCTCCTCAAGCGCCCTGAGGCGCACGACGGCGACCGCGCACGCGCACGCCGCCACGGCGACGCCGCCCGCCGGAGAGGCCGTCACGAACCCTGCGGCCACCGCGACCAGCAGAACTGCCGCCGAGAACGCGGACGCGAGCGACGTTTCGGATGCGGCCAGACCGCGTCCGCGCATCTCCCGCACCGCCTCGCGCGCGAGCTTCGCGCAGCGAGGAGAGCGCATGAGCAGCCGCGCAAGCGGCATGGTGCAGCCCACGCCGTCGCGCAGCCTTCGGGACAGCCATCCCATGTGTGCCGAGCCCAGGCCGCGCGCTCGTCCTGACGCCCTCCGCGCGCCGCGCAGCGCCGAGGTCGCCGCAAGCGCACCGCATCCGAACGCCGCGAGCGCGCCGAGCGCCGTCATGCCGCCAAGCAGCACGCGCGTCTCCATGCGGCCACCTCCTCCCCGCTCGCCACCCGCAACGCGGGCAGCTCGTCGATCCAGCACGGCGCCGCGCGCCACCGCCCCTCGGCTTCCGAACGCTCGCGCCGGTACAGCGTCCGCACCTGGCAAGCGCGCCGCCCTCGGTCGTAGGACAGCTCGGCCACCTCCGAAACGAACCGCGCCCCGTCGAGGGAGCGCGCCGTCTGCACGACGGCATCGAAGGCGCTCGCGACGTTCGATTCGATCACGTCCACCGGCAAATCGGCCGCATAGCGCACCATCGTCGTCAAACGCGACACCACGTCGGACGGCGAGTTCGCGTGCAGCGTGGTCAGCGAGCCGTCGTGGCCCGTGTTCATGGCCTGCAGCATGTCGAGGGCCTCCGCGCCGCGGCACTCCCCCACCACGATGCGGTCGGGGCGCATGCGCAGCGCGTTGATGACGAGGTCGCGTATGGTCACCTCGCCCGTGCCCTCGACGCTGCGCGGACGCGCTTCGAGGCGCACGACATGCGGATGCTCGAGAAAGCGCAGCTCGGCCGAATCCTCGATCGTCACGATACGCTCGTCGCGCGGCAGCACGCACGACAAGGCGTTGAGCAACGTGGTCTTCCCGCTGCCGGTGCCGCCCGACACGGCGATGCTCTTCCGCGCACGCACCGCCCATGTCAGGCAGCTTCCCACGGTCGCCCCGAACGAACCGGTCTCCATCATGTCCCCGAGCGTCATCACGCGCGAGGCGAACTTGCGGATGGTGAGCACCGGGCCGTCCACTGCGAGCGGCGGGATGATCACGTGCACGCGATGGCCCTGGGGTAGGCGCGCGTTCGCCATGGGCGACGCCTCGTCCACGCGCCGGCCGAGCGGCCCGAGCATGCGGTCGATGAGCGCTCTCAGCTGCGCCTCGTCCGAGAATCTCGCTTCGGAACGGAACAGGCGGCCCTCCCGCTCGAAGAACACGTCGTGCGGGCCGTTCACCATGATCTCGGTGACCGCGTCGTCGGCGAGAAGCCCTTCGAGAGGGCCGAACCCCAGCACCGCGTCCACCAGCTCGTCTGCAAGCCGCTGCCGCTCCTCGCGCGGCACCGTCGACCATGCGACGTCTTCGAACACCTGACGGCACGCGCTTTTCAGCTCGCTGCGCGCACGATTCGGATTCGCCGCCATCATGACGGCGATGTCGTCTGCCGACACGAGCGTCAGAACCTGCGCCTTCAACGCTTCGAGGTCGCACGAAGGCCCTTGGAGCACTCCCAAAGCCCCCGCTTCGCCCGCCGCGCGCACCCGGCCCATCAAAGACATGGCTCCCCCTTCCTGCGCCGACGAGGCCTCCCCGGCCCTTCCAACCTGCCTGGTCGCCGAAGGCGCAATCCTCCCCGACGACGCCTCGCCGCATCATCGGGCGCTTCGAGCCCGGCCGCATCCGGCAGCACCTCGCGCAAAAGCCGCTCGATGCTCGCGCATAAAGGGTTGCGCGCGTCCACCAGCTCGAAAGGCGCGCCCGCCCCAAGCAGCTCCTCCACGTCGCGGCCGCCGTCGGCAAGCTCGAACACATGCGCGCCGCCGAGCGCGCACGACACGTCGATGGAGGTGAACGCCGCCCCCTTCGCGCAGCGGTTCACCGCATAGGAGAACGGCCCCGTGGCGATGCCGCAGCGCGCGCACAAATCGAGCGCATGGCGGCACGCGCGCAAAGACGACGCGCGCTGATCGACGAGGAACAGCGCCTTGGAGCTGCGTTCGAGCAAGACCGCATGCTGCTCGGCCCACGCCGCCCCCGTGTTCGCCACGATCATGTCGAACCGCTCCGACAGCCTGCCGAGCAGCTCGGGCGCCTGGGCCGCGATGCTCTCGGCGTCTTCAAGATGCCGAGGGGCGGCAAGGAGGGCCGGTGCGCGGCCATCGGCCCGCAAGGCATCGATGCGCGCGGGCACGGCCAGCACGTCATCGATCGTCAGGGGGTCTGCCGCGCCCAACATCTCCGCCATGTTGCCGAACTGCAGGTCGAAATCGAGCAGCAGCGTCGAGAGCCCCATGGCGTGCGCGAGAAGCGCCAGCAAAGCCGACACCGTGCTCTTCCCCGCGCCGCCGCTTCCGCTGACCACCGGCATGAGGAAGGTCGACCTTTCGCTTTGCGCGGCAACCGCCAAAGCGCGTGGCGCGGCCGCGGGCGACGCGGACGGCGCAACGGCTTTCGCAGACGGCGCCGTCGCAACCGCTCGCACGGCATCCGCACCTGCGGCCTGCGCGACCCCCGCGCCCGCCGCCCGCGAAGCCCCCGCGGCCTCCATGCGCGCAACCCCGCCGCGCATCGCCGACGGACCGCTCGCCGCCCCTCCTCGGACCGGCCCCGCTGTCTGCGCGCCCTGCCACATGCTGCGGCGCGAATCTTCGATGCGCGGGTTCGCGGGCCGCCCGCCCAACGTGGCCGCCGCCCCAACGCCGCACGATCCGCTCCGCGCACCCGGCACCCCGACACCGCACGCCCTTACGGCCCCGCCGTCCATCACCGCAGAGAACCGACGTTTGATCTGCGCGTACCGGTCAAGAAACGCCTGTCGCGAGAACGACACGTCGATGCCCGCCGCACTCGCCCTGCTCATGAGCGATCCCGTTCCCTCGAACGACAAGAGGCACACGCGCCTATCCGCTCGGTCGCGTTTGAGCGTGGCCGCAAGGTTGATGGGCTCCACGTCGTCGCTCGACGCCACCCACACCTCGCTCACCGTTCGATCCTCTCCAAGGAACCTCCGGGCCGCCTCTCCGCTCGAAAACAGCCGCAACCATTCCTGCGCCGCAAGGTTCTCGCCCCCAAGGCCGATGGCCTCGGGATAACGCAAGCTCGTCGTATCCGCGCACAACGCGACAACAGCGCTCATAGCGCGCCCTCCCGTTCCCGCTCGTCCCCCGCCTGTCCGGACGCCTCGCCGCCGGGAAGCGCGAAGTACAGCTCGGTGCGCTGGGCGGCCGACACCACCTCCTGCACGCGGTCGGGCTCCACAGCCACCGTGACCCAGGACACCTGGGCATCCGATGCGGCATCGTCCGTCGACGCGCTCGTGGCCAGCACGAGGACATCGCTCGCCAAAAGATCGGTGGACGTGCCGCCCGTCGCGTACATGTCCACCTTCTCCCCCGCTCGCACCGCCCCGCCCACCGCCTGGACGTCTTTCGCCGGCACTCTCACCGCCGCAAGGCCCTCAGGCACCTCCACCCGGCCCTCGACGCCTTGGAACCGCCGCATCGACAACACTTCGCCAGCTAAGATGGCAGACGACGCCGCCTTGCCGCTCACCTCCTCCGTCGAACGCACGGCCTCTGCGGGAAGCAAATCGGCCACCCACAGGCGCGTCTCCATGCACGAGGCGTCCACCGCCTCCCCTGCCGCTATGTCGCGCGTCGCAACGCACACCTCGATCTGCTCGCCGCCGTAACGGGCGAGCGCCTCTGAGCGCGCGGCGTCGGCCTCGGCCCGAACCCCCTGCGTAAAGGCGAGCACGCACACGGCGCATACCGCCCCGCACGCGATGCCCGCCGCCGTCGTTGTCCTTCGCTTCATGGCGCACCCTTTCGCCGTTTTCTCCTTGGCACCAGTATGACCAGCCCATCCAGCAGATCGATCACGCACGACACCATGAATCGTCGTCCGAATCTGCCGCGGTTCCAACGCGCCTCTTACGCGTATGCCGCGCGCTGCCAGCCGAACCTCGCGCGTCTGCGACGCGCTCCCAGCGCGCACCTCACGCGCCTCCAACGCATCTGCAGCGTCGCAGGCAAGGCACGTCGAACGCAGGGCTTTCTGCAACGTTCTACGGCGTTCCGAAGGATTCGTTGCACGGAAAAGGGTTCTATGCGAGAATGGAAAGCCGCCGCGCAGCGGCGCGACACGGGCGATTGGCGCAGCGGGAGCGCAGGTCCCTTACAAGGACAAGGTCACTGGTTCAAATCCGGTATCGCCCACCAGAGAAGCGAAGCGGGGCCGGACGCGTTGTCCGGCCCCGCTTGCGATGATTCAACGTCTGAAAGTTCGAGCGACAGCGCGCAACGGCGCCCGCGCCTCCGTCTAGACTCCGACAGCGGCGTTCTTCCCGGCAAGACGTCCGAACGAAGCAGCCGTGGCCAAGCTCAGTCCGGCAACCACGACAGGCTTCTCGACAAGGAAGCGACGCCCCATGCTGTTGCCCGCCACATACAGGCCCTTGATCGGCACATCGTCGTCATCAAGCACGTGCATATCCAGATCGCACTCCAACCCACCGAAAATATAGAGCATGCCCCCCACGGTGAACGAGCACGCGTAATAGGGAGGATTCTCCACAGGGAACATACGTTCAGGCATCTTTCCAAAATCGTCGTCGTGGCCCTTGTGGCACAGCTCGTTGTATCGGTCGATCTCGGCTTTCACGGTTTCCGCATCGAGCTTCATCTTCTCGGCAAGCTCCTCGATGGTGTCGGCCTTCACCGTCGCTTGCTCCTCGACCATCTGGTCGGTCACATAACCCAGCTTGAAGCCGCTCAGCACCGTCTCGTATTGATCGATCTGGTCAGCGGGCACGTAGTGGTTGATGTAGCCGTGCCCGTCGTTCATCGAGCCGATCTGCTCGGGCCACTTGCTGTCGAATATCTGCCACGATTTGATTCCCGCCTCCTTCGTCTCGTCGTCAAGTGCGACAGGCTGACGGACGAGCACGTCGGTGATGTTCTGTCCGGGAATGTCCTCGTTCATGAACCGCTTTCCGCGCGTGTTGAGCTGCAGGAAGCTGTCCACGCCAAGCACGCCCCCCATGTGATGCGTCGTCGGCGCATGCGGCCCGCGCTCCATGCGACCGCCGGCCCAAATCCCCATGCGCTGGCCGTCCCCGGTGTTGACGCCGCCTTCGAAGATCATCGTCTCGGGAGCGTAGTATTGGCGCATTTCAGGATTCGCGCCATAATCGCCGCAAGCGATGACCACCGATTTGGCATTGATTCTCACATAACCGTCAGCTCCTTTGGCGTAGGCCCCTACGACCGCGTCGCCCTCTTTGATAAGCTGCTCGGCCGTCGTGCCGTACAAAACCTCCATGCCGTTATCCAAGGCAACGGTGCGCGCCGCCTCGCACGCCCACCCCATATTCGGATTCGTGGTGATCGACCCATGGAAATACGGATAGTACTCTTTCTTGTAATCATAGCCTTCGAGCGGGGGAAACGCCTTGGGGCGAATGTAGTTGGGCTTATGGTCGCCGCTTGAAAGATCCGCAGCCGTCGCGTCAAGCACTTCGTAGTCGGCTCCCTCAATGAACCAGTCGAAATCCTCTCCCGAGTGATCGTACCAATAACTCCAGAACGTCGCATCGGCCCGCCATCCGCATTCCTTCTCTATCTCGTTGACGATATCCTCTTTCGGCGCGAATTCGATACCGAGATCTTTCTGTATTTGCGATCCGACGATACCCCAGTCTCCGGCCATCGACACCACGCTGTACGAATCTTGCGGCTGTTTCTCGACGGCTATTACGCGTGCACCCTCCTCGGTCGCCGCCTTCGCAGCAGCGGTTCCCGCCAAGCCAAGCCCCAGAATCAGCACATCGCAGTCTTTTTCCTCGACAATGTCGGTCGGGATATCAGGAGGAACGAGAAACGCTGGCGTTTCGCCGGAGCCCGACGAGACGACCCCTTCGGAAGAGGCACCTGCCTGCCCCTGCCTCTGCGCCGGCGCGCACCCTGCCGCCGCCGCGCCCGCCACAGCCGCCGCAGCGGCTCCAAACCCCAGAAACGCCCTTCGAGTCATGCGATTGCCCTTGAACATCTCTCCTCCTTCTCTTCGCTTACCTTCGCGTTAGGCAGATCGTCGGCCTTCCCCGCAGATCACCAGATGCTGCCTCGGATGCCGCCCGCCCTCGACGCATAACCTACGAGGTTTCGACGCCCATCGCTTCACCTACCAGGAGGTGAATTTCTCAACTGGGCGATTATCGGCACCTCACCCGAAAGAGGTGGATACTACGACCTTTTCTCGTGTGGTATGCTGAGGCGTCAGGGAGGTGTCATGAGGGGTATGCGAACCATACGAGCCAAGGAGTGGGCACGCGACGCCGCAGCGCTGCCGTTTTCACTGGGATATGCGCTCTATCTTGCGTTCGGCTACACCCTGTTCCACCCGACAACCCTGTTCTCGGCCGCCGATGGCAACGTCGGCGAGCAAATGGAATTCTGCTTCCTCATCGCCATCGTCTTCGCCCGCATTGCAACCTATGTCGCAACGGCGGCCTTCGCAGCTCTCCGAAAAAGCGCTCGGCTTGCGGTCTCGATGACCGCCGCGTGCGTGTCGGGCTCCGTCGGGTTCCTCGTCGTTTGCATGCTGCTTGAGTTTGCCGGCTTCGCTCCCGGCGGCGTTTTGACCCCCTGGATGATGCTGGCCGGCGCCTTCTTCGGATTCGGAGACGCGATGGCGAACCTTTTGTGGGCCCGCTTTTCCAGCACGCTCTCGCTGCGATCGGCTTACCTGTTCGTTCTGCTTTCGAACCTCGCAAGCCTCGCCGCGTACCTGCTGCTCGTGCTGTTCCCGCCCGCGTTTGTCGTCCCCGCCACCGCCGCATTGTTCGTCTGCTCGACGGTCTTCGCGAAGCCCTGCATCGAACAGAGGCCCGAACAGGCAGCCGAATACTCAAGTCCCGTGTTCAAAAGCGCGATCTCCTCGCTGTGGCATCCGGTCCTCGGAACCGCCATCCTCTCGTTTCTCAGCGCCCTCATGCTGCAGATGCCCGCACAGCGCGAGATGCCGCTCGCCACGTTCCAGACGACATCGCTTGTAACGCAACCCGTTGTCATCGTCGCGCTTCTCGTGCCTGCGCTCCTCATCAAGCGGCAGCCCGAATTGGGATCGGTTTACAAAGTGGCTCTGCCGCTTTCCGCTGCAGGATTCCTGCTGCTGCCTCTCATCTGGAACGATGCCGGCGGGCTGGCAAACGCGTGCGCCCAACTCGGCACGCTCGTCGCAAACATCATCCTATGGTGCATGCTGTCGGACGTCGTACGCGACACCAAGCTCCCCGTTCCGCTCGTGTTCTCGCTCGCCCTGCTCATCGTGAATGCCTCGCGCCTTGCGGGCACGCTTGTGGCCCATGCGAACGCCGACACGCTCGCGCGAGGCGACATCGCCCTCACCATGGTTGCGCTCGTTGCCGTGTACCTTGTCGCTATGATCTCCTTGTTCCTCGTCAAAGAACGAAAACGCACTCCCCCGCCGGCAGACGGCCCCGCAGCCACCGAGCCTCTCGACATGTTGGCGATCAAGTGCAACGCTCTCGCCGACCGGACGCGCTTCACCCCGCGCGAGCGAGAGATCGTGCTCCACCTCGCACAAGGCAGGACGGTGCACGCCATATCAGAAAAACTCTTCGTCTCGGAAAACACGGTGAAGTCCCACATCAAAAGCGTGTACCTTAAGCTTGACATCCACTCGCGCGCCGAGCTCATCGAGATCATTTCCGAAGAGGACGCCTAGACGTCTTTCTCGGCGCAATCCGCGCCCACAGCCCCTCGCTCACGCGCCGCCGCTACCCGAGCCCCCGCGACCCTACCTCCTGCCGCTCTTCGGGGCCCAATCGCGCAGACCGGGGACGGCACCGCCCGCCACTTCCCAAAGATACAGGCTGGCCACGGTCGCATAGGGGGTGTAGCGGCGGTAGTATTTCGCGAACAGCGCCGGCGTGATGCGCCGATGATGGTACACCATGCGCAAGCCGCGCTGGATGGCCAAGTCTCCCCAGCTCAGGATATTGGGGCGCTGCATCGAGAACGTCATGAGCATCTCGGCCGTCCACACCCCGACGCCCGGCAGGCTCGACAGCGCGCGGCGCACCTCGTCGTCGGAAAGGTCGCGCAACCCCTCCAAATCCACATCGCCCGACAGCACGCGCTCGGCCGCGCCTTTGATGTAGCCCGCCTTGCGAAACGAGATGCCCACCCGCTGCAGCTCTTCGTCGGAGCAGGCCGCCATCGTCTCGGGTGTCACCTCGCCAAACGTCTCGACCATGCGGTTCCAGATGGTCGTTTGCGCCTTCGTCGATATCTGCTGCCCCACAATGCAGTTCGCAAGCGCGGCGAACAGGTCGGGGTGCACCTCGCGCCGCACATGCCCCACCGCGCGGATGACCTCGGCCATCCGCGGATCGCGCGCGGACAGATGGGACGTCTCCTCGTCCCCGTATTCGAAATAGCGTACCTCTCCCGCCATGGGCACCTCCCTGTCGTCGGCGTTTCGCCCGCATGCCCCAGTATACGCGAAGGCCCGGCCAAGGGAGGCCGGGCCTTCGAAGCGCCGCAGGACGGGCGAGAGGGAGGGACGCGCCGTCCGGGCAAACACGATGTCGGTCGGATGCGGCCCCGCCGCCGACCGCAATCGCCGCGCGCGCTGACGCGCATGCGCCCTATCGCTCGCGCAACTCGTGACAGGTGCCGCATTCATACACGCCGCGGTGATGGCACTGGGCGCAGTACTTCTGAGCATCCTTGGCAAGAT
>HHCFC01400__coassemble_1211_pt1 | contig 50266 bp, 42 predicted proteins | sample HHCFC01400__metabat2_high_PE_041 | metagenome-assembled genome bin HHCFC01400
CCAGGGAGTGGAACGCGAACCGGAGGAGCGGAACGCGAGCCCGGGGAGCGGAATCCGAATCCGAGAAGCGCGATTCAAACTCGAAAAACGCGATTCGGGCTCGGAGGACGGAATGTGAACCCTGAGAGCGAGATCCCGATTCGGAGAGCGGGGCGCGACCTCGGGGGATGGAATGCGTTCTCGGAGGGCGGGGCGCGACCTCCGAGGGCGAGGTGCGGCCTCGAAGAGCGGGGAGGGTCCGTCGTGCAGCTTTCGTTCGAGCATGAAAGACCCGCCGCGCGGCTTTCGTTCAAGCGTGAAAGGCCCGCCGTGCGGCTCTCACTCGAATGCGAAAGGCCGTCCTGCCTGACGAGGGCGAGGGCGCGGAGATGCTCGACGGTTGCGCAGCCCCCTCTCGAACGCAAGAGGGCCGTCCCGCTCCCTCAATCTATCCTCAAAATAGTATAACCCAATCAAAAAATTGTCGTGCGACACTCTTGATTGTCGCACGACAATTTTGCCATAATAGGCGATGGAGGGATCGGCCGAATTCCCACAGAGCATGCGTCCGAGCATGCGCGTACGTCTGCGCAAGGCGTCGCCGCGCACGCTCTGACGCTCCGATGGCGCGCGCTGAGGAGGCGCGCCGCAAAGCGAGCGCTTGCCCGAAGAGGCGGGCGCGCGGGAAGAGGAGGCTTGGATATGGGGCTTGAATCCCTGTATGTGTTCACCATGTTGGGGGGCGTGGCCGCAGGCGCGTATGCGTTCGAAACGGGGCTGCGGCGTCGGCGCGAAGGCGGGCGCCCGTGGCTCGTTCCCCTCGTGGTCGTTATCCTGTTCGCTGCGGGAATCGTGGCGGCTGCCACGCACGTGCACAGCATTCCGCGGGCGATTCAGTCGGTGGTTGGCGGGACGGTCAACTTCGGCTCCGGCATGATCCGCGAGGTCTTGGTCGCGGGGTGCTTCATGGTGCTGGCCGCGATCGACCTCGTCGTCACGCTCGTGCGCAAGGACAGCCCGTATGGGCTGCGCGTTGTGGGGGCGATCGTCGGCGTGGTCTGCATGGTCATGATGGGCGTGGCCTACACCGACGTGTACGGCATCGCGGTGTGGTGCGACGCGCCGGCGACGATCCTCGCGTTTCTGGCCGGCGACCTGGCCATGGGTCTGGCGCTGTTCGCCGTGCTCGGCTCGGAGGGCTACGACGGCGCGGTGCTGCGCATCGTCTCCTTCGTCGTGAACGCGGCGCTCGCCGTGGGCCTTGTGCTGGAGGCCGTCGCGTTTTCCAACGAGGGCTTCGACCCTGCGAGCCAGATCGCGGCGCTCGTCATCGCGCCGATCGCCTCTGCGGCGCTCGTGGCGCTCTCGCCGAGGATCGCGAACAAGCGCGCCGTCGCTGTCGCCATCTGCGTCGCGGCGATCGTCGGCGTAGGCATCTCGCGCTACGCGTTCTACGCAACCTGCACGGTGGCCTAGGGAAGCAAGGGGGAATATCGTGAGCATCGAATCGAAGAACATATCGCGCCGCGGCTTTCTCGGAGCCGCCGCTGCGGTGGCGGCGGGCGCTGCCGCCCTGTCGGCGACGGGGTGCTCTGCGGAAGCGAGCCTCGACGCCGCTGACAAGCACGAGCTGCCCACCGATCCGGCCGACGGCGGCACATGGGTTGCCGCCGCGTGCTGGCACAACTGCGGCGGGCGCTGCATGAACAAGGTGATGGTGAAGGACGGCGCGGTCATTCGCCAGAAGACGGACGACACGCACGAGGACAGCCCGGACTATCCGCAGCAGCGCGGCTGCGTGCGCGGCAAGGCCCAACAGCAGCAGTGCTTCGGCGCGGACCGCTTGAAGTACCCCATGAAGCGCAAGAGCTGGTCGCCCGAAAACCCCAACGGAGAGCTGCGCGGCAAGGACGAATGGGAGCGCATCAGCTGGGACGAGGCCATCGACTACGTTGCCGGCCAGTTCAAGGCCATCAAGGAGAAATACGGCAACCAGGCGTTCCTCCTCGGCAGCTACGGCTCGCGCTACGCGTTCGCGCCGCTTCTGGCCTACGGGGGCCACACGTCCGTCGCCGACTCGACGTCGCACGGCTCGTACCTGCTGAACCCGGATACCACCATCGGCATCCCCAGCACCGACGCCGGCACCTGCAACGACCGCACCGACATGCTCAACGCCGACACCATCGTGTTCTACGCGTCGAATCCCGCCTGGTCGGCTCCGGGCACGCCGAGCTACCATTACCTTCGTGCCAAGGAGGCGGGGGTCAAGTTCATCACGGTCGACCCCATCTACACGGCTTCCGCGCAAATGCTCGACGCGTACTGGATTCCCATCCGCACCGGCACGGACACGGCGTTCATGCTGGGCGTGGCCTCCGAGATGCTTCGCCTCGACAAAGAGGAAGGCGACGTCATCGACTGGGACTTCCTCGACAAGTACACGGTGGGCTTCGACGCCGACCACAAGCCTGACGACCTCAAGGAGGACGTGAACTTCCGCGATTACGTGGAGGGCGTCTACGACGGCCAGCCGAAAACAGCCGAGTGGGCGTCGAACATCTGCGGCGTTCCGGTGGAGCAGATCACGTATTTCGCGCGCGAGATCGGCAAAACCCGCAACGTGTGGATGCTCCACAACTTCGCGGCTGCGCGCTGCAACGGGTCGGAGAACGTCCCTCAGCTGTTCATGACGCTCGGCGCGATGGGAGGCCATTTCGGCAAGCCGGGCAACTGCACCGCGAACAACTACCATGCGAACGCCGGCAACGGCGGCCCGGCCCTCGTGAAGGCGGGCAAGTCGGGGCTTCCCAGCCTGGAGAATCCCATCGACGGCGTCATTCCCGGCCCTCACGTATGGGAGGCGTGCTTCTCCGGCACGTATCGCCAGGTGGGAGATTGGTACGCGGGCGACGGATCCCAAGCGGGCGTCGACAAGACGTGCGACATCCACTGCATCGTCCATGACGAGAACGCCTATCTGCAAACAGGGCCCAACATGAAGCGGGGCATCGAGGCGCACCGCAAGATGGATTTCGTGATGGCGAAAGCGCAGTTCATGAACACGCAGGCGCGCTATTCCGACATCGTGTTGCCGGTCACCACGAAATGGGAGGTGCCAGGCGGTCTGGATTCGTCCAACCGGGAGTTCTTGTTCTGCTATTCGCAGGTGACCGAGCCTTTGTACGAGGCGAAGACCGACCAGGAGATCAACACGCTCATCCTCGAAGCGCTGGGAATCGATCCCGCGACGGTCTATCCCATCAGCGAGAAGCAGGCGTTCTTCAACCAGCTGGCGGGAACGACGGTCGTCAAAGAGGACGGTTCCGGCGCGTACGAGCCGCTCATCTCCATCACCGAGGACGATATCGAACAGTGGGGCGTCGAGGGCGTGCCTCAAAGCGGGCGCGTCGGGCTGCAGGAGTTCATCGACAACGGCGGCTACCAAGTGGAGCGTGCGCTGGGCGATCAGTACAGCACGTTTCTGGGGTACGCCGACTTCATCGCCGATCCCGATGCCAACCCGCTTGACACCGCGAGCGGAAAGTTCGAGATCACCAGTCAGGCGAAGGCCGACCTGTACAACAGCATCGGCCTGACGGATCGCGAGTACCAGCCGTATCCCGAGTACATCGTGCCGTCCATCGGCTACGAGACCACGTTCAAAAACGGGGAGATCGGCGGCGAGGCGGGCGAGTATCCCTACCTGATGTTCAACCCGCATTATTTCCGTCGTTCGCACACCGTGTTCGACAACTGCCCTTGGATGCGCGAGGCTTGGTCGAACCCCGTGTTCCTCAACGCGTCCGATGCTGCCGAGAAGGGGATCGAAGACGGCGACACCGTGCGCGTGTGGACGAAGTACGGAGAGGTGCTGCGCAAGGCCTGCTGCATGGAGAACATGCGCCCCGGCCAAGTGGGCATCCCCCACGGGTCGTGGGTCGATGTGGACGAGGCGACGGGCATCGATCTGGCGGGCGCCGACAACTACCTCATCGGCAACGACATCTCCGGCTGCGGGGTGACCAGCTACAACAACAATAACTGCAACTTCGAGAAGTACGAAGCGGTAGCGCTTGAAGCCGATTGCGACCTTCCCATGCGCATCGTCGACCTCGGCTAGTCAGGAGGGAGCATCATGACTGTTGGATTTTACCTTGACATGACGCGCTGCATCGGCTGCCGTGCGTGCCAGGTGGTGTGCAAGGACAAGAATCGCCTCGAAGTGGGGACGCTGTACCGCGAGGCGCACACGTACACCGTGGGGCGGTTCCCCGAGGTGCAGGGGTACAGCTATTCCGCCAGCTGCAACCACTGCGAAGATCCCATCTGCCTGAAGAACTGCCCCACGGGGGCCATCTACAAGGCCGAGGACGGGACGGTCATCCAAGATCAGGGCAAGTGCATCGGGTGCCGCATGTGCGTGATGTCGTGCCCGTACGGCCATCCGAAGTTCTTCCCGGAGCAGGGCGTGTCCGGCAAGTGCGACGGATGCTACGGCCTGCGCCAAAGCGGTGGGGAGCCGGCGTGCGTGGCCGGGTGCCCGAACCGGGCGCTCAAGTTCGGCGACGTCGACGAGCTTCGCGCCGAATTCGGCGGCGACTTGGACGAGGGGCGCATCGCCGTTCTGCCCTCGCCGGAGGAGACGCAGCCGAACATCCTCATCAAGACGAAGGAATGCGCCTTCGACGAGGGGTATCGGGAGGTCAACTGGTAGCAGCCGCGTCCGGTTGGGCCGCCGCGTCGCAGCGAGCGCGTGCGCGGCGGCCCTTCGGCGGCGTCGGCGCGTCGGGCGGGGCGTTGCGGCGTCGCGCCGGGCGTTTCGGCGGCGTCGCGGAGGCGTCTCGCAGGCGTCTGACGCGGCGGCCATGATGGAAGGGGGCTTCATGGAGAAGCGCGAGAGCGGGTGCGGGCAGGAGCGCGAACGGGAGCGCGGGCGCGAATGCGAGGCGGCGATGACGCTCGCCCGCCGCGCGTACCTGTACAACCTGCTGCACGTGGTGTTCGGAGGCGCGCCTTCGCGCGAGGGCGTTGCGGCGATGTTCGGCGAGCAGGGGCGGGACGTGCTCGAGGCCGTGCGGGACGAGCTGGGGCGCGACGGGTTCCAGCGGGTCGCCCGCCATCAGGTGGGCTCGAGCGGGCGCAGCGCGGCCGCGTGCATGGACGAGGCGTGCGCGTGCGTGCGCAAGAGTGCCGCGTCGGCCGGGGACGAGGCGTTCATCGAGGCGCTGGCCTCGGATTACGCGAGGCTGTTCCAAGTGCCGGGGGCGTCCTACGTGCATCCGTGGGAGTCGCCGTACGTGGGCAAGGAGTCGATGGTGTTCCAGGAAAGCACGCTTGACGTGCGCTCGTTCTACCACGAGGCGGGCTTCAAGCTGCGCGCGGAAAAGCATTTCCCCGACGACCACATCGCTGCTATGATGGACTACCTGGGGCGCACGAGCCAGCGCGCGTACGAGGCGTACGCCGACGGGCGCGATGGCGAGGTGCGCCAGACGCTGGCCGTGCAGGGGCGCTTTCTGGACAGGCACCTGCTGACGTGGGTCGATGCGTTCGCCAGCGCGGTCATCCAGAAAGACGGGCGGGCGTTTTACGCCGCGTTCGCCGGGACCTTGGCCGCGTTCGCGCGCATGGACCGCGCGGCGGCGGCGCGGCTGGAAGAGGAGTTGACCGCACAAGAAGACTGAGGCTTCGCGGGAAGGGGCACGGGTGGATCTTCGGGAGTACGCGGAGGCGTTCGACGAGGCGGAACGCGATTTCGAGGCCGCGGTGGAGAAGTTCGGCGTGCCCTTCGAGCGCAAGGAGAGCGCGCCGCGCGAGGAGCGCGCCCGCGTGGCCGCCGCGTGCGGGTGCCGCTGCGAGAACGGCGGCTTCTCGCTGTGGCGCAACTGGCTGTCGCCGGCGTGCGCGGCGTGCCGCACCGGCGAGGAGACGGCGACGTTCTTCATCGACCTGAAATGCACGAAGAGCTGCTATTTCTGCTTCAATCCCAACCAGGATCATTACGACTATTTCCGCACCCACAAGCGCGATATCGTGCGCGAGCTGGAGCGGGCGCACGACGCGGGCGCGCGGTTCCGCTGCTTGGCGATCACCGGCGGCGAGCCGATGCTCCACCCCGGCGAGGTGGAGGCGTTTCTGCGGCGCGCGGGCGAGCTGTACCCCGGCGCGCACACGCGCCTGTACACGAGCGGCGACTTGTTGGACGAGGCGGGGCTGCGCGCGCTGGCCGACGCGGGGCTCGCCGAGATCCGCTTCAGTGTGAAGCCGCCCGACGCCGACGACGGGCAGGAGCGGGTGTACGCGCTGATGGAGCGCGCGGCGGCCGTGCTGCCCGACGTGGTGGTGGAGGTGCCCGTGATTCCCGGGTCGCGCGCCTGGATGGAGGAGCTGCTGCGGCGCTCGGACGCCGCGGGTGCGCGCGGCGTGAACCTGCTGGAGTTCTGCTTCCCTTTGCACAACGGCGCGGAATTCGCGAAACGCGGCTTCAAGCTGCGGAAACGCCCTTTCAAGTACCTCTACGACTACTGGTACGGCGGCGGCGTGCCCGTGGCGGGCAGCGAGGCCGAGGCGCTGGCGCTCATGGAGTTCGCCAGCCGCGAGGGGTTGCACCTGGGCGTGCACTACTGCAGTTCGGACAACAAGAACACGGGGCAGATCTTCCAGCAGAACAAGGCGTTCTTCGCCGACGCCGACCTGCGCGCCGCGCATCCGTGGATGAGCCAAGACGAGGGCGATCGGTTCCTGAAATGCGCGAAGGCGTTCGGCGAGGACGCGCGGCGCGCGCGGGAGTGGGCCGCGCGGGCCGGCGTGCCGTGCGGCTTCGACGCGGAGGTGCGAAGCGCCGCTTTGCCGCTCGCGTGCGCGGACGCGCTCGCGCGGGCGTGCCCCGGCATCAAGCTGGCCGAGAGCGCGAGCGTGGTGGAGCGGCGGGAGCCGGAGGCGGGGCCGGCGCGCGAGACGGAGGCGGCGGGAGCGGGGCCGCAAGCAGGGGCGAGGCCGGGGCGCCCTTCTGCGCACCCCGGCCTCTACCTGCGGGAAGTGGCCGTCACGCCTAAAGCTTCACGTGACCGAACGTGATGATGGAGTAGACGGCTCCGGCGACGCCGAGAGCCAGCACCACGGCGAGGATGATCTTGTCCGACCGCTTCGCGAACAGCTTCTCCTGCGGGTTGTGCTGCCGCACGCCCACGATGTAGAGCGGGATGCCCACGGCGTAGACGATGCACGCCACCATGAGGTAGTTCAACCCGGCTGCGTAGATGAGCCACAGCCCGTAGAGCGAGCCCGCCGCGCCCGTGAACACCGCCATGCCGCGGCTGGCGAAGATGCCCTTCGGGTAGTCCTTCCGATATGCGATCTTGAACAGGAACAGCGTGCAGAACAGATAGCACGGCAGCGCCATGACGCTCGTGATGCTGATCATGGTGGTCCACGCGTCGCTGCCGATGAAGTGCGACGCGATGAACACCGCTTGGATGACGATGGTCGTCCAGAGCAGCGACGTGGAGGGCGAGCCCTGCTTGTTCTCCTTCGCGAACGCCTTGGGGAAGATGCCGCTGTTCGATGCGGCGAACGGCATCTCGCCGAGCATGAGCATCCACACGAGCCACGAGCTCAAAACCGAGATGATGACGCCGACGTTCACCATGATCTCGCCCCAGCTGCCGAACTTGTCCAGCATGATGGCGGCCATCGACGGGTCGGCCAGGTTACCGATCTCCTCCTGCGAGTACACGCCGAGCGGCAGAAGCGACACGACGATGTAGAGCGCCAGCGTGACGAGGAAGCCGATGGTGGTGGCCTTGCGCACCGCGGCCTGCGACTTCGCCTTGCCCGACACCACCACGGCGCCCTCGATGCCGAGGAACAGCCACAGCGTGACGAGCATGGTGGCCTGCACCTGCGGCATGACGTTGTCGAAGCTCAGCGAGAGGTCGACGGTGCCGTTCATGCCCCAGAAGCCCTCGAGGAACACGGAGAGCTTGAACACGATGGCGACGGCCAAGATGAAGATGGCCACCGGCAGAAGCTTGCCGATGGTGCCGATGATGTTGAGGAAGCTCGTGGACTTCGCGCCGCGCAGGGCGAGCGCGTACATGATCCACGTGATGACGGACCCGCCGATGATGGACGGGATGTTGTTGCCGCCCGCGAAATCCGGCACGAAGTAGTTGAGGGTGGACATCACCAGCACGGCGTACGCCACGAGCGCGAAGCAGTTGCAGATCCAGTACCCGTAGGCCACGAAGAAGCCGATGAGCTTGCCGAAGCCCTTCTCGGCGTACGTGTACAGGCCGTTGGTGAGCTCCGGGCGCGCGGCCGACAGGATGCGGAACGTGTTGGCGATGAACCAGATGCCCACGCCGGTGATGACCCACGCGATGATGATGGCACCCGCGGAGGCGTCGGCGGCCATGTTCTGCGGCAGGTTGTAGATGCCGCCGCCGATCATGGCGCTGATGACGATGCCCACGAGCCCGATGAGGCCGACCTTCTTGGCGTCGTCGGGGGGCGCGGCGGGTTTGGAGGCGCCGGCAGGGTTGGGGGCCCCGGCGGGGCCGGGGGCGCCCGCGAGATTGGGGCCGGAGGCATTGGCGGGGCCGGGGATGCCGGGGGTGCCGGTGGGCGTGCTTGCGGAGGCGCCACCTGCGGCGGGCGTTGTGTTGGCAGCCATGACGCGCTACCTCGACAGGTCCGTGAGCGGCTCGAAGTCCATCTGCTTGAGCCAGTCGGACAGCTGCAGGTCGTTGAGCGACGCGAAGCCGGTGGCCGGCACGGCGTTGCGCGCGAGGGTGACGTAGGGGCCCACGGTGATGGCGTCGCCGATCTCGTTCGGCTTCATCATGCGGTGCGCATATCCCACGTACGTGCGCTCGAACAGGACGTTCGAGTCGCGCCCGCACTCGATCACCGACCAGACGATCTCGCGGCGGTGCTGCTCGAGGAACGCCAGCATATCCTTCTCGCTGTCGTTTTCCGTCCACACGCCGGCGTCCTCGATGAACAGGTCGGCGGCGAAGTCGCGGTCGGCCGACAGCGAGATGGCGATGAACGACCACACGCCGTAGCCCTCGCCCTCCTCCGGGCGAAGCGGGCGGTCCTCCTTCGGGCGGTAGGCCGTCACGCCCTTGTTCGCGCAGATGACGTGCGCGCCAGGCAGGGGGTGGAAGCGGCGGTCCTCGGCTGTGCCGAACAACTCCACGCCGGCGTCGAGCAGCGGGGCGGCGTCGAACACCTCAAGCGCGCTGCCGTCGAACTGCCTCTCCGTGAACAGGGGTTTGCTCCTGCCGCTGGCGATGCCGTCGTGGCGCGCGAGGTCGTAGCCCCACACCTGGCCGGCCATGCCGCAGAACGACGAGGCCGTGAGCATGTTGATCTGCCCGATGTAGGCGTCGGCGGTCTCGGCCTTGTCGTAGGTGACGATGCCGTCGATGAGCAGGTCGTTCGTCTTCTCCACCGTGCCGGCCGACACTTTCAGCACGGACACGTAGCCGTTGCCGTAGGCGCCCGGCATGCCGTAGCCGTCGCAGTAGTAGTCGTAGGGGCTGATGGCCGTCTTGTCGATGTGCGGCGCGCGCATGCCCGCGTGGCGGTTCTGCGCGCGGGCGATGGTGCGGTTGCGGCGCTTCTCGAGGTTCTTCATGGGATGCAACTCCTTTCATGCGGTCGGAGCGGGTCCGAGTACGCCGCCGATTGTAGGAGGAGGCGCGCGGGCGCCTTCGCCCTCCCGGTCAACTGATGGCGAGCCGTGCTTGCGCCGCTCCCTGTTCGTTACGGGAGGGAAGCCCGCTTGACACCCACTGGGCGCTTCTGTATATTACATGCGTAATATTACAAGTGTTATATGAAAGGAGGCGACGTGGCCGAGCAGAAGGTGACGCGAAAGGACGTGCTCGATGCGGCGCTCGCCATCGTGCGGGAGCGGGGGGAGGGCGCGCTGAGCGCGCGGACGGTGGCCGAGCGCGCGGGATGTTCGGTGCAGCCTATCTACAGCCAGTTCGGCGACATGCGGCAGCTCGTGCGCGCGCTCTACGACCATGCGCGCGCGTGGGTCGCGGCCTACAATCGCGAGCATGCGCTCGACGGGTGCAATGCGTTCGAATCGAACGGCCTTGCGCATTTGCGCTTGGCGCGCACCGAGCGCCCCTTGTTCCATTTCCTGTACCTGTCGCCGCATATGGACGCGACCGGTTTCGCAGAGGTGTACGACAGCGTGGCGATAGAGGGCGTGCAGCGGTGCATCGAGGAGCTGGGCGGCTTGCCGTCTGCCGAGGCGCGCGAACTGTACCTCGACATGATCGTGTACGTGCACGGCATGGCCGCGATGCTGGCCACGGGCGCGGATTTCTCCGACGAGGAGCTGGTGGCACGCATGGACGGCGCGTTCCACTGCTTCGCCGCACGATCGGCGGCGGGCTTCCGATGAGCGAGCGGCATATCGAGGGGACGTGCGGTGGGGGGGGGGTGCCTTTCGTCCACTGTGTCCCTTCCCGTTTTGGTCGCGCGAAGCGATGTCGCAGCCGCCGTCGTCGAGCGCGCTTGCGCTTGCGTGCGTGGTGGGCGAATGCGGCCGAGGGCGCGCCCGCAATGGGCCTTGGGGCGGTTGCGCGCGGGAAGGCGGTCGCGGATGAGCGCTCGTTTTCGGAGATAACGGCTGCGGATGCGGCGATTGTCGGAAAGCGGATGCGCGAAGGCGAGCGGAGAAGCGAATCTCGGGTTGGAATGCAGGTGCGGTGGCCGTGCGGCCATTATGCGCGGCGGCCCGGAGGCGGCTGCGGGCGTGCGTGGGGCGAGCGCGTTTCGAGTGGCGGGCGCGCCTGTCGAAGGTTTGGCGCGAAGATGGGAGGAACGTGATGGGTGTTCGCGACGTTTTCCATAAAGCAACTGCCGATTCGGAACAGATGTTTCACGTGAAACATTCTGAAGGGTGCGCAGCCGCGCGACTGCGCAGGCGCGGGCGGTCGAACGGTTGCGAGAGGTGCCCGCGGTTGAGCGACCATGAGGGGCGCATGCAATCGAGCGGCCGCTCGGGACGCTTGATCGTCTTCGACGCGGGCGGTGCGGGCTGCGGGCTTGGCGCAGACGGCGAAGGTCAAAGGGCGGGCTTGGACGGTCGGAGCCGTGCGGCCAACTGCCGGCGGGCTGTTGCGGATGGCGAGGTCGGCGGCGGTGCGGATGGCGGCAACGGCGCAGACAGTGGAGAAGAAGGCGTGTTCGAGAAGGCGGCCGAAAAGCATGCGTGGGGTGCCGGAGACGCTGGAGGCGACGAGGGAGAGAGCGCGTTCGCGGAGGGGTTCGGCGCTGAAGACGTGCTGTTCTCGGCGACGCCGCTCGTGAAGCCGTGCACGGGCTGCTTCGGTTGCTGGACGCGCACGCCGGGCGTCTGCGTCCTGCGGGACCGCTGCACGGAGATGCCGCGCCTCATGGCGCGCTGCGATACGCTTGTACTGGTGAGCCCGTTTGCGTACGGCGGGTTCTCGCGCGCGGTGAAGTCGGTGCTCGACCGCGCCATCGGCTACGTGCAGCCGTTCTTCCGCACCGTGGAGGGCGAGATGCACCACGTCCCGCGCTACGAGGGCGGGTTTCGCCTCGAGGCGCACTTCTACGGCCCCTCCTCGGAGCCGGAGCGGGAGGTTGCGCGCCGGCTCGTGCGGGCGAACGCGGTCAACTACTACGCGACCTCGTTCGACGTGCGGTTCCATGAAAACCTTGGCGAGGCGAAGGAGGCTCTGCGATGAACGTGGTGCTGGTGTGCGGAAGCCCGCGGCGCAAGACGGGCAACTCGGCGTTTCTTCTGGATGCGCTCGCGCGCAAGCTGGAGGGGCGCGCCGAGGTCGAGCTGCGCCATGCCGTTGCGCGACCGTCCGAGGAGAACGAGCGCACGGCCGAGCTCGCGGCGGCGTCCGACGCGCTCGTGGTGGCGTTTCCGCTGTATGTGGACGGGGTGCCGGCGAGTTTGCACGAGGCGCTTGAGCGCATCGGCGAGCGCGTGAGGGCCGCAGGGACGTCGCCGAGGCTGTACGTGGTGGCGAACAACGGGTTCTACGACGCTCGGCAAAACGCGCTCGCCGTCGAGATGCTCTGGCTGTGGGGCGATGCCCACGGCCTTCCGCGCGGCCGTGCGGTGGCCGTTGGGGCGGGGGAGATGTCGCAGGTGGCGCCGATGGGGCATGGGCCCTCAAAGAACCTCGGGCGCGCCTTCGACCGGTTGGCCGACGACATTGCGGCAGGCTGCGGGGGCGAAACGCTGTTCGTGGAACCCAACTTCCCCCGCTTCCTCTACCGTTTGAGCGCGCATCATATGTGGCGCAAGCAGGCGAAGGCCAACGGCCTGAAGCCGCGCGACCTCAAGCGCCGGGCGCTTGACGCGTAAGCGCGCCAGCATGCGCTCCGCGCGCCGCGGGCCGCAGCGCGCATCGAGCGCGCGACGCGCGCTGTGCATCGTGGCGCGGGGCGCTCATGGAACGCGCGATGGGCAGGGCGGGTGTGGGCGCAGGCTGCGCGGCAATGCGATGCGGGTGCGGCGCATGCACAGGCCATGCGAAAACGTGGCATGGGCGCAGACTGCGCGGCGAGAGCGGGGAGCAGGGCGCAAGGCGCTTTGTCTGCTGGCGTGAAGGCGCAAGTTTCTGGCTGCCGAGCCGATGCAAAGCGGTCGGGGCTGCTCAGGCGTTTGCTGAGGGTTTGAGGACGCCGGAGGGGCATCGGGGCATTTCGGCGATGAGCGCACCGGGGGCGGCTGCGCACCGGGAACGGCTGGGCGGTGCTGCGGCCGCTATCTTGGCAGGTCGACGAGCGCGTAGGTGTCGATGTTCTGGCGCTGGTGCAGGATACGGTAGACGGTGAGCGTTTTCTCGTCGAAGCGGTAGTACACGGTGTAGGGGCTTGCGAGGACGGTGCGGTATTCGGTGCGGCGCAGTGCGTCCAAGCGCACGCGGCCGCCGCTGTCGGGGAAGGTGCGCACGCGCTCTATGGCGTCGTCGATGCGTCGCATGGCATCGAGCGCGGCTTGCGGGGCCTTGCGTTCGAGCCCTAGGTGGATGGCAATGGACTCACGGTCGAGATGAGCGCGCGGGCGCCAAGCGAGGTCGAGCATCATCGCTCCTTGCTGGCAGGTGCGTAATCGAGGCCCCACAGCGCGAATATCTCACGCATCTTCGCATCGGATTCCTCCGCCGAAACGGCCTCGGGGCGGTACTGCTCCTCGATCTCGGCCTCGCGCAGGGCCAGGTACACCCGGTTGCGCCGTTCGGCCGCCTCGTAGGCGTCGCTGTCCATGAGCACGTAGGAGGCCACGCCGTTTTTCGTGAGCACCACGGGCTCCTGCGTGTCGGTGGCCTGCGTGCACACGTCGTTGAGCTGCGTGCGCAGGTCGGTGATGGGCCGGATGATAGGCAGCGGTGCGGCGATGGCTGGCATGGCTCCTCCTTCAACGAGCGCCGACAAGGTGCAACGCGTTTCAACCTCTTTGATCGGGCCGTTCGAAACACTCTGCGTCAACCGGCGGGGAAGACGTGGGCGCAGGTGTCGCGCCTTCAAAAAGTAATGAATAGCATACGGTATTATGTATGTAATTGCAATCTCTTCCATTGTCCCTTTTTTCGAAAACGGGGTTGACCCTCACGTTGCGTGAGGGTGTAGGCTGTCGTCACGACGTCGGAAAGGAACGCGCGATGGAGCGAAGGGCATGCGAGGAGCCGGCGGGCCGCAGCTGGGATCGGGACCAGAGCCGGGATTGGGACTGGGGCCGAAACAGAGATCGCGGCTGCGGTCGTGACCGGGGACAGGATCAGAGCTGGGACCGAGATCGGGATTGCGACCGCAGTTGGAACCGGGGCTGCGGCTGGGATTCCGGTCGAGGTCGGGATCGCGGCAATGGTCGGGGCCGCAACCGGGACGGCGGCGAATACACGGTGAGCGAGCTGGCCGAGCTGTCGGGATGCACGGTGCGGACGCTGCACCATTACGACGAGCTGGGACTGGTGCGCGCACGTCGCGGTGCGAACGGGTACCGCCACTACGGATCGGCCGAGGTCGATCGGCTGCAGCAGGTGCTGCTGTACCGCGAAGCGGAGATGCCGCTTTCGGACATCAAACGGCTGCTGGACGACCCTTCGTTCGACGCGCGCACCGCGCTGGTCGGCCACCTGCGCGAACTGCGAGCGCGCCGCGGGCGCTTGGACGGATTGATCGCGAGCGTGGAGAAAACGCTCGCCAGCATGGAAGGAAGAGCAGGCATGAAAGACGAAGAGAGGTTCGAGGCATTCAAGTGGGGCCTTGTGGAGGAGAACGAGCGGCGTTTCGGTGCCGAGGCGCGCGAGCGCTGGGGCAGCGAGGCCGTCGATGCGAGCAACGCAAAGGTGAGGGGCATGACCGAAGGGCAGTACGAGCGCGCGCAGACGCTCGAGCAGGAGGTGAAGGACGCGCTCGCAGCGGCCCTGGCAACGGGCGATCCGGCGGGTGCGGAGGCTCGGCGGGCAGCCGACCTGCACCGCCAGTGGCTCTGCTGCTTCTGGCAAGACGGCGCGTACTCCAAGGAGGCGCATCGCGGGCTGGCCGAGACGTACGTGGCCGACGAGCGCTTCAAGGCGTACTATGATGACGTGGCCCCCGGCGCGGCCGAGTTTTTGCGCGACGCCATCTGCGCCTACTGCGCGTAGAGCCTTGTCTGCCGGCGCTTCGCGAGAAGCGCCGGCACGTTTGCCCTCGGTTGCTTTGCCTATTGGTCGTCCGATGCGTGCGCCAAGTAGGTGGATTCCAACGCGTGCGACAGCTCGTCTTCAGTGGGAAGGTGCATGACGTACCTCGAAGCGAACATGTTCTTGCCGTCTGCGAGCACCGAGTATTTCGCGACGGTCTCGTCTCGGTCTGCGCAGAGGATGATGCCGATGGTGGGGTTGTCCTCGGGCTGCGCGCATCGGTCGTCGAACAGGCGCACGTAGAAGTCCATCTGCCCCACGTCTTGGGGCGTGAGCTTTCCGGTTTTGAGGTCGATGAGCACATAGCATTTGAGGACGCAGTGGTAGAACACGAGATCGACGTGATAGTGGCTGTCGCTTTCGGTGGTGATGCGGTATTGGCGAGCGACGAATGCGAAGCCCCTGCCAAGTTCCAAGAGGAAATGCTGGAGCTTGTCCATAAGCGCTTGTTCGAGATCGCTCTCCAGATAGGTGGTGCCTCCTGGTAGATCGAGGAAGTCGAGAACGTACGGATCTTTCAGGATGCTGTCTGCCCTTGTGCGCGGTTCGAGCGCTTTAACCTCCTTGCGCACGATGTCGCGATGATCCTCTTGGGTGGCGAGCAGCCGCTCGTAGTAGGACGAGTGGATCTGCCGGTCGAGCTGGCGCACCGTCCAGCCTTCCTTAGCGGCTGCGCGTACGTAAAACTCGCGACGTTTTTGATCTTCTAAACGCATGATCAGGCGATAGTGAGACCAGCTCAATTGTGAACACAGCGTGTTCGCAATTGGGAATGCAAGGTAGAACTGTTTCATGTAGAAGAGATTCCTGCTGCTGAATACTTTGCCGAACTCGCGGGTCAGGCGCTCGGAGAGGTATGCAATAAGATGCTTGCCGTATTCGGCGCGTTCTCCTTGAGCCTCGACGATGCGCCGTCCGATCTCCCAGTATGCGGCAACCATCGCGCCGTTCACCGCGGCGGCGGCTTTCGATTGCGCTGCTTCGAGCGTCGTCCGAACGGACTGGTAGACGGCTTCGTCCTGGGTCTGATCATAGAGCTGTCCCATGACAGCCTCCTTTCGAGAAGCGGCTGTCCTTCGCGTGCGAAGTTAGGGACCTGCCCAGCCTCGCGCACGCGCGACGTGCGCATGCGCTGACCACCATTGCTTGCTGTCAGTATAGCAAACAAATGTTCCTATTTCAAGGGGAAACCCTACTCTTCAAATTCCTACTCTTCGGCCGACAGGTCGAGGCGGTTGATGCGCTCGGCGAGGTCGGTGCCGCGCTCGTGGAACAGTAAGGCGTCGTTGTGGGCGAAGTAGCGCTCGCAACCGTGGTCGTTGATGAAGGCCATGCCGTAGCGGCTCGCGGACAGGTCGGTGACGAGCAGCAGCATCTCCTGGCCCGATCCGAACGCCTCCTCCACGAAGCGAAACGCGTTGTCGAGCGCCGCCGACGCATGCTCGATGCGCGCATCGAGATCATCCGCCATCTCGGCGAAGAGGGCTTTGACGTCGTCGAACTCGACGGTGCGGCCAGGGGCCTCCAGCCGCAGCGCGCGGTCCGCGAGCGCGAGCGTGCGTTCGTAGGCCACGTATCCCTCGTCGGAGAGCAAGCCCGCCTTGCGCTCGGCGTCGAGCCGCGCCTGCAGCGTGGAGGCCTCCTGGCGCAAGAAGGGAAGGACGCCGTCCGTCGCGTCGGGTGCCGCATCAGGCAAGACGCCGGATGCGGCATCGGTCGCCACGTCAGCCGCCGCATCAACCCCGACGCCGCCCGCCGCGGCACCCGCGCCGCCCGCAGGCGCTGCCGCGATCTCGTCCCTCATCCGCACGAGCGTTTCGTGCGCGAACTCCACGGCGCGCTCTTCGAGCACGGCTTCGCGCAGACGTCCTCCCAGCGCGTCGGAGACGAGGCCCATGAGCGATACGCGCTCGTCGAAGCCGGCGGCGCGTGCCCGCTCGACCACGGCGGGGTCGGCCTTCCCTTCCAGCAGACGATCCACCTGGTAGTCCGCCCGATACTTCGTGAACAGGTCGTAGTACACGCTGAAGCGCTTCGCGATCTCGGCGTTCTGGACGTACTGCCCGATCAAAAGCTCGTCGACGACCAGCCCCTGCTCCTCGTACAATTTCATCATGGCCGACAGGTCGTCCCAGCCGCGCGCGGTGACGAACGACGGGCCGTCCACGGTGGTCTCCACGCGGTAGAAATGATCGCGCTCGATGTCCAGGTAGGTGAGCACGGCGGGATGCACGCCCGTCTCCACGGCGAAGTCGCGCCAGGCGGGGAAGTCGGGTTCGACCTCGATGCGCTTGAGGCGGTCCCACGTGGCGATGTCGAAGTCGCGCGCCACGCGGTTGTACTCGGGCGGGTTGCCCGCCGTCACCACGATCCAACCGTCGGGCACGCGGTGCCGACCGAACGTCTTGTACTGCAGAAACTGCAGCATCGCGGGCGTGAGCGTCTCGGACACGCAGTTGATCTCGTCGAGGAAGAGGATCCCTTCGCGCCGCCCCGTGGCCTCCATCGCGTCGTACACCGCGGCGATGATCTCGCTCATCGTGTATTCGGACACGTCGTATTCCGCGTTGCCGTAGGTCTTCTTCGCGATGAACGGCAGGCCGAGCGCGCTTTGCCGCGTGTGGTGCGTCATCGAGTACGACACGAGCCCCACGCCCAGCTCCTGCGCGATCTGCTCCATGATGGCCGTTTTGCCGATGCCGGGCGCGCCCAGCAAGAACACGGGGCGCTGCCGTTCGGTGGGAAGACGATAGCCGCCGAACTCGTCCTTCGAGAAATACGCGACCATCGCGTTTTTGATCTGCTGCTTCGCTTGCTTGATGTCCATGGCGGGATCCTTTCTGGCGCGGTTGGGTCGCCTAGCGCGGCCGGGTCGCGCGTGGCCTCGGGGCGAGCGGCGCGTCGTCAAGTGCGACGGTGTCGTCCAAGACGACCTTCATGGCCCATGGGGGCACGGGCGGGCTTGCGGCGGCGGTCGCCTCGTCCGCGAAGACGAACGCGACGTCGTAGTCGGGCTTGCGGGCCGGGTAGGTGCCCTGGCCGTCGGTGAAGTAGATGAGGCCGCCGAGGTTCGCGATCTCTCCGCGCTCCAGCGCGCCGTCCACGTAGGCGAACACGGGACGGAAGTCCGTGCCGCCGAGCCCCTTGATCTCGAGGTTGTCCAGGTAGGCGTCGAGGTCGCGCAGGTTGGCGATGCGCGCGACGTCCGTGACGGCGGCGTCGCACTGCACCACGAGCGCGTTCATGTCGGCGAAGAAGCTCGTCTCGTCGGCCAGGATGGCGTAAGTCCTCTCGATGAAGCGGCGCACGAGGCCGTCTTTCGTGGAGGCCGAGGTGTCGATGGCGATGACGAAGTCGCGGATGCGGCGCTCCTCCGCATGTTCGAGTGGCTCGATGAGCGGCAGGTTTCCGTAGCGGCGGAGGCCGTAGCAGTAGAAGACGTAGTCGAACTCGTCGTCGTTCACGCGGATGTGCTCGCCCATGTGGGCGAACTTGCGCAGAAACGCCCGGTAGTCCTGCTTTTTGCGCGCGACGGAGCGCAGGTTCAGGGCGAGGTTCGCCCCCTGCTTGCCCCACAGCTTCGCGTACGCGTCCAGCTGGATGCCCGTCTCGAGCGCGGCGTTTTTCCACTGCTCGCGCGACCGGTCGAGGTTGATCGTGTCGGCGAAGCGCTCGCCAAGGGCGCGCGCGGCGTTCTTGGGCGCTTGCTTCTGCTCGATGTCGTCGGCGTCCATGCCGCGATGGGAGGCGTGGCTTTTCTTGGCGGTCGCGGCTTCGGGGGGCATCTCGGCGTCGGTGCCGCTCTCGCCGGGGCCGGCGGCGGGCGCTGCGGCGTCCGCGTCGCGCTCCTCGGCGCGCTCGCCGCCGCGGGCATCGCCGCCGCGCGCGCCCTCGGCGGCGAGCATGCGGTGCCACGGCTCGTGGTCGTCCGCGTAGAAGGGCGCGCGCAGCTCGGCCAGCTCCTCGTCGGAAAGCCCTTCATCTGCGAGGTGGCGGTACACCGTCTCGGCGGTGGCCAGCGGCAAGACGGCGTCGATGCGCGCGAGCGCGGCCTGCTGGCGCGCGGCGCGGGCGGTGCGCGCGGCGGGCAGGTCGAGCTCGCCGATGACGCGCTCCACGACGATGTCGCAAGCCGCGTCCCAGCGGGCGGCGTCCACCTGCTCGCCGGGGTAGGGGTGCAAAAACACGTTGTGCAGCACGACGTGCAGGTAGGCGCGCGCGAGCGCGGCGGGCTCGGCGGCGTACAGGCGCGCGATCGCCGCGGGGTCGTAGCGCAGGTGCGCGCCGTCGGTGGCGAGCGTCGCGCCGGGAACAGGCAGGAGGGAGAGGCGTGCGAAGGCCGCGCCCATGAACCGCAGGTTCACGAGCAGGGAGTTCCTTGCGAGGTCGAGGGCTTGCAGGGCAAGCTGTTCGACCGGTTCGGTGGCCATGGCGGCTCCTTCGACGGGTGGCGCGTGCGGCGGCGAAGGCGGGCGGGCGCGGGTCGCTCGGCTGGCGCCGCGCCGCGGGCGGTGCGCGCACGCGGTCTGCGGCTTGCGTGAGCTTGCCCGGCGTCTTGCGGCACCGAGATGACGGGCGGTGTGCGCACGCGGTCTGCGGCTTGCGCGCGACCGCTGCGGGGCGTCCGCACGGCTTGCCGCTTGCCTTCGCGGCTACGGGCAGTGTAGCATGGGGTCGGCGGGCGGTAAACACATCGCTCGGCGACCGTTTTTGGGAGGTGGCGCAAAGACCATGGCCGGAAACCCGCTGGTGTTCCATCAAGTCGAGGCTTCTATCGATTGTTTGGTTGAGCAGACGATCAAAAATCCGCCGCAGCTTGACGCGCGTGACGCGAAGGTCGTGCGGGCCGCGCAGGCGCGCGAGGGCGAGGTGTGGTCGCCCCAGCTTCTTCCCTATGAGTCGTGGGCTGCGCGCCAAGACGACGCCGAAACGGAGGCGGGTGGAACGGACGGCGATCTGCTCGTGGTGGGGGCGCTCGGCATGGGCATCTCCGACGCCGAGCGCGAGGCGCTGCTGACGCGCGCTGCCCGCCATGCCGCCGGATCCGCAGCGGCCCCGGTGGCGCGCGGGCGCATGGAGGACGGGCTGCGCGGCGCGGTCGAGGTTCGCCAGGATGTCGATGGCTATGCGCTTTCGGGGTTCGACCTGCGCCGTTTCGCGCAGGCCGTCGGCAGCGACGATGGTTTGGTGGTGACGCTGCCCGCGTTCGTGGACGGGGTCCCCGTCGTGCGCATCGCGGCCGAGGCGTTCGCGCGCAGGCTGGTGCAGGGCGTGGGCGTGCGGCTCCTCGTGGTGCCCGACACGGTCGAGCGCATCGCGGCGAACGCGTTTTTGGCGCTGTCGGCAGAGCGTATCCACCTCGGGCGCGGCGTGCGCGTGCTGGGCGAGCAGCCGTGCGATCTGGCCGGCGTGTCGCCGCGGCTCAAGCGGCGCGCGTACTCGGTCGATGCCGGCAACGACCGCTTCCAGGCGCGCGACGGCAGCCTGTTCTCCGATGGGGGAGCGACGCTGCTGTTCCTGTCGTCGCCGTATCCGGCCCGCGTCGCGCTTCCCGAGGGGGTCGAGCGCGTGGGGGCGGCCGCGTTCGCCGCCGGCTGCGAGCCGCCCCGCATCGTGTCGTGCGGAAGCGGGCTCGCGCACGTCGGCTCGAAGGCGTGGGACGATGCGGTGTGGCTGTGCCCGAAGGACGCGCCGGCGCATCGCGCGCTCGTGCGGCGCGGCGTGCGCATCGCGGGGCCGCGGGCGGTCGAGCGCGACGGCTGCTGGTACGATTTCGACGATGCGGGCGCGTACGCGGTGGCGGGGCCGCCGGCTCCGACGTCGGTCTCGCGGCGGTTCGCGTCGGCCGCCGCCGTGCGCGCCGCCGCCTTGCGCGGGCAGGGCGAGCGAGCCGAGCCTCCCTCGCCCGGGAAGGCGGCCGCGCACGCCGCCCAGGCGGCGGGTGGCGCGGGGGACGAGGCGCTTGCGCTGCCGCCCTCGGTGGAGGGTCGCCCGCTTGCGCGCATCGGCGTGCGCGCGCTGCCGTGGGCCCCTGCGTCGCTGGTGGTGCCGGACACCTTGCGCACCGTCGAACGCGACAACGCGTGCCGCGGGACGAAGCGCCTCACGCTGCCCGAGGGCCTTGAGGTCGTCGGCGCGCACTGCTTCTGCTCGCGCATCCTCGAAGGGCCCGTGTGCGTGCCGGCCAGCGTGCGCTCTGTCGGCGAGGGCTGCTTCGAGTACGCCGTGTGTCGGCTCGCGCGCACGGGGACGATCGTCCACGTGTCGGCCGATCAGCTGCTGACGTGCTTTCTGGACGATCCCCCCGACGGCGTCCCCTTCAACTTCGCGCGCTACGACGCGCTGCTGCTCTCGGGCAAGAGCCTGCCGGACCGCCTGGGCGCGCTGCTGCACCGCCTTTCCGCGCCGTATCGCTTGGACGGCGAGGTGCGCGCGGCGCTCGTGGCGCGGCTGCGCGATCAGGAGCGCGCGGCGCAGGAGCGCGTTGCGCGCGAGGGCGATGCGGGGATGGTGCGGGCGCTTGTGGAGGCGGGCTTCATCGACGAGCGTACCTTCGACCGACAGATCGAGCTTTTGCGTGCGTGCAACCGTACCGATTGCGTGGCCTACCTCATGGAATGGCATCGCGGCCAAGGCGGCGGGAAGGCGCGGCCGTCGCGCGAGCGCTTCGCGCTGTAGCGGCGACGGGCGGCGCGACGCTTCGGCCGTGTGCGAGCCTCATCAGGCGGGGGAATTTATATCCGATAAACCCTAGACAAAGAAGGTCTCGTGCTCTATATTGAGTTCGCACTTAAAATTAAGTTAGAACTTAATATAGAGTTCGCACTTGCCTCGCCGTTGAATGCGAGGCGGTAGTCGCCGGTTGATGCTAGAGGAGGCGAAGCAAATTGCCGAAGAAGCGTTATGCGTGCAGCTCGAAAACGAGGAAGCGCATCTACGAGGCGGCGACGAAGCTGTTCGCCGAGAACGGCTACCAAGCGGTCACGCTCTCCGATATTGCCAAGGCGGCTGACGTCTCCACCGGTACCCTGTATCGCTATTTTCCCTCTAAGGGCGACTTTCTCGTCTACATCGGCAGGGATTCCGTCGAGCGTCTCGAGCAGTTCGCCCAGAAGCTTCCTTCGGACATGCCTGTATTCGATGCCGTGCTGGCCGTTCTTCTCGAGGACATAGCGGGTACGAAGGGCATTTTTTTCACATCGATCAAATCCGACGCCGAAGGTCTGCAATTCCAAGCGAGCGATGTCCGTCTCGCGTACTCATCCGAGATATACTCGAGCAAGAATCATCTCGACTTCGAACTTGAGACGCGAAGGAGGCTGGTCGGCATCTACTCGTCGATTCTTGCGGAGGCTCAGAAACGCGGCGAACTCGACGCTGGCCTCGATGTCGATATCGCTGCGCAGATTATCGTGGCTATTTTCTTCCAAGAACTCGACAAGGGGATGTACAACTACGACTACCCTTACGAACCCGAATTTAGGGGAAAGCTGAGGTTTCTCCTCGGCGACAGTCTGCTTGTTTCCATCGCCTGATCGTATAGCGAGGAAGGAGACGGGGGAGATCGGGCGTGGGCGCGATTTCGTCTAATCGCGCATGTTGTTTCTGGTATATCGAAGGAGGTAGAAATGTCGTTCAACACCACGAAGGTTTCGAGGCGCGCGTTCGTCAAGGGCGCTGGCGCTGTTGCCGCTGCCGCGGCTTTCAGCGGCTCTTTGGCTTGCAAGCCTGTCGAGGCCTTCGCAGAAACCGTCGGCAACGCCGCCGACGCCGGCACCCAGGGTGAGGTGTACGGTCACTGCCGCATGTGCATGCTCTGCGGCTCCTGCAGCTTCGTCGCGACCATGAAGGATGGCGTGGTCGTCAACATCGAGGGCGACCCCGATCGCGCGAACAACGCCGGCACCCTTTGCCCGCGCGGCAAGAGCGCCATCATGAACGTGTACAACCCCAACCGCATCAAGGCGCCCATGAAGCGCACCAATCCGGAGAAGGGCATGGAGATCGACCCAGGCTGGGTGGAGATCAGCTGGGACGAGGCGCTCGACATCGCGGCCGAGAAGATTCGCGAGTGCTATGACACCGACATCCGCAAGCTCGTCCAGATGTACAGCTTCGCGCCGTATGAGAGCGGGCATGCGACCCTCGGCATCGGCCTGTGGGCCCACGCTCTTGGCACGCCGAACTCCAGCTCCACGAAGGGCCAGATGTGCGCCATCCACTACGGTGGCTGCTATACGCTCTCGGCCTTCCCCACAGTGAACTATGACGGTAAGTACAACGACTACCTGGTCATCCTCGGAAAGTCGGTGGGCTACGACTCTGGACTTGCCGGCGGCGATGCGCGAACCTTTGTCGAGAACCTGCGCCGCGGTGCCAAGTACATCACCGTTGGCCCCCGTGCCTCGATGGAGGCCACGCGCGGCGAGTGGGTGTCTGCGCGCCTTGGCAGCGACCTATCGCTTGTGTACGCGTGGATGCACTGTATGCTCTACGAGATAGAGAACGGCTTCGACGAGCTCTTCGTCAAGAACCGCACCAACTCCCCGTATCTCATCGACGCGAACGGCGACTACGTCCGGGGAGAGGGCGGCAAGCCGATGATCTGGGATGCGACGTCCAACTCCGCCAAGACTTGGGACGATGCAACTCTGGGAGATCCGGCTCTGTTCGGTAATTATGAAGTAAGCGGCGAGGCTTGTCAGCCTGCATTCCAGGCGTTCAAAGAATCCCTCAAGAACTTCACACCTGAGTGGGCCGAGGCGTACAGCACCGTTCCGGCAGCCAAGATCCGAGAGATCGCCAACGGCCTTGTCGAGCACGCCCAGTTCGGCGCCACGGTCGAGATTGATGGACAGACATTGCCGCTGCGCCCCGCCGCCGTCATCATCGGTCGCGGCGTCACCAACCAGGAGGACGGAACGCTCTGCGACATCTACAGCCGCGTGCTCAACATGCTGCTTGGCAACATCGGCTATCCGGGCGGCATCATCTCCAACATGTACTGCAACTACCTGGTCAACGATGTCGACGGCACCACCGAGCCGTACTTCGAGGCCAAAACCTGCACGAGCTTCAACTGGCCGCCGCAGGGCCTCGACTACGCCGACGTGTTTCCGCATCGCCATTCCACCAATACGCTCATGATGCGCACCATGTGCGATCCCGAGTACTACGGCTTTGATTACAAGCCCTCCGTGGTGGTGTCCTGCGGTTCCAACCCCATCACGGTGACTGCCGATCCTGAAGTGGCCGAGCAGGCTATGAAGAGCGTCGACTACGTCATCTACCAAGGGTGTTACCACATGGACGAGATGGCAATGTTGTCCGATCTGCTGCTGCCCGAGCATGCCTCGCTCGAGACGCACACCTGCCATCTGTTCCCTGGCAACGAGGGGTCTGCCACCAACTCCGACCCCAATTTTCCGGCCTCCAACCGCGGCGTCGTGGTGCGCAAGGGCATGAAGCCGCTCTACAACACCATGGACGGCAACGATCAGCTCATCGAGATATTCGACCGTATGGGCCTCATCGACTTGTGGAATACCACCGCCAACGAGAACGGCTGCATCGGCTACGCGGCGCTCACCGGCTTCGGCCAGGTTCCCCCGGCGGCAGTGCAGTTCGAGAATCCCGATATCAAGCTGGAGATGGGGCGCAAGTACACGGCCGAGGAGATGTTCGACACCTGCCTCAAGTCGGCCTTTGGCGAAGACAAGGGCCTCGATCATCTCGACGAGGTCAAGATGATGCCCTATCACGGTTTCTACGGCGCCGACGTGTACCCGTCCTATCGCAACCAGGACGTGCGCTTTACCGTGTACCTCGAGGCGCAGAAGCGTTCCGGCGACTTCCTCATCCCGAAGATGCAGGAGGTGCAGGATTCCGGTTTCGACTTGGAGGAGCGCATCAAGTACCCCATCGCCGAGCTGCGCCGTCGATACACCCCGCTGCCGTACTGGCCTGAGCACCGCCAGATCGACAACCAGCCCGAGGAGTTCGATCTGTTCGCCTGCAACTACCGTACCCCGTTCTACATGTTTCGTCTCGCGAACATGGATCAGGACCCTATTCGCCGCGATTACTCCGAGCGCTACCAGCCCGACAGCAACGCCGTTTTGATCAACGCGGCTACGGCTGCGGAGAAGGGTCTGAAGGAAGGCGATCAGATGTTGGTCGAATCCCCGTTCGGTTCGACGAAGGGCAAGGCGCATCTGACCGAGACCATTCGCCCCGACACCGTCGCCATCTGCGGCGCACGCGGTCGCAAGACATCTTGGATGGGCAAGGAGCTGCTTGAGGATACCAACATGAACGACCTCATGAGCGGCGACTTCGGCTACATCGACCCGATTCACGGCGGCGTCATCGACACCGTTCGCGTGAAGGTTTCCAGGGCTTAGGGGGAGAGACATGACTCACTACGGAATGCTCATTGACGTCGGCACCTGCGCCGGATGCAATGCCTGCACCATGGCATGCAAGTATCAGAACGCCACGCCCCACGGCACCTATTGGTGCAAGGTCCTCTCGGGCGAGCGTGGCACGTACCCCAACGCGGTTCAGACGGTGCTGCCCATGAGTTGTCAGCATTGCTCGAACGCCCCTTGCGTGCGCGTTTGCCCCACAGGTGCCAGCCATTACGATGAAAACGGCAACGTGCAGGTGGACTACAGCAAGTGCATCGGCTGCCGCATGTGCATGGGCGCCTGCCCTTACGATGCCCGCTCCTTCAACTGGTTCGACTCCGCTGAGCACCCCTACTACGAGGGATTCGAGCAGACTCCCTACGAGCAGATGCGCGCTGCCGAGCATCCTGTCGGCGTCGTGGAGAAGTGCGTGATGTGCCACGGTCGCACGGAGGAGGGCAAGGAACCCGCGTGCGTTCAGACCTGCATCACCAAGTCGCGCTGGTTCGGCGACCTGGACGATCCCACGAGCGAGCTGTGCAAAAAGATCGAAGAGATGGGCGCCAGGCCGCTCAAGCCTGAGCTGGGCACGAAGCCGAGTGTCTACTACGCCGGCCTGGTCGATTAAGGAGCAACATATGAAAACCATTGCTAAGACGGCCTCCGGGCTGCGGAGGTACCCTCTCTGGCTCTATGCTGTGCTGGCGGTCATCACTCTCGTCGGCATCGGCGCTTGGGTCTATCAGCTAATGAACGGGCACCATGTGACGGATATGTCTAACGCGACCTACTGGGGCATCAACATCACCATGTTCATGTTCTTCGTGGGGCTGTCGGCCGGCGGCCTCATCGTCGCGAGTTCGGCGCACGTGTTCAACATCGAAAGCTTCAAGAAAGTGGCGCTGCCCGCAGTCATCACTTCGACGGTGTGCATCTGCTTAGCGGCCGGCTATATCCTCGTTGACCTCGGCAGCATCGAGCGCATCTTCCAGATGATTATCACGCCCAACCTCGTGTCGCCCCTTGTGTGGGACATGACGGTGATCGCGTTGTACCTCGTTATCAACATCCTTGACATCGTCTGGATCGTCAAGGGCGACGAGCGCAAAGTGGCCGTCCTCTCCCGCGTTGCGTTGCCCGTGGCCGTTCTCGTCCACTCTGTCACTGCTTGGATATTCAGTCTGCAGATCGGCCACATGTGGTATTCGGCCATCATGGCTCCCATCTTCGTGGTGAGTGCGCTCGACTCAGGCATGGCTCTTTTGCTGCTCGTCCTGATCGCGCTCAAAGCGCGCGGCATGTTCTCCTTCAGCGACGCGCTCATGAAAAGCCTGGCGGGTCTACTTGCCGTATTCGTCGCCATCGATGCCTATCTCATCGGATGCGAGCTTTTGACCATGGCGTATCCCGGTGGGCACGAGGCGGCGGCCTTCACGGTGCTGACAACCGGCGCGACTGCCCCGTTCTTCTGGTTCGAGGTGATTGGCGGTCTTGCCATCCCGTTCCTTATCCTCGTTTTCTCTGGGAATCGTGGGAACAAGGTGCTTGTGGCCGTCTCTAGCGCGCTCATTGTCCTCGGCGTGCTCTGCAAGCGCATTTGGCTGCTGTTCACGGCTTTCATTTCCCCCTATGCCGAGCCGTCTCCCATGGTGCCGGACTACCAAATGGCGCAGAGTACTTTCTCGCCGACCGGTTTCGGTGCGTTCTACACGCCTACGCCGCCCGAGTACCTCATTCTGTTTGGCGTTATCGCCCTCGGCGTGCTTGGCTTCATGGTGCTCACAGGGCTGCTCAGCAAGCCGAAGGACAGTGAGTAGACGGGATTTCTCCCGTGTTTGGCGGGGAAGGCGGGCAAGTGCCGCAGACAGGAGGTTGTTTTTCAATGGATGCGAATCGCGGGATCGAGCTTGAACAGAGAATCGTGCTGGTCGATCTTCTCAGCTCGCTGTTTCTAACGCTGCCAGACGAGGCGCTGCTTGAGAGTTTGCTCACCCTGGAGTGGGGCGAGAGCGACAGTGCCGGCAGTAACGAGATTGCCGCCTACATCGAGGAGCGTCGTGATGCCGATCGCGAAGAATTGCTCTTGGAGTTGGGTCGCGACCGAGCGCGTCTCATGCGTGGCGCCAACAACGAGGGTATGCGTTCGGCCTACGAGTCGCTGTACAGTGCGACCGCGGCCAACGAGTCCATTGGCAGCCTCAACCGCTTCTACGCCGATGCCGGATTTGCGCTTGCCGAGGGCGTTCACGATACGGTGGATCAGATCGGCGTCGAGATGGCTTTTTGTTCGGTGCTTATGAAGCGCGAGTCAGAGGCGCTTCGCCAAGGCGACGAGGCTAAGGCCGATGAGTGGCGCGAGGTGCGCATGTGCTTCATGGCGCAGCATCTCGGCCGGTGGGTTCACAACTATGTTGCGGACATGCGCACGTTCGCTCTCACGGGCTTCTACCGCGGCGTGGCTTTGCTCATCGACGAAGCCTTCTAGTCTGCCGCTCCTCACCCTCCCCTCTGCCGGCCGCAGGTTTCTCTTCGCCTGCGGCCGGTTCTGTGCGGCCTGATGCGGTGCACGGACTACGCAGAGGGTGCTTCTTCCTGAAGATCGCTGAGTCGTTCTCGTGGCGTGGTTGCTGTGACAGCCTTGCGAAGCGGCCGACGGTGGATACATGCTAGACGAACCGCAAGGAGCGCTTGTCCCTCACGGCTCTAAGAGACGCCTCGGTGGTTTGGGTTTAGTGATCGTGCTCCTTTCCCTATGGATGGGGAGCGCGTCTCTTATCACCGGGTGCGGCTCGATGATGAGAGAACCAAACTTCAAGAGCGGGATCGCCAGCGCAACGAGCTCCGAAACGGTGATGTCTTCGCTCGGGCCACAGTGGCGACTTCCAGTGAGCGCGCGTCATGCGATCGAGTGCGCTTAGCGCGTATGGACTCAGCGCAAAGCGGCACATTAAGTGCCGTTTTCCATTCATCTAGAATAATGGGAGAGAGGGTCATGCTGTTGTGCGGTTCCTGCTCGCCGGTATAACGAGGCGATCTACGTCCGGATGGCGCGACGTCATGAAACGCCGTCTCGTTCTTGTGCGGATTCAGCGCCGTTCGAACGTCGACGCCGTGGGGGCCCCGATGTCTTTCCGACGCTAATCCAACGCGAGTTCGGCGCGAAGCGGACGCTGCCGATCATTGCGCGCGATGCTATACTGAACAGTTCAAGTTTGGGCTAGCATGAAGAGGTGCGCGATGATCGACGAGATCCAAGTTGAGAACCTCGCCCTGATCCGTGAGGCCGCGCTCGAGCCGGCGCGCGGCCTCACGGTGCTCACGGGCGAGACGGGCGCGGGCAAGACCGCGCTGCTCTCGGCGTTGAAGCTGCTCATGGGCGAGCGCGCCGACAAGGGGGCCGTCCGCGACGGCGAGGAGGCGCTGTCGGTGGCGGGAAGGTTCTACGGCGTCGCCTGCGCCGAAGACCCCGAAACCGATCCCCCTTCGGCTGAGAGCGGCCTTGGCGACCTCCGGGAGGTCGTGGCCGTTCGCCGCGTGACGGCCGATGGGCGCTCGCGCGTGTCCCTCGATGGTCGCATGGCCAGCGTTGGAGAGCTTGTGCGCACCGTGGCGCCCACCATCGATCTGTGCGGCCAGCACGAGCACCAGCAGCTTATGGAGGCGTCCCGGCACGTGCGCATGCTCGACGCGTGGGCGGGCGAGGCGGTGGCGCGGGTGCGCGCCGTCTACGAGGACGCGTTCGCAACGGCGAGCGCGGCCGCGGCCGAGCTGGCGCGGGTGCGCGAGGCGGGCGAGGCATCCTCGGCCAAGCTCGACGAGGCGCGCTTCGTGCTGCAGCGCATCGACGCGGTGGATCCGCGCGAGGGCGAGTACGACGAGCTGGCAGCCGAGCTGGCGCGCGTGGAGCACGCCGAAGCGCTCGCGGTCGCGGCGAACGCCGCGCACGAGGCGCTTGCGGGCGAGCAGGGTGCGCTCGACGCGCTCGGCAGCGCCATCTCGGCGCTCGACGGCGCGGCGCGCTACGATGCGAAGCTCGGCGAGTTCGCCGAATCGCTGCGCGAGGCGGGCTACGTGCTGGAGGACATGGCGCGCGAGACGCGTGACTATCGCGAGGGCGTGGAGTTCGACCCGGAGGCGCTTGCCCGGCAGCAGGAGCGCATGGCTTCGCTGCAGGGGCTTGTGCGCGCGTACGGCCCGCGCATGGCCGACGTGCTCGAACGCCGTGCGGAGGCGGCCGAGCTCGTGTCGCTCGTGGACGACGCCGCCGAGCGCGAGCGCGCGGCGCGGCAAAAGCTCGATCAGGCCGAGGAGGCGCTTGCGCAGGCGGCGTCCGTGTTGGCTGAAGCGCGCGCCGAGGCCGCGCCGCGCTTCGCCGAAGCCGTGTGCGCGCAGATGGGCCGCCTGGAAATGGGCGGTGCGCAGCTCGTGTGCGACCTTGCGCCGCTCGAGCGCGGCCAATGGACGAAGGCGGGGCCGCAGACGGTGGAGTTCCTGTTTCGCCCCGGAGCCGGGATGCGGGCGCGCCCGCTTTCGCGCATCGCGTCGGGCGGCGAGGTCAGCCGCGTCATGCTGGCGGTGAAGGTGGTGCTCGGCGAGGTTGACGAGGTGGACACGCTCGTGTTCGACGAGGTGGACGCCGGCGTGGGCGGCTCGACCGCCGTCGCCCTGGCCGACGTGCTGGCCGACCTCGCGCGCACGCACCAGGTGATCGTCGTGACGCACCTCGCGCAGGTGGCCGTGCGCGGCGAGGCGCACTACGTGGTGCGCAAGGCCGAGGGCGAGGGCGGCATGCCCGAGACGGACCTGCGCCGCCTGGCCGAGAAGGAGCGCCCCGCCGAGATCGCCCGCATGCTCTCCGGCGACGCCACCGAGGCCTCGCTTGCCCACGCGCGCGAGATGCTGGCGCGGTCGCGGGGGTAGCGCGGCGGGATCGTTCGCGCGGCGGGCGGCTAGCACGTCGCCGTTGCTTGCGGCTCGTCTGCGTCGAAACGCCTGACGGAGTACTCCTTCAGGGCGATGAGGAGATGGGCGGCCGCTTCGGCCGCCCTCTCTTTGTCGCTGTCGATGTAGCGGGCCATCGTGGCGAAGAAACCGCCGATCACGAACGTGAGCAGGATCTCGCCCTGCGCGTCGTCCTCGGGCGGGAACGCGGCGCGCAGCCGTTCGTCCATGCGGGCGGTGAGGCGGTCGAGGAAGATGGGCATGAGGTCGTTGGGGGCGAGCGCGTCCGTCCGGCTGCGCAGCAGGTCGAAGTCGTCCATGAAGCACCGAACGAAGCGGGCGGGGTCGGCGAAGAACGCCTCCAGGTAATCCATGCCGTCCACGATGTCCTCTGCCGTCTGCCGCGCGTAGGCCGCGGCGAGGTCGTACACGTCGCGGTAGTGCAGGTAGAACGTGGCCTTGTTGATGTCGGCCGCCTTCGCCAGCGCCGTCACCGATATCTTGTCGAGCGGGCGGGCGGCCAGCTCCTCCTTGAACGCCGCCATCAGGTTGCGCTCGGTGCGCTGCCAGCGCAGGTCGTTCTTCGCCATTCCTCCATCCTTTTCTCGACGGTTCGCGCGGATGCGTCGCATATCAGACGGATTCGCGGAATCTGTCGGTTGCGCGCCCCTCTACGCCTCCCTAGACTACCCCTTTAATCGATGATCGTCAATTATCAGACGAACGGCGAAGAAGGGGCGCCCGCAGGCGCCGCGAGGGAAAGGAGCTTTCATGGCCGCGGCAAAAACCGCTCACCACCTGGACAGACGCAGCATTATCTTCGTGTTCGCGGGGCTGATGACCTCCATGTTCGTGGGGTCGCTCGACCAGACCATCGTGTCCACCGCGCTGCCCACCATCGTGGGCGAGCTGGGCGGGGTGGATCACATGCTGTGGGTGACCACGGCCTACCTTCTGTGCAGCACGGTGACGATGCCCCTCTACGGCAAGCTGGGCGACCTGTTCGGACGCAAGCACCTGTTCTGCGCGTGCCTTGTGTTCTTCGTGACAGGGTCGGTGGTGTGCGGGCTGGCCGGCTCCATGTGGGGCCTTATTGCCGGGCGCGCCATCCAAGGCTTGGGCGGCGGCGGGCAGATGATCCTGTCGCAGGCGATCGTGGCCGACATCTTCCCGCCGCGCGAACGTGGCAAGTATCTGGGCATCATGGGCGCGGCGTTCGGCGTGAGCGCGGTGCTGGGGCCGCTTCTGGGCGGCTGGTTCACCGAAGGGCTCACGTGGCGCTGGTGCTTCTGGATCAACGTGCCGCTGGGGTTGGCGGCGCTGGCGGCCGCTGCGGTGTTCCTGCCGCATCGCGACCATGGGAAGCACCCCGTGCGCTCGCTCGACCTTGCGGGCGCGGCCGCGATGGTGGTCGCCGCCACGTGCCTCATCCTCGTGATATCGTGGGGCGGCGGCACGTACGCGTGGGATTCCCCGGTTATCGTGGGGCTTGCCGTGGCGGGCGTCGCGGCTGCGGTGGCGTTCGTGCTGGCGGAGCGTCGCGCGGCCGACCCGCTCATCCCGCTTTCGTTCTTCAAGAACCGCACGTACCTCATCTGCACGGCGGCGGGGCTGCTCATCATGGTGGGCATGATGGGGGCCATCTCGTATCTGCCCACGTACTTCCAGATCGTGAGCGGGCTGGGGGCCACGGCGGCGGGCTACATGACCATCCCCATGATGGCGGGCATGATGCTGACGTCCACGGCGGCGGGATTCATCGCGAGCCGCACGGGGCGGGTGAAGTGGATGCCGCTTGCCAGCTGCGCGGTGGCCGCGGCGGTGTTCGCGCTGCTGTCGGGCATCGCAGTGGATACGTCGCTTGTGGAGATGGGCGTGCTGCTGTTCGCGTTGGGCTTCGGCATCGGGCTGGGGCAACAGATGCTCGTGCTGATGGTGCAGAACGAGTTTCCCGTGTCGGTGGTGGGCACGGCCACGGCGTCGAACAACTTCTTCCGCGAGATAGGGGCCACGGTGGGCGCGAGCTTGGTGGGTTCGCTGTTCACGGCGAACCTGAGCGCGCGGCTCGGCGAAGCGGCCGCAGGGTTGGGCGACACGGCGGCGGGGCTGGACGCGAACGCGCTCACCCCGTCTGTCGTCCATGCTATGGAGCCCGCGCTGCAGCAGGCGATTCAACAGGCGTACCACGACGCGCTCACCCCGGTGTTCCTCGTCATCGCTCCTTTGTTCGTCGCCGGGTTCGTGCTGCTGTTGTTCTTGAAGGAGCGCCCGCTGGCCGTCACGCAGGAGGAAGCGGGGGAGGCGCGAGAGCAGGCCGCGCGAGCGTAGGGCGGCGGCGTGCGGGCGCAGGGTCACGGGGGACGGGCGCATGTGGCGAGGGGGCCGTACGTGGCGTGGGGTGGGGCGATGCCGTACCGATGCGTGGGCACGGGACGCAGTCGACCGCGCGTTGCTCCAGCGGATGCGGGTGCGACGTGCGAGGGGCTTTACGGAAAGGGGCATGGGCGAGCTGATTGAGGGCTTGTAGCCGAAGACGTGCTTATGTGGTCCGCATCGAAGCGCGCGGCGCTGCGAATGCGGGTGCTCGAGCGCGCTATAATAGGGCGGTGGATGTTTCGGCGCCGGGCAACGGGATTGGAGGCAAGCTGTGGCCGCTACTGCGAACTTCTCGAAAATCAATCTGCCGAACGATCTTCTGAACCGTATCGTGGAAAGCGTCACCAACGCCGTCCCGACTGATTCCATCTACGTCTTCGGCTCCTACGCCCGCGGCGAGGAGACGCCGGAAAGCGACGTGGATATCTACGTGGTCACGAACGATGACGAGAAGCGGCCGATTGCCTATGGAGCCGACGTGCGCGCGTCGCTGATGTGGATGCCGCTGTCGCGGGACGTGATCGCAGCGCCCCGCCCCCTGTTCGAGGAGCGCAGCGGGGACTTCTGGAAGGTTGAGGCTCGCGTGGCCGAAGAGGGGGTGAAGATCTATGGGTGAGCAGTACCGGGGCTTTCTGTACGCGGCGTATAAGGACAAGCTCACGGTGGAGGCGCTTCTGCCCGATGCGGAGACGCACAGCGAGTCGATCGCGTTCCACTCCCAGCAGATGGCCGAGAAGGTGATGAAGGAGGTCTTCGTCCAAAACGCCGTCGTGCCGCCGAAGACGCACGCGGTGGACGATCTCCTCGCCGCGGCGTCCGAGAAGGGGTGGCTAAAGGCCAGTTCGGAGGCCGTGCAGGCCGCGCATAGTCTCTCCATGCATGCCGTCGTCGCACGGTATGCCGAGTGTCCCGACATCACCAGGGGAGAGGCGCTACAGGCAGTTGCGCATGCGAATGTGATCGCCGATATGGTAGGCGCTTCGGGCTACGATGTCGTTCGCATCGAAAGCGATATCCACCTACTTCGCCAAGAGGGAGATGCTTCGAAGCCCGATTCCGATTCCGACCCCAAAGGCTCTTGCGGCGTGTGAAAATTTTTCTTGACAACCTTCCGCTCCTTTATGCTAAAGTACGCGTCACAACTTCATACCTTGAAACCGATGAGGCGAAAGTCAAGCCGTCATGAGCACTCACAGAGAGCGGGCGCAGCTGGGATTCCCGTAGGAAGCTGGGCGGTAAATGGTTCGCCGAGGGAAAGGGGAAAGGAACGCCGAAGCGGCGCGAAGGCGCGGTGGAGGCCGACCGAGTATCTGGACCGTGAGCCCGCGTTAGAGGCAGAGCATGTGTTGGCATGTTCGTGAGAGGGTTCTGCATACGCAGGGCCAATAAAGGTGGCACCGCAGGTCGAAGGCCTGTCCTTTATCGTAAAGGACAGGCCTTTTTTTGTTTGCCGGCCCTCCGGGGCCGGCAAACAAGCCGGGTGAGCCGTTCGGTAGAACAGCCCGCCCGCCGACGCTGCGGCTTTCCGTGGCACCCGATCTCGCGGCGATGCCGGAGGCTTGCGCACCGAAGTGCGCGACGCCTCCGTCATCGTCGCGCGGTGGGTGCTAAGGAAGCCCCGCCAGCTTTGTTGGACCCGCGCATCTCCGATCCTCATCCCGAGTTCGTGCCGGCAGAAAGGGAAAGTCCGGGGACGGACGACGACCGGTGGGGAACCCGCCAAGAAAGGAATGAGGATCATGGCAGAGAAGATCGAGGTCAAGGCTGCGACGGAAGCGGCGAATGCAGCGGGCGTTTCGTGTACGGCAAACGTGGCGGGCGCGACGAGCACGGCGGGCGCGCCCCGTGCGGTAGGTGCCTCTCGTGCGACGGGCGCGCATCGCACGGTTGGCGTCCCGCGTCAGACGGCTCCCCGCACGGTGGCCGCCTCCGCGCGGCGCGAGGGGCTTTCCACCCGCGACATCATCCTCGTGGCCGTTCTGCTGGCGGCCGGCGCGGTGCTGAAGCTCACTGTGGGGTCGCTCCTGTCGTCGATGGGCATGAAGCCTAACTTCATCATCGCGATGTACTGCCTCGCCATCATCATCGTGCGGCCCACGGTGGCGCAATCGCTTGTCATCGGGCTTCTGGCCGGCCTCGTGTGCCAGGTGCCGATGCTCAACGCCACGCCGCTTCTGAACATTCCCTCCGAGCTTCTAGGCGCGCTGGTGTGCGGCCTGCTCATCAAAGTGCCGATGCGCATCGGCGGCAAGCTCGACCTCAATCCGCTCGTGAACACGTTTGTCTCCACGCTCATCTCCGGTGGCGTGTTCGCGTTTTTGTCCGTGTACATCAACGTGATGTCCACCGGCGGCGACCTCATGGTGGCGCTTGCCGCCTACGCCGCCATCGTGCTGGGCACCGCCACCTTCAACGCCGTTCTGGTGCAGGTGCTGGCGATGCCGCTAAAGAAGGTGCTGAAGCGCTAGCGGAGCCGTGCCGTTTCGCCGAGCGACGGGCGCCCTCGCCGACGTCGTGCGGCACGCAGATTCCACCGAGGGTGCAAGCGAGGGCGAGGTGTCGGCTGCGGGTTCTGCCGGGGGCGCGGACGCAGACGGAGTGCCGACGTCGTGCGGCACGCAGATCCCGCTGAGGTTGCAGACACCCCTCGCCGGCACCATACGGCACGCGGGTCCTGCCGAGGGTGCGGACGGGGTGCCGGTGCCAGCGCCCCACCGAAAGACGGCGCTCTTGCTGATGTTGCCAGCAGTTTTCGAGAGGAGCTTTCATGATACGGATCACCGATTTCTCGTTCCGCTACCGGGAAGGGGCGGCCCCGGCGGTGAGCGGGGCGAACCTCTCCATCGGGCGCGGGGAGTTCGTGGGCGTCACCGGGGCGGCCGGGTCGGGCAAGTCGACGCTCACCTACGCGCTGAACGGCATCGTGCCGCACTGCTATCCGGGCGACTTCTACGGCAGCGTGGAGGTGGACGGGATGGACACGTGCGAAGCGGCGCTCACCGACGTGTCGCGCGTGGTGGGCAGCGTGTGCCAGGACGTGGAGAGCCAGTTCGTGACGTCGGTGGTGGAAGACGAGGTGCTCTACGGGCTGGAGAACTTCGCCGTGCCGCGCGGCGAGATCGAAAGCCGCCTGACCCGGGCGCTGGCCGACATGGGCATAGCGGACCTGCGGGAGCGCGCCATCGCGTCGCTGTCGGGCGGGCAGAAGCAGAAGGTGGCCATCGCGTCGGTCTTGGCGCTGCGGCCTCAGGCGCTCGTGCTGGACGAGCCCACCGCCGAGCTGGATCCCGCCAGCTCGCAGAACGTGTTCGACCTGCTGGCGCGCTACGCCCGGCAGCACGGCACCGCCGTCGTGGTGGTGGAGCAGAAGATCGCGCTGCTGGCGCGCTACGCCGACACGCTCGTCATCATGGAGGAGGGGCGCATCCGCTTCGCCGACGCTCCGGCGGCGGTGCTGGCGCACGACGGGGAGCTGGCGCGCATCGGCGTGAGCTGCCCGCGCGCCACCGCGCTCGTGAACCGACTGCGCGCGGCGGGCGTGTGCGGCGGGCGCACGGCGCGCACGGTGCGCGAGGCGTGCGATGTGGTGAAGGAGGCAGCGGCATGATCGAGTTCAGGGACGTGCGTGCCTCCTACGAGCGTTCGCTGCCCATCCTGAAGGGCGTGAGCTTCACCATCGGCGACGGGGAGTTCGTCGCGTTCGTGGGAACGAACGGCGCGGGCAAGTCCACGGCGATGCGCCTGATGAACGGCCTGTTGAAGCCCGATGCGGGGGAGGTTGTCATCGACGGCGCGCCCACGACCGCACTCAAGACGAGCGAGCTGGCGCGGCGCGTGGGCTTCCTCTTCCAGAACCCCGACCGGCAGATCTGCTGCCCCACCGTGCGCGAGGAGCTGCTGTTCGGCTTCAAGGCGCTCGGGATCGCGGACGCGAACGCCGAGGCGCGCGTGGACGCGATCATCGGGGAGTTCGGCTTCGCGCCCGACGACGACCCGTTTCTTCTGAACCGCGGCGCGCGCCAGCTTCTGGCGCTGGCCTCCGTGGCGGTGCTGGAACCGCCCGTGCTGGTGCTGGACGAGCCCACCACGGGGCTGGATTTCCGCGAGTGCGAGAAGGTGATGGGCATCGTCCGCGGCATCCATAAGCGCGGCGCCACCGTCGTCATGGTGTGCCACGACATGGAGGTGGTGGCCGACTACGCGAAGCGCTGCATCGTGATGAGCGACGGGAAGGTGGCGGCCGACGGCCCCGTGTTCGAGGTGCTGCGCGACCGCGCCGTGCTTGAGCGCGCCTCGCTCGTGCCGCCGCAGATCGTGGACATCTCGCTTACGCTGGCGGCGGAAAGCCCCCGGCTGGCGGGGACGGCCGTGGCGCGGGCGAACACGGTGGACGAGATGGCGGCGGCCGTCGCGGCGGTTGTTGGGGGTGCGGTGGCGGGTGCGGCTGGGGACGCGGTCGGGGATGCGGTCGGAGGCGCGGTCGGGGCTGGCGTCGCGGTGGCGGGCGCGGGCGAGATTGCGACCGCGGGCGAGGATGCGGACGGGGCCATGGCCGCAGGTGAAGTCGGGGCCTCGGTCGCGGACGGGGTTGAAGGTGCGGTTTCGGACGGGATTGCGAATGCGCCCGGGGGCGTGGCCGGTGTCGCGGAGGCGGGCGAGGTCGAGGGTGCGGTCAGGACCGCGGTCGCAGGTTCGTGTGACGGGCGACCCGCGCACGTCGCGTGAGCGGAAAAAGGGAGGCTTTCATGAGCGCGTTTCTCGAATATGTTCCCGGCGACAGCCTGCTGCATCGCCTGAACCCGGTCGCCAAGCTGGGCGCGGCGGCCCTGTTCGCCGTCGCGTGCTTCTGCTCGGGCAGCTTCGTGTTCTTGGCGGTGCTGCTGGCGGCGGGGTTTGCGCTGGCGGCATCGTGCGGCATGGTGCGCCAAACGTTCGGGCTGGCGCGGGCCGTGCTGGCGTTCTCGCTGATCTTGGCGGTGGTGCAGCTGCTCACCACGCCTGCGGGCGCGCAGCTCGTGCCGTTGCCGTGGGGCTTTATCGGCACGGGCAGCCTGTTGGCGGCGCTCACCACCGTCGTGCGCCTCGTGGCGGCAGCCATCCCGCTGTTCCTCGTGTTCTACGTGACGAAGCTGAACGATCTCACGAACGCCGCGGTGAAGGTGCTGCATGTGCCGTACCGCTACGCGTTCGCGTTCACGTCCACCGTGCGCTTCATCCCCGTGTTCATGAACGACATGAAGGGCATCATGGAGGCTCAGACGGCACGCGGCGTGCAGTTCGACACGGGCGGCGTGGTGAAGAAGGCGCGGCTCATGGTGCCGTTGTGCGTGCCGCTTCTGGTGTCGTCGGTGCGCAAGACGAACAGCGCCGCCATCGCCGCCGAGGTGCGCGGTTTCAACCTGCGCACCTCGGCCAGCGGCTACAAGGACTACCCTCTTACATCGCGCGACGCCGCCGCTTTGCTGGCGTGCGCGCTTCTGGTGGTCGCCGCCGTGGCGCTGGGGGTGCTGGGCTAGGGGTGTGCGAGCCGCTTGGCGAAGCAGATGACGCGGTTCGCCTCGGAGAAGCCGGCGCTCAGGTGGAAGGCCAGGCTCTCGTCGTTGTCAAGTTCGCAGTCGCTTGCGAACTCGGTGCAGCCGCATCCCGCCGCCCACCTCTCGCATGCGGCCAGCAGCGCGCGCCCGCATCCGCGTCGGCGCTGCGTCTCGTCGACGTAGATGCCCTCGAGGTATCCGACGGGGCTTGTGCCCGTGCCCTCCACGTAGTCGCGGCGCAGCTGGCATTGGGCGAACCCGGTCGGCGATCCGTCGTCGTCGAATAGCAGGAAGATGGCCGCGTCGCGGGCGGCGATCAGTTCGGCGATCTCGGGCTTCAGATCCTCGGGGGCGTGCGCGGGCCACAGGCGCGCGGCGAGGGACGCGACGGCTTCGAGGTCGGACGGCACAGCTTCGCGTATCATGGGGCTCGCTTTCGACGGTTCGGGCTCGATGGGTTCACGGTAGCAGAAGCGCGTTCTACCCGCAGCCGCGATTCGATGGGCAGCGGTCGGTGCCTGCCCGTCGGCTGCTGAACCCTCTCTAATGCGTCGTCTTTTGTCTGCCGTCGGTTTCGCGGTCGTCCTCGCGCCGCTTCTTGCTCGCTTCCTCTTCCATTCCTCCTTGCGTTGGCAGATGGTTGGGCGGCGCGTTGCTATAATTTGCTATAAATTGCTATAGTTTGCTATAGTTTGCTATAAAGCGCTCGACCTTACAGGGTTGATGATTGGCGCATGGTGTTCATCGATAGAGACGGGGAGGGCAGGATGCCGGACGGACAAGTGCTGCAAAACCCCTTCAAGCCTACGGCTGGGAAGATGCCCCCTGAGCTGATCGGCCGGGACGAGGTTGTGGATGAGTTCTACGAAGGTCTTTTGAACGGGCCCGGCGCGCCGGAGCGGTTGATCCGCGTGTCGGGCGTTCGCGGCACGGGAAAGACCGTCATGCTCGGCGAGTTCAAGCGCATCGCCCTTAACATGGAGCAGAAGTGGACGGTGGTGAGCGAGACTGCAAGCCCTGGCTTCTCGTCTCGCATTTTGGAGGCGCTTTCGAGGTCGCATGCGCCCGTTGACGCGACATTGCAACCGACGGCGCTCGGGGCCAGCTTGGGGAGCGTGCGGTTCGAGCGATCTTCCCTCAACTTGCGCGAGGCGATGATGCGCGCCACCGAAAAGAACCGGGGGCTGCTCATCACGCTCGATGAAGTGCAGGATGCGTCGTTCGACGAGACGAAGGCGCTCGCGATTGCCGTTCAGCACGTTATCGCTGAAGACCGGGATGTGGCGTTCGCGTTCGCGGGGCTTCCCTCCATGGTGAGCGAGATCGTCAACGGGGACACCCTCACGTTTTTGCGGAGGGCGGTTCCCGTTGAGCTTTCAATGGTGCCCATAGGCGACGTGGCCTCCTCCATCGAAGACACCATGCGCAGGATAGGGAGAATGGAGATAGACGGGCGTTTGGTGAATCGGCTGGCAACCGCGTCGGCAGGGTATCCGTTCATGGTTCAGTTGATTGGCTATCAAACGTGGCAAGCGGCCTTCAGGCGATGCGGTCGCCGGGCGGGGGCTGTTTTGCCGTGCGATGTCGAAGCGGGCATCGAGAAGGCCCGGAGCCGCTTTGACGCCATGGTCATAGAGCCGGCGCTGCAGCGCGTGGCGCCCATGGAGCTGCGGTATATGCTTGCGATGTCCCTCGACGAGGAGAAGCCGAGCAGCACCTCTGCGGTGGCGGCGCGGATGGGGAGCGATCTTGCAGGGGTGAGTTCGTATCGCGCGCGTCTTATGAAAGCCGGCCTCGTCGAATCGGCTGGTCGTGGGTTTGTCGCGTTTGCCATTCCCTACATGGATCAGTATCTTAGGAGCCGCAGGGACGAGATCGAGCAGGGTATGCTCGTTTGAGCTCTTTCGGCATGTGCGCACTGCATCGGACGGATGCTTGCGGAATGGTGCGACGGGAAGGAAAGCGGGGCAGAATGCAAATGCTCACCATCGGATGCCATCTCTCAAGCGCGAAGGGCTATCTGCGCATGGCGAAAGATGCGGCCTCCATCGGCGCGAACACGTTCCAGTTCTTCACGCGCAACCCGCGCGGCGGGCGCGCGAAGGCCATCGACCCGGCCGACGTGGCGGCGTTTCACGCGTTCGCGGCCGAGCACGGCATCTCGCGCATCCTCGCGCATGCGCCCTACACGCTGAATCCCGCGTCCGACAAAGCGCGCACCTGCGAATTCGCCCTGCAGGTGCTGGTGGAGGACCTTGCGCGCATGGAGGAGACGCCGCACCAGTTGTACAACATGCATCCCGGCTCCCACGTGGGGCAGGGCGTGGAGGCGGGTATCGAGAAGGTGGCCGCCGCGCTGAACGAGGTGCTGCGCCCCGATCAGACCACCACGCTGCTTCTGGAGACGATGGCGGGGAAGGGCTCGGAGATCGGCGGGCGCTTCGAGGAGCTGGCCGCCATCATCGAGCGGTTGGATGCCGCCGAGCGGGTGGGCGTGTGCTTGGACACGTGCCACGTATGGGACGCGGGCTACGACATTGCGGGCGACCTTAACGGCGTACTGGCGGAGTTCGACCGCGTGATCGGGCTGGACCGGCTGCGCGCCATCCACCTCAACGACAGCATGAACCCCTGCGGCGCGCGCAAGGACCGCCACGCGCGGCTGGGGGAGGGCTGCATCGGCTTCGACGCGCTGGCGGCGGTGACGAGCCATCCTCGGTTGCGCGACCTGCCGTTCTATCTGGAAACGCCGCAGGACGACCTGTCGGGCTACGCCGGCGAGATCGCTCGTCTGCGCGCCGCGCGCACGGAGGGGTAGGGAAACGCGGGGGTGCGAGGCGGGGTTGCGCGCGGATGGGTTCGCGTGGGGCTCGCGCACGAGGCGCGGTGTCGCCCGCAGCCCCGCCGCACAGGGCACCCCATGCGCGGCGGGGCTGCGGGCGCGCGGCGCCGTGAGCGCCGCGAGGAGAGGCGTAGCCCGCGGAAGGCCGTGCGCGCAGCCTCACGAGATGACCACCGCCTGGGCACCTAACTCGTAGTAGCGCTTGGCAAGCAGTCGCATGTCGCAACTCGTCTGGCCGACGAGCGAGTCGCTGACGAGCACCGTTCCGTCATCCAAGTCGTATCCGCTGAGCACGACGCAATGGCTGTTCGCATGCAGCCGGTACGTCCGGCCGTCTGTGCGCTCGACCTGATAGGGATTGCCCGGATCGGCGAGCCCAATCGTGCACCAGACGATGACGGGGCGTCCGGTCGCCACCTCTTCGAGGAGCCTGTCGAACGGGGCACCGGTGAGGTCTGCGGCTATCAATGCCGATCCCTGGGCCGCAAGGTAGGCGTTGGCCGTCTCGACGATGGCCGGGGCCATGCAGCTGTGGCCATCGGGCGCATGCGGGTCGCCCATGAACGCCGTCACGAAATCGTCGTCGCTCGTGGGAAGCCAATTGTCGGCGATCTCGGTCTTTTCCAGGTCGAATCCGAGTGCAAGCAGCGCGTTGGTCAGCGCGATCGACTCGCAGCCGGTGGGAAGCTCGGGGTTTTGCTGCAAGGCGGGGACGTCGAGGGCGATGGAGCGGTACGGTTGGGAAGCGGTCGTCTGCAAGGTGGCCACGTCCTGGGTGGCTCGCGCTTGCGCGTAGGTGGCGGCCAGCGCCGAAGGCGATGGCGAGAGCAAGAGCGCCGCTGCGCCCGCAGCCAGCATCGCCGCCGCGAGAAGGCACGGGAGCGCGACAGTCCATCGGCTGCGCCGCTTGAAGAAGGGGCGGGCGTGCTGCTTGGGCGAACGGGCCTTTTGCGCGCGCGGGGGGCGGCAGCAGGGAGGCGGCTTCTCTTCAGCCGCGGCGAGCGAGCGGGTGCTCACGGTGCGAGGGCGGGGGGGGGGTCGATGGGCATGGTGCTTTCCTCTCGGTTCGGCGCCCGCGGCAGACCGACGGCGTTCGGCATGGCATCGGGGCGGCCCGTTCGCTTCCCGTTCGGTGACGCGCGAAGCTATGGATGGGGCGGTTGGTTGCCAGCGCAATGCCGCCGACCTGTTGTCGGGCCGTTTCCTCTTTGATGATAAGACGCTCTTCGTCGCCGAATTGTTTCGCCCGCCGCAAAACCTCCGCATTTTACGGCGACCTCCTGCGCGTGGGGCGGTCGCGCCCCGCTTACCGCATCAGCATGCGCAGCAGATTGATCTTGTCGCCGAACGGGGGGTTGCGTACGGGGAGTTCGAGCCACGTGCCCTTCTTCAGGGTGGATTTGTAGTGGGTGAACGCGTCGAAGCCCACTTTGCCGTGGTAGGCACCCATGCCGGAGTTGCCCACGCCGCCGAAGCCCATGTGGTTGTTCGCGAGGTGGATCACCACGTCGTTCACGGTGGCGCCGCCGAATTGCAGCTCGGTGAGCACGCGGTGCTGCACCTGCTTGTCGTCGCTGAACACGTAGCACGCAAGCGGCTTCTCGAACGTGCGCACGATGTCAAAGGCCTCGTCAAGCGTGCGGTACGTCAGCACGGGCAGCACGGGGCCGAAGATCTCCTCGCCCATCACGGGGTCGTCGAGCGTCACGCCGGTAAGGCACGTGGGCTCGATGCGCAGCGTCTCCGCGTCGCCGCGCCCGCCGAACGCCACGCGTGCGTTCGGGTTGCGGTTCTCGATGAGCCCCATCACGCGGTCGAAATGGTGGCGGTTGATCATGTGCGGCCATTCGTCGCAGGTCAGAATGTCCGCGCCGTAATACTGGTGGAAGCACTCGTCCAACTGCTTGATCAGATCGTCCACCACGTTCTCGTGCACGAGGAAGTAGTCGGGCGCCACGCAGGTCTGGCCGCAGTTGATGCCCTTGCCCCACGCGATGCGCTGCGCCGCGCGCTTCACGTTCGCCGTTTCGTCCACGATGCAGGGGCTCTTGCCGCCTAGTTCCAGCAGCACGGGGGTGAGGAATTTCGAGGCGGCGGCCATGATGGTGTGGCCCACGTTCGGGCTGCCGGTGAAGCAGATCTTGTCCCAGCGCACCTCCAGCAGCCAGTCGTTCATCTGGCCCGATCCGGGGAAGCCGCAGATGTATTCGGGCGGGAAGATGTCGGTCAGCATGTCGATGAGGAATTCGCTTGTGGCTTTCGACGTGCGCGAGGGTTTCAGCGCCACGCAGTTGCCGGCGGCGATGGCGTCCACCATCGGCACGAGCGCCAGCTGCAGCGGGTAGTTCCACGGCGAGAGCACCAGCACCACGCCGAGCGGGCTGGGATACACCTTCGACGAGCTGCGGAAATGCACGATGGGGGAGGCAACGCGGCGCGGACGCGTCCACGAGTTGAGGTGCTTCAGGCACGTGTTGATCTCGTCGTAGACGATGCCGAGCTCCGTGGCGTAGCCCTCGAAGCGCGATTTGCCCAGGTCGGCGCGCAGGGCTTCCAGAATGCGCTCCTCGTTCGCCTTCAGGTACGCCTTCATCTTCACCAGCGCCTCGCGGCGGTAGGGCACGTGCGCCGGCGTGCCGGTGGCGTGGAAATCGCGCAGTTTCTGCGCGGCGGCCTCAACGTCGGCCACGGAGTTGAAAACCTGCCTACTCATATACGGCCTCCAGAATGGTCGTGGCGTCCTCCAGGGTGATCTCGGTGGCGTTGTACAAAGCCGAGCCGTCGTAGCGGGCTTGCTTTGCCACGGCGGGCAGCGCGTCGCGCGAAACGCCCAGATCGGCCAGCGTCAGCGGCACGCCGTACGTGTCGTGGAAGAACGCGTTTAGGGCGAACAGCGATGCGCACATCGCCTCGTCGCGCTGCGCGGCGGTGGCGTTCGCGCCCAGCTCGGCGGCCTTTTCCGGTGCCAGATAGGGCAGCAGTTCCCCGTACTGGCCGGCGTGAATCCCCCGGTCGAGGTTGAACTTCACGCAGTGGGGCAGAAGCATCATCATGGCCTGCCCGTGCGGGATGTGGCAGAGGCCGCCCAGCGAATGGCCGATGGAATGCACGATGCCCACCATCGCGTTCGAGAACGCCGCGCCCGCCATGAGCGAGCCGAGCGCCAGGTTCGTGCGCGCGTCCGTATCGCCGCCGTTCGCGCAAGCCACGGGCAGATTCGCCGCGATCAGCTCGATGGCTTTCACGGCGAACGCGTCGCTCACCGGGTTCTTCTGGATGGACGTGTACGCCTCGATGGCGTGCGTGAGCGCGTCCATGCCGGTGGTGGCCGTGAGCTTCGGCGGCAACGATGCGGTGAGCGCGGGGTCGAGGATGGCCGCGTGCGGCACCAGCTTGTACGAGGTGAACGACAGCTTGGCGTGCGCCTTCGTGTCGGCTACCACGGCCACGAGCGTCACCTCGCTGCCCGTGCCGGCCGTGGTGGGCACGGCGATGAACGGCGGCAGGTCGGCGTTCAGTATCTCGGAGCCCTGCAACGTGGCGAAATCGACGCCCTTGCACGCCAGCGATGCCGCCGCGCCCTTCGTGGTGTCGATGACCGAGCCGCCGCCGATGGCTACGAAGCCGTCGCAGCCGCGTCGGCCGTATAGCTGCGCCACCTCGTTCACCACGTCCATCGAGGAATCGGGCGGCACCTGGTCGAACACGTCGTACGGCACGCCGGCGGCGTCCAGCACGTCGGTGAGCTTCGCCGCCACGCCCAGCTTCATGAGCCCCGCGTCGGTCATGACGAGCGGGTGCTTTACCCCGCGCGATGCCAACTCGTCGGGCAGCTTGTCGAGCGCATGCGCCCCGCACACGATTTTCGTGGGGCAGAAGAATTCAAAACCGTTCAAGGGAACCTCCTCGGAAGTGGATGGGCCGCCGGGTTAGCCGCGCGCCACGCGCTTCGCCGCCCGGTACGCGCCGCGCCAGCCGAAGAACATGCGCAGCAGCGCGGTGAACATATAGGTGAGGGCCACGCCCGTGTCGTTGGGGCCGCGGGTGGAGAACGCGCGCTCGGCCAGCGCTTCCTTCAGCGTCTCGCCGCCGGAGAAGCAGGCAAACGCGAACGCGAGCGAACGGAACGCGATCACGTAGTCCACGGTGACGGCTGACGCGTCGGTGCTGGGAAGCCCGCTGCCGGGCTCCACGTCGCGCGCGAGGCGGGCGGGCGGCACGCGCTTGAACGCGCCCGATTCCGTGCGGCGGCACACGCACGCGAGGTTCGTGCCGCGCACGGTGAGCAGAAACGCGTAGCCGGGCTTCAAATAGTCCACTTCGGCGCGGATCTTCGGCGAGACGTGCCGGAACAGCGAGATGAGGTGCGGCAGCAGCCGCAGCAGCACGCGCACGTACAGCGCTTGAAGACGTTGGCCCAGCGTGCGGGGCGAAAGCGGTCGATCGTCCATGAGGCTCCTTCGATGACGGCGGAGACATTCGTATGATACTCCGTCGGCGCGCGTTTTGCTGATGGTCGCGACGGAAAAGCGCGAAGTCTTCGCCGCACGGTTCGCGGGAGGTCTTGCGGGGGGGGGGTCTTGCGATCCGTGTCCGACGCCCCTCGCCTCATCCGGCTTGATCCGGTGCGCGCGCCGCGCTTGCGCTGCGGCCTTGCCCCTTGCCGTTTCTTCCATCTTCTTCTCTCCGATCTTGCCTTGCAATGTGACACTATCCCCGTCCCTTTGTCACGCTTTGTCACGCCCCTTGTCGCGCATGCTCTGGCCGGTGTACGCGCGGTCGGCCGATGTACACCGGTCGGTGTAATTCCGTGACGCGAAGATGACAATTGGGCGCAGGATGCCCGGCTCGGAAACCCTCGTGGTAAGGTGACCGCATCACAACAGATACGCACGACGAATCATGACCATTGCGAATTCAAGGAGCGTGAAGCATATGACCGACACGCATGGCGTCACTCCCGAGGGCGGCGCGCAGCCGCCGAAGCCGGGCGAGGAGCACGCCCAGCACACGGCCCCTGCGGGCCAGCAGCCCTCCTATCAGCAGACGTACCAGCAATCCCCGTACCAAGCGCCGGTGCAGCCCCAAGGTTATCGCGCGCCCGCGCCTGTCTCGGTTGAGCGGAAGTCGCACGGTCTGCGCACCTTTTTGCTCGCGTTCTGCGGCGCGGCGCTCGCCTGCGTCATCGGCCTGGGCGGGTTCGCCATCTGGCAGGCCGCGACCGGCAGCTCGGGCGGCTCGTCCGACGACGGCCAGCACACCCAGCTCGGTGCGCAAAGCTCGGGCTCGGTCGACGCCGGCGACGAGGATCCCACGCTCGCCGAGGCCGTCGCCAAGAAGGCGCTTCCCTCCGTCGCGGCCATCGACGTGTACACGAATCAGTCGTCCATGGGCGGGCTGTACGGCTACGGCTACGGATCCGGCGCGAACAGCGGCGCCGACTCCAACACGCTCACGCAGTCGTCGCTCGGCAGTGGCGTCGTGCTCACGGAGGACGGCTACATCATCACGAACAACCATGTGGTGGAAGGTGCCGACGCGCTCAAGGTGACCGTCGGGGGAGAGCAGTACGACGCTGAGATCGTCGGCACCGATCCCAGCTCCGATTTGGCTGTCATCAAGGCAAAGGACGCGAGCGGCCTTGCGCCCATCGAGGTGGGGGACTCCGACGAGCTCATCATCGGCGAATGGGTCATGACCATCGGCAGCCCCTTCGGGCTGGAGCAGTCCGTGGCCACGGGCATCGTGTCGGCCACGAGCCGCTCGCAGATCATGGACAGCGGCACCGACCCGTTCAGCGGCCAAAGCGCGGGAGAGCCCACCATCTACGCGAACCTCATCCAGACCGATGCGGCCATCAACCCCGGCAACTCCGGCGGCGCGCTCGTGGACGCCGACGGCAAGCTCATCGGCATCAACACGCTCATCACGTCCTATTCGGGCAACTACTCCGGCGTGGGCTTCGCCATCCCGGTGAACTACGCGGTGAACATCGCCCAGCAGATCATCGACGGCAAGACGCCCACCCATGCGCAACTCGGCGTGTCGCTGTCCACCGTGAACGCGCAGAACGCCCAGCGCTACGGCCTTCCTGCCGACAGCGGCGCGTACGTGGCCCGTGTAAATCCCGGTTCCGGCGCAGCTGAGGCGGGCATCGAGGCCGGCGACATCATCACGAAGTTCGACGGCGGCGCCGTGGAGTCAGCGAGCGACCTCATGCTGGCCGTGCGCTCGAAGAACCCTGGCGACAAGGTGACGCTCGAGGTGAACCGCAACGGCGAGACGAAGGAAGTTGAAGTCACGCTCGGTTCCGACGATTCCTCGGAAAGCGCTTCGACCCAACAGCAGAGCGGAACCTCTCAGGAGTCCTTGCTCGACCGCCTCTTCGGGGGTGGCTCAGGCTCCCAGCAGAACGCCGCATAAGACGCCCACTCCTTTCCCCTCTCTCCTTGCGAGCCCCCGTTTTGTCGGGGGCTCGCGTCGCATCGGGGTTCGCCGCAGGTGCGAGCGCGCTGTGCCGCGCACGCGAACGGGCACTCCTTCCAGCAGGTTTCTGTCTGTCCTTTGCGTGAAGGGACGGGAAACGGTCGCGCTTTGTCGCGGCCGTTTGCGTTTTCAGGTAAGATGGGGGCGCTTAGGAGAACGATCGACCATCGAGAGGACAGGGCTTATGTCTGGAGGATACCGATACGACCGCGTGCTGCTCAAGTTGTCCGGCGAGGCGCTGGCAGGAGACGTCGGATACGGCATCGATCCGAAGGTGGTCGACGACCTGGCCGACCAGATCGCCGAGGTCGTGCATGACGGCGTGCAGCTGGCTGTCGTGGTGGGCGGCGGCAACATCTTCCGCGGGCTGGCCGGCTCGGCCGAGGGCATGGACCGCGCGCAGGCCGACTACATCGGCATGCTGGCCACCGTCATGAACGCGCTGGCGCTGCAAGACGCGTTCGAGCGCCACGGCATCTTCTCGCGCGTGCAGAGCGCCATCACCATGCAGGAGGTGTCCGAGCCCTACATCCGCCGCCGCGCCATCCGCCACATGGAGAAGGGCCGCGTGGTCATCTTGGCGGCCGGCACGGGCAACCCCTACTTCACCACCGACACCACCGCCGCGCTGCGCGCGTGCGAGCTGGACGTGGACGTGCTCATGAAGGCCACGAAGGTGGACGGCGTTTACGACAGCGATCCGAAGGAGAACCCGGACGCGAAGCGCTTCGACCGCCTGAGCTACATGGACGTGCTGTCGCGCGGCCTCAACGTCATGGACTCCACGGCCACGTCTTTGTGCATGGACAACCATGTTCCCATGATCGTGTTCGATCTGACCGAGAAGGGCAACATTTCGCGCGCTTTGAAGGGCGAAAACGTCGGAACCACGGTAGAATAGGCAGAGGCGAACGCGCGCGTCGATGGCCTGGGGCGCGCGTCCGAAGTCGGGTGAAAGGAACCGCAACAATGGTCAACGACATTCTCACGCAGGCCGAGGAGCGCATGAAGAAGGCCGTCTCCTCGCTGCACGACAACTTCGGCTCGGTGCGCACGGGTCGCGCGAACGCCATGCTGCTCGACCGCATCAAGGTGGACTACTATGGCGTGCCCACGCCGGTGAACCAGATGGCCGGCATCAAGTCGCCCGACGCGCACATGCTGGTCATCGAGCCGTGGGACAAGGGCGTTCTTCGCGCCATCGAGCATGCCATCCTCGAGAGCGACCTGGGCGTGACGCCCTCCAACGACGGCTCGGTCATCCGTCTGCCGTTCCCCGCGCTCACCGAGGAGCGCCGCCGCGAGCTGGTGAAGCAGTGCAAGACCTACGCGGAGGAGGCGCGCGTGGCCGTGCGCAAGGCGCGCCAGGAGGCCAACTCCGCCATCGAGCGCACCGTCAAGGAGGAGAGCCTTCCCGAGGACGACGAGCGCCGCGGCCAGGCCGAGGTGCAAAAGCTCACCGATAAGTACATCGCCGAGGTGGACGCCGTCTTCAAGAAGAAGGAAGCCGAGGTGATGGAGATCTAGGGGTTCCGCGGGCCTACGGCCCGCGGAACTGCTCGACGCTGCGAAGCGTCGGGGCACCCCATCTCGCGGCGAAGCCGATAGCTCGCGTACCGAAGTACGCTTCGCCATCGCCTTCCCCACGATCTGGGGCACCGCGACGCTTCTCGCTGACTTACTGCGCCAACCTGTGAGTCTGAGGCTGCTGACCTGCTCGTCCTGCGACCGTAAGATCAACCTGGGTGTTCGGCGTACGACTGAAAGTGCTACCTCCTTGAACAAGCCGCTCGACTACATATTTCCGAACCCTCCGGAGGGCCTTGACCCGGCGCTGCTCGATCCTGCGCGGGTGCCGCAGCACGTGGCCGTGATCATGGACGGCAACGGGCGCTGGGCGAAGAAGCGGGCGCTCAACCGGCTGCGCGGCCACAAGGCCGGCATCGAGGCCGTGCGCGAGACGATCCGCTGCGCCTCCGACGTGGGCGTGCGCTACCTCACCATCTACTCGTTCTCCACGGAGAACTGGAAGCGTCCCGAAGACGAGGTGGTGGGCCTGATGGATCTGTTCGCCAAGACCATGCTGGCCGAGGTGGACGGGCTGCACGAGGAGCACGTGCGCGTGCGCACCATCGGCGATCTGTCGGCGTTGCCCGCCGAGACGCGCGCCGCGTTCGACGAGGCGTGGGAGAAGACGCGCGGCAACACGGGCATGACGCTGGCCGTGGCCGTGAACTACGGCTCTCGTCAGGAGATATTGCGCGCGGTGGAAGGATGCGTGCGCCGTGCGCTGTTGGAAGAGGCCGAGGGGCGCGACCCTTTGGGGGCTGTGTCGGAGGAGCTGTTCGAGCGCGGGCTGTACACGACCGACATGCCCGATCCCGACCTTGTGATCCGCACATCGGGCGAGATGCGCATCTCGAACTTCCTGCTGTGGCAGATCGCCTACTCCGAGTTCTACTGCACCGACGTGCTGTGGCCCGACTTCGACCGCTACGAATTTCTGCGGGCGCTTCTGGACTACCAAAGGCGCGACCGCCGCTTCGGGGCGGTGAAGTAAGCGATGTCGCGGTCTGACGGCGCGCGCGAGGGGGGTGGCGACCGCACGCGCGCGGGGCGCATCAAGGACTTCGCCTACGAGAAGACGCCTGAAAAGCTGAAGAACGCCACCGACCTGCAGGTGAGGTTTCGCACCGGGTTCGTGTACGTGGCGGTGTCGGTTCTGTGCGCGCTCATCAGCGACTGGACGACTCTCGCGCTGCTCGTGGCCACGGCCGGCATCACGGCTGGCGAGTTCTACTACATGCTGCGCCAGGACGCGAAGCTGCCCAACGAGATGCTTGGGATCATCGCCGCCATGCTCTATCCGACGAGCGTGTTCGCGCTCGGCCTGACCGGCGCGCTGTACGTGAGCCTGGCGCTTTTGCTCGCGCTCATCGTGTGGTACGTGTTCTGGATGCGGGCGCGCGTGCCCGACGTGGGCGTGAGCTTCTTCGG